>Ga0102934_1002357_pt1 | contig 13039 bp, 6 predicted proteins | sample SalPonR2_A_D1_MG_FD_78175 | JGI IMG/M metagenome (GOLD analysis project Ga0102934, IMG submission 78175) | Salt pond soil microbial communities from South San Francisco under conditions of wetland restoration - Salt Pond MetaG R2_A_D1_MG | ecosystem: Environmental > Aquatic > Marine > Intertidal...
CTTAATTGATAATAGGCTTTTTCAGGAAGGATATGCTTTTGATTCCTTAAAAAAAGGCAAGGATTATTTACAAGCATTTAATTCTACAGGTTTTACTAATTTTTACATTTCTAGTTATAGCAGTTATTTATTCAATCTTGTTTTGAGAAAATTATTAGAAAAAAAATATTCCTTTCTACCAGAAAAGGTTCCCTTAATAGGGTATGGTATTTCATTGGGTAAAGACGAAATAAGTAAGTATCTTTATTTTTTGCTTGCACAAGATAATTTAGATACTAGTGATTTTTATAATAAAAAAATACCAGAACTTTCATTTAAAGGAAGATTAAAAAAATCTTCTTATTATGTTGAAAATTTCTCATATAAGATAAAAGGTAAGAAAATTATTTTGACTTTTGACTTGCCTATGGGAGTATATGCAAGTCTTTTTTTGGATTACTTTTTTCAAAATAAATTAGGAGATAAAAAAATAGAATGAAGTATTTCTTATCTGTTTATTTTGGATTTCATGATTCATGCATTACTATCTCTTCTGAAAAAGAGGTTTTACTACATCTAGAAGCAGAAAGAGTGTTTAGAAAAAAACATATTAGGATAGGAAGAGATAAAATGGTTAATTTAATTAAAATAGGACTAGATTATTTGGATTTAGATATAGAAGAAATAGAAAAACTTTATCTTTCAAAATGGAATAATCAATTTGATGAGAATAATGTTTTATTGTTTGGAAAAAAATTCAACCCAATAATGACAAATCACCATGAAAACCATATTGGTTGCGCACTTCCTTATAGATTTAATGATGCTATTATTGTTTGTGCAGATGGGGGTTCTGAGGAAGGAACAACAAAAATTTATTTAAAAAAAGGAAAAAGCTTTGAATTGCTTGAAGATTTAGGAGATACAATACTAACAGGCAAATTTTATGGAACAATCACACAAATGATTATAAGTCCTTCTTTTGGAAGAGCCCATGACACCTATCCTGGAAAAACAATGGGTTTAGCAGCATATGGAGGGTATAATGAAGAGATTCACAACCTCATAAAAGAAAATGAAAAAGAAATAAATAAACTTCATTTTAATGGCTGTGAGCACCTTTTAGATATTTTCAATATTTCAAAAGACTATTCCAAACCATGGGAAGATAAAAGAAGAAAAGATCTGGCATATACAGCACAAAAGTACTGGATAGATAGTTTTTATGAAAAAATAAAAGAATATAAAGAATATTCAAAAAATCTTTTATTGGTGGGGGGTTGCACATATAATGTTTCACTCAACTCAAGACTTGCAGATTCAGGATTATTTGAGAATGTTTATGTTAGCCCTCTTTCTGGAGATTGTGGACAATCTCTTGGATCAATTATTTTTAATAACCCAGAAGTAAAATGTAATTATCCTTTTTTAGGGAGATCTTTTGGAAAAATATCAGAAAATAAAAGAGAAGATGTAATAGAGTTATTAGTGAGGGATTTATTAGATAATAAGATGGTTGCGTGGTATCAGGAAGAAGGAGAAGTCGGTCCCAGGGCTTTAGGACACAGGAGTTTTATTGGTCTGCCTAATTCAATAGAAAATAAGAAAAGATTAAGTGTAGAAATAAAGAAGAGAGAGCCATACAGACCAGTAGCACCAATAATCACAAAAGAAGCCTTAAGTGATTTTTTTAAAACAACAACACCCTCTCCTTTTATGACATTTTCTCCTGATAGCAAAGAGATTACCAAGAAATTAGCCCCTGCAATTATTCATGAAGATGGTACAAGCAGATTACAAACAATTTCAAAAGAAGATAACTATGTTTTATATAATGCAATAAAAAAGATATCTAAAAAAACAAAATCTCCAATTATAATGAATACTTCATTTAATTTAGATGGGGAGCCAATAGTAGAAACTCCTGAAAATGCACTAAAGACTTTTAAGAAGAGTAATGCAGACATACTTTATATAAATGGAAAAAGATATGAAAAAAATGAAATATAAATTTAGTATAATAATAGCAACAAAAGATAGGCTAAAAATTCTTGAGGCTTTTTTATTGAGTCTTCATAATTCTGGAGTTTTATCAAGGAAAGATACAGAAATAATTATTGTCAATAATGGCCCAAATAATAAAAAAATAAAAAAATTATGTGAATCTTATGCTGTAAGATATATTATAGAAGAGATAAAGGGAAAATCTTTTGCATTAAATAAAGGAGTAAAAAATTCAAAAGGAGATTTTTTAGTTTTTACAGATGATGATGTTATAATAAAAAACAAGAAATGGCTGGATGAATTGCATAAACCTTTTTCAAAAAAACCTCTTCTTGGTTATGTTTCTGGAGATGTTATGGCATTTAATAAAGACAATAATCTTGTTAGAAAATGGGAGAAAAAAGGAGGATTAAGCAAGGGAAAAAAGAGCAAATATTTTTCAAGAAAATTTCTATCTAAATTTAAAATAAAGCCGTGGCCTTTGACTAAAATATGTGCTGGAGCTAATTGTATCGTACCCAGGAAGGTTTTAAATGAAATAGGGGGGTTTAATACTTTTTTTGGACCTGGAGCTCCCATAGGGCATGGAGAATCTCTTTTAATTGGGTATGATATAATAAAAAAAGGTTATGAATTATATTATAATCCAAATGCAAATGTTTATCATAAACATCCAGAACAAGGTTTAGAATTAAAGAAAAAATTATATTTATATGGAACAGGAGACACAGGAATTTATGGCTATATATTTATGAAGCATTTTGATTTTAGAGCATTATATTGGGGAGTCATAGGTCACCCTTTATATACATGTAAAAAGATATTAAAAAGTATCTTTAAAAAGTATCCTCTTCCTCCTATATACCCAATTAATTCTTTAAAAGGTAGCTTGACTGGTTTTTGGAAATTTCAGATTTTGCATCTTTTTAAATACAGAAATTTTTGTTGGAAACCCTTTAAAAAAGATACTTCTTTTTATTGAGATTTAAAATATATTCATTAGTTAAACAATCTTTATAAAAGAAAAGCACATATCTTAAGTATGGCAGAAAAAGAAGAAGCAAAAAAGGTAAAAAAAGCAGTTTCCGGAAGTTCGAGTACTAAAGAAACTAAAAAAGAAAAAGAACCAGAATTAACAGATTTGCCTGGGATTGGCCCTGCAGTTGCAACAAAATTAGAGAATGCAGGTATTTTTGATTTAATGGCTTTAGCAGTTTCTAGTCCTGCAACTATTTCTGATGCTTCAGGAGTTTCTACAGCAGTTGCAAGAAAAGCAATACAAGCAGCAAGGAACCAATTAGATTTGGGTTTTCAGGATGGGATGGAATATTCAAAAAAGCGTTCAAATGTAGTAAATATTACAACAGGTAGTAAAGAAGTAGACAACATTCTTGGGGGAAAAGGGATAGAAAGCAGGTCTATAACAGAAGCTTTTGGAGCTTATGGAAGTGGAAAAACCCAAATAGGCCTGGCATTGTCTGTTAATGTTCAATTACCAAAAGAGAAAGGAGGAGCAGATGGGAAATGTGTATTTATTGATACAGAAGGAACATTTAGGCCTCCAAGAGTAAAACAAATAGCAGAGGGTATTGGAGCTAATCCAGAGAAAGTTTTAAAAAACATTTTTGTTGCAAGAGCATTTAATTCAGATCACCAGATTTTACTTTTAGAAAAAATAGCTGAAATGATTAAAAACGGAGAACCAATAAAACTTTTGATTGTTGATTCTTTAACAGCACATTTTAGAGCAGAATTTTCAGGGAGGGGACAATTAGCAGACAGACAGCAAAAACTAAACAAGTATATGCATGATTTAATGAAATTAGCAGAGACACATAATATTGCTGTTTACGCTACAAATCAGGTAATGGCTAATCCTGCTCAATTATTTGGAGACCCTACTACAGCTATTGGAGGAAATATTGTAGGACATGCTTCAACATATAGACTTTATTTAAGAAGAGGAAAACAAGGTTCAAGAGTTGCAAAATTAATAGACAGCCCTAATCTCCCAGATAACGAAGCTGTTTATTATGTAACAGATGCAGGAGTCAAGGATAAGGCTTAATTTTATATTATTTTAAAATGAATGAGAAAGAAAATAATTTCAAATATATCATAAAAAGCAAGGATTATAGAAATAGTTATTTGCAAAAAGGTAAAACAGGATGTTATTCTGGAGACATAGGAACAGCAATACATGATGAGCTACCTTCATTTATCCCTGAAAAAGGAGATACAAGTCACGATGTAATTAGGTCTGATAATCCAAGGTTTAGAGAGATACTTGAAGAAGAACTTTTCGGAAATGAACATGCTAATGGGCTTGAGAAATCAATATATAATGATGAGCAAAGATTAAAATCAAAAAAGAAAAACAGAGATTTGATTGTTGGTTATTTGAATGGGCTTAATAAAGAAAAATAATAGTTAAAGAGGAATAAAAAGCAATGTTTATTTCGGAGAAAAGAATATTAAGGATTTGATTTAATATTGATCTTCTTCATGAAAATAATTTTTAATTATGTTTTATTAAAATGGCGCTAAATTTAGTTTTGTTTCCAAATGATTTGGATGAAAAGATGAAGAAAAGAATAAGAAAAATATATAATAAAAAAAGCAATTATGAAAAGGAAGACTATCATGTTTCTGAATATTCAAAAGGGGCTCTTATGAGGAATTTTATTGATTTGAAGAGCATCTATAATATTCGTGATATGGTTTGTATTGCATATAAGAAAGATATCCAAAATGCAGGGAGAGCAGTTAAATGGATGAAATGTGGGATGAGTAAAGAAAATTTTAAATTAGTTCAATTAGAAAACAAAAAACAAGATTTTTCTAAGCTAGAGCATTTTTTAGAAGGATAATTATTCCAAGAAAAAATCCTGCATTGTTTTATATGAATGTAATTCGTAATTCTTGAACCATAAAGAAATTTCTTTTTTTGCTTCTTCTGTATTTCCTGAAGCATGTATTAGGTTTTTTAAGGGATTTCCTTTTGAATCTGCATACTGAAAACTCATATGGGCAAAATCTCCTCTTATTGTTCCAGGAGGAGAGGATTTTGGTTCTGTTCCTCCTACTATCTTTCTTACATTTTCAACAGCATTAACACCTTCAAGAACAATTGCTATAACAGGTCCCTCTGTTATATATTTTTCAAGAGACTGGTAAAATGTTTTTCCAACATGCTCAGAATAATGTTTTTGTGAAAATTCACTATCAACCCAAACTTGTTTCATACCAATTATTTTTAATCCAGCATTTTCAAATCTTTGTATTATTGTTCCTGCTAAATGTCTTTTAACTCCTTCAGGTTTAATTAATACTAAGGTTTTTTCCATATTGTAAAAATTATTAGTTGGTTTATAAGTTTTATTGTGGTTTTTCTGTCATATAAGATTATGACACACATTACTCATTTTACATATCAAGGATGATTTTAAGTTATCAAATTAAAGAATAGTAAAAAATTATTAAGGAGAGTCCTTGAGAAATATCAAGATTAATCACCCTATAAATAACATTATATGTAAATTAGAAAACTTTCTTATAAATTTCTTATCTTTATTAATAGATTCTTTTAATAAGGATTTGAAAATATTTATATATGCTTTTTTCTTTAATAAATAGGGAGATTTATTTAAAAAAGATGGTGTGTAGCAATTTTGTGAAAAATAGATTATTTAATAAGAGAAAGAAGGGGGTTTATTTATTTTTATTCTTCTTATTATTAGGAATTTCAATTATTTCTTCAGGGGTTTTATCAGATAATCTAACAGGAAATAGCATAAAGAATTTTGCTGAATATAAAGGAGGAGAACAATTTGATAAAGGAAAAGGAGAGATTTCTACTTTTGAAAAAAAGGAAATCAAGTCAACAAGTGTTGAAGGATTTGAAAATGGAAAAGAAAAAAGAGAAGATTTTGTTTCAGATAATTTTATTTTATCTTCCTATGGAACCCCTTTAGAATTAGTTGGAAAAGGAACAACCCCTAATGAACAAGAATTATTGTATAAGTTTAATTCAACAGATAAACCTTATTCTTATGTAGCAATAGAATCAGAGGGAATTAAAAAATTAGAGTTTTTTAAAAAACAAAATACTGCTCCAAAAACCAAAAATGAAAAAACAATTTCTAATGAAGAACCATTGGATTTTTCTAAAGAGGCAGAGATAAAAAATTTTACTAAATTTTGGAATTCTTCAGAATCCGATAAAATAAAAAACAAGTTAGAAAATTCTAATATAAATTCTCTTAATTCAGAAGTAATTCCTAAAGAAAATGTTTCTTTATATAAAATAAAACATAAACAAAAAAGCCAGGTTTATGTCAGGGTAAAGACCTCTTCTGATTTAAAATTTCTGGTTTTAGATCCAGCAGGTTCTTCTGCAGTTTTTGATTCTGGTTTTTCTGCACCTTATTGTTCTAATTATTTAAGTCCATGTATTGCTAATAGTTCTTTATTAATTTCAAGAGATAATATAGATGTAAATGAACCTAATTCTCCTAATACAATTGACTCTGCACCAGACGGAACTTCTGGTAGTTACCAATCAGATGAATCTGTTGAAAATATAACCATCACAAATTTGAATCATTCTTCTTTTGGAGGAGGAGACACAGTAGAAGTTTCAACATGGGTTTATTGTTGGGGAGATAGTGATGATATTAATTTTGGTTATTCTCCAAATGCTTCTTCTCCTGCTTGGCAACAAGCATACCATACTACATGTGCTGGAACAGGATTTTTTCAATATTCTACACAAATAACTACCTCTAATCAAGGAGGAAACCATGCATTTAGAGTTCTTAATGGTTATAATGCAGGAGAAACAACTTATGATTCAGGAGATTGGACAGATCATGATGATTTAGTTATAGAGTTTGATAATTCTATTCCTGAAATAAATCTTAATTCTCCTCTAAACAAGAGCATAATAAACCAGGGAGAAGAAATTAATTTAAGTATTTTTGATAATGAATCAGGAATAGCTAATGTTAGTTATAGTCTTGATGGAGGAGCAAATCAAACTCTTTCTCCAGAATACAACATAAATACTTCTTCATGGACACAAGGAGACCGTCATATTAGAGTTTATGCTATTGATTCAGCAGGAAATAAAAATTCAGAATATTATGAATTTACAATAGATTCAGAATACCCTTTTGTTAAAATCCTTTCTCCAGAATCAAAAAATTATAGTACAGATGAAATCTGGTTTAATTATACTGTTTCAGATGAATATCTAGATTCAGTATTTTATTCTTTTAATTCAGAACCTAATACTAGTATAAGTAATAATAAAACAATTACAGCAGATCAAGGAAATAATAATTTGATATTATATGCAAATGACTCTACAGGAAAAACTAATTCTTCTTATGTTTCTTTTAATGTTGATACAATTCAACCCTTAATAAATTTAGACAATCCTACAAATAATTCAAAAATAGATAATGGAAGTATAATGGAGTATACTGTTTCTGATACAAACCTTGACAAGGTTATATATAATTTAAATGGAGTAAATAAAACAGACTTTGTTGGGACTTATGATTTAGATACTAGTGATTGGGAAAAAGGAATAAATAATATAACAATATATGCAAATGATTCTTTTGGAAATAAAAATTCAAAGTATTACAGATTTAATATAACAATTGATTTACCTCCTGTTCTTAGTTTAGACTCTCCAAAAAATAATTCAGTTATAAAAGGAAACACAACATTAAATTTTACTGTTTCAGATAGTTCTTTAGATTCTGTTTGGTATTATTTAGATGGAGAAAGAAAAACAGATTTTATAGGAACTTATGATATTAAATTACAAAGATCTCAAGAAGGGAATTTTTGGTTAAATTATTCTGCAAATGATACAAAAGGACAAAAAGCAACAAAAAAATATTTTTTTGAAGTAGACAATACTAAACCAAATCTAACTATTTATAATCCTGAGAACATTACATATTCAGAAGAAGAGATATGGATTAATTATACCTCTTTTGATAATAACCTTGAAACTACAGTATATTCTCTTAACAGTGGAAGCAATATTTCAATAACTTCAAATACAACAATAAATCCTCCTGAAGGTTCTAATGTTTTAGAAATGTATGCAAATGATTCTGCTGGAAATATTATTTATAAAAAAGTGTTTTTTAGCAAGGATGTAACTTCTCCTAATATATATGTTAAAACTCCTGAAAATCACACATATTATCAAACAGATATTTTAGCAAATTTAAGTCTAAGTGAAGAAAGTTCGAATTGTTATTATGATATTGATTCTAGTGGAAACCAATCAATGAATAAAGATTCAGACACTTTATTTTCAAAAAGAATTTTAGGTTTAAGTGAAAATAATCATAATATTAAATTTTGGTGTAATGATTCTGCTGGAAATTGGAATTCTACGAGAGTTTATTTTAGTGTTTCTGGACAAGGAACAAAATACAATTCTAGTTTTGGAGCTCCTTATTGTTCTAATTATACAAGTCCTTGTATAATAGGAAAGGATTTGATTATTTCAAAAAATAATCTTTCTACAAGAGAACCTAATTTTCCAAATACTATAGGTGAAGCAAGTGATGGAAATCTTGGAATTTATAAAAATGAGGGTTCCATTGATGAGATTAATATTACAGATTTAAAGGAATCTGTTTTTTCTTCTGGACATACAATAGAAGTTTCTGTTCTTGCTTATTGTAGAGAAGGAAATGCTTCTAAAAATAGAGTTAATATTATTACATCAGATAATATAAGTTCTCTGAACTGGACAGTTCAAGATTCAAATGTTTGTCAAAGTACAGGGTTTAGTGTATTTAAGAAAAATATAACTCTTCCTGAAACAGAAAGATTTGTTATTAGAGGGCTTATTGAGTATGAAGGAGATGAAAATTCAATAAATCAAACATCAGGTTATGGAGATCAGGATGATGTGGTTATTTCTTTAGATAATTATCCTCCAAAAATAATCTTAGAGAATATTACAAATAATTCTGAAATACTTCCGGGAGAGATTATTAATTTTACATTTGAAGACAAGGAAAATAATTTTGATTCAGCTGTTTATTCTAAAGATTCTGAAAGCAATCAAAGTTTTTCAGGGAAAATAAACACTTCTGAATGGAGTCCTGGAGAACATTTCTTAAGAATTTGGGTAAACGATACAGCAGGAAATTATAATTCTAGTTATTATAAGTTTACAATAAAAGATATACACAATCCTGTTGTTAAAATACTTAATCCTTTAGAAGGAAAGGAATATAATCAGACAGATCCTGTTGAAATTAAAACAAATATTACAGAAAATGTTGAAGTTGATAAGGTTTTAGCAAATATAACATGGAATAATTCAAATAATAATGATTTAATTGAACTAGATTATAGAGGAGAGAATATTTATTCAGGGAATTTTACACAAACAACAATAATAGGAATTTATAATGTGAGTATTTTTGCTAATGATACAAGTAATAATATAAATAATACTCAAGAAACATGGTTTAATATAACTCCTGTGAGTACTTTTGTTTACTGGAATGACAGTTCTTTGGATTTAGGGGAAATTGAAATTAGCAAGGGACAGAAATCAGGAATAAGAAAAATCCTTTCTGAAGGAAGTAACACAAATATTTCTTTAAAATGTTCTTCAGGAGATTGTGGTAATGTAACTTCAAATTATTCTTATGGTGAAAATTTAAGTGATAGTGAAAGTTTAAGTGTTAATTTTACTTGTTCTAGTAATAAAATTTCTGATTTATCAGCAGAGTTTAAGATAACTTCAGATGAAGATCCTTTTAATCATTCTTTAAATGTCGACTGTAGTTTTGTAGACACTACTCCTCCTAGTTGTAATTTAGTAAATATAACTCCTTCAGACATTACTGCAGGCTCTTTTGGTAATCTGAATGTTTTAATAAATTGTACTGATTTTTCTGGAATAAATACTTCAAGATATTTTATGACAAGGACAGTGGAAGATGGTTATTCTTCTGGATTACCAAATGAATGGTCTATGAGGCCTCCTTCAAACAATAAAGCAGATACATGCCCTTTTTGTGGTGCAGATGTTTTAAGAGCAGAAGGAAGAAATTTAGGAAAATGGTATGAGTATTTAGGATTATTTAATGATAATCATTCTTATGCAGTTGATGATAAAAGTTCTTTTAATGTTAATATAGATTCTTCAGGTAATTGGGCATTATATAATTTTACAAAACCTATAGAAAGTTCTGTGTATCAAAGTTCTCTTTTTTTAGATAGAGAAGCAATTGAAAGTGAACCTAAAAAAGAATTTCATATATATAAAGGGCATGGAGCTTTAATGAAATATTATGATTTAGGGAATGTAAAAGATTTGAAAGATTATAAAATCAGGGCTTTTACTAATATGTATTATCAAGGATCTCCAGACCAAAGACTTGATTATTATTATTGTAATAGTTCTTATAATACAGTTTCAAAAGAAACTTCTTCATTAGAAGGATTGAGGGCTTTATGGCATTTAAATGAAGCGGGAGGGGAAGTAATTGATAATATAAACGGGAATAATGGAACAGTTTATGGAGCTGAATATAATGTAAGAAGTAAATTTAATACAGGTTTGAATTTTAATGGAAGTAATTATGTAAATGTGCCTAATTCACCTAGTTTAAATATTCAGGGAGAGAATTTATTTATTTCAGCATGGGTAAAATGGGATATTAATCCAAGAGAGGGGGATTCAAGAGCAAATATATTAGATAAAAATAGAGAAAGCCAGTATAAACTTGCACATTCTGAAAAAAATAATGGATTTATATTTAATATAGATACCTCAGAAGGAACTAAAAGTGTCGAAGGAACTACAGCCCCTCAAAAAGAAAGATGGTATTATGTTGCAGGAGAGTATAATTCTACACATATTAACTTATATGTAAATGGACGTTTAGAAAATTCTGTTAAACATAATGGAACTTTATCTACTTCTGCTTCCTCATTAAACATTGGAAGAAGAACAGGAGATGAAAGATATTTTAATGGAACTATAGATGAAGTTTTAATTTCAAGTAAATCATATAATAAATCTTTTGTAGAATCACATTATAGAAATTCTATAATATTGCCTGGAGATGATAGGAAAAATTGTGTTTATGTAACATATACTGAACCAGAGCATTTTCAAAGATATTATTATTCAAGAAATTCTTCATATGGTTCAGGAACTTTTGCAATTAATAATGGAACTATGGGGGGTGTGAAAGCAACAAATGAATTTTATATTGCTTATACTAGTGAGACTGATCCTTCAAAAGGAAATTATACTATAAGATATGTAAATGGAAGTTCCGGAACAAATGTTGGTTTTAATGAAACTAATGTTTCTTTTTCTATATTGGGAGAAGGAGAAAAAATAAACCAGCTTGATTTTACTCCTGATAACTGGTTTGCTGCTTTATCAGAAGGAGATGAGATTTCACTTGGAATTTATGCAGAAGACAACAAGGGAAATAACTATACTAATTTTTCTTTTTACCAAGATTTAATTGAAGTTGTTAATTACCCTTCTACATATCCTACTATTAGGGAATATGAAAGTGACACTGGAAAAGATTATTACCTAAATAATTATCATTCAGGAGAATTTTGTGTTTTAGTAGGAGTTTCAATAGATTCAGATGGAGTAGGATCTGTTAATCATAACTTAACATTAAGAAATATAGATGGAAGTCATAATTATACAATAAATGGTTCTTTTTACTCTCCAGATGATTCTGATGTTTTAAAATGTTTTAATTCTACTGAAATTTCAGATGGAGAACATAAAACAAATATTACTTCAGTTGCAGATGATAATCCAGGGGATGTTAATTCTTATTTAACAAAAGAGAGTTTTATTATAGATAATACTCCCCCTAAAATAGGATTTAATTCTCCTACTCCTCTGAATAATACATTAAAACAAAATTATTACATTGAAGCTAATGTGAGTATTGAGGATGAAAATACAAGAGAGATAGATATTCATTTGTATCAAGGAGAAAGATTATTAGAAGAAAAAAATTTTGATTCTGATTCTGCTTTTTATAATTTTACTTCTTTGCAAAAAGGAGAGTATACTTTATATTCAGAAGGTTATGATTTAGCTGGAAATATTAATTCAACAGAAATAAGAACAATCACATTAGATAAATTTCCAAATAAGCCTTCTTTAGTAAGTCCTTTAAATAATTCTTTTGATGTTTCTTTAAACCCTATGTTAAATGTTTCTGTTTCAGATCCTGACGGAGGAGAGGTAAATGTTAGTTTTTACAATTCTAGTGGATTATCTCCTCAATTATTAGGTACTCAAACAGGAATAAGCAGTGGAAGTTATGTAAATATGACTTGGTTTGGATTAAAACAAGAAACAACTTATGAATGGTATGTAAATGTAACAGATGGAACTTTAACTACTTCTTCAATGGTTTGGAATTTTACAACTGGTGAATTTACTCCTCCACAATTCACAGCAATCCCTACAGATGAAAATATAACTTATGGAACAGATTGGACAGGAGTGCAGTTTGAAGCAACAGATGAACATAATGATTTGCATACTTGGTTTACTAATGATACTTCTAATTTTAATATAAATCAAACAGGGTATTTAGATGATAATCCTTTATTAAGTGCAGGAAATTATAGTGTTAATGTAAGTGTTAATGATACTAAAGGAAATATTAATTCAACTGTTTATGTCTTAACTGTTGAAAAAGCAACACCTTCTTTAAGTTTAAATGCAGATCCTTCATGGAATGAGAGTTATGGAACTGAAACCAATATTTCAGGTTTAGATTGTCCTGAACAATTAAATTGTAGTTTATATAGAAACGGAAATTCTATATCAAATCCAGATGTTCAAACTCTTTCAGCAGGAAGTTATCCTTATGAATATAATACAACAGGAAATGAAAATTATACTTCAAATTCTGTAAGTAATATTTTAACTATAAATAAAGCAAATGCAGGATGTCATGTTTTATTTAATGAAACATCTTCAATAATATATCCTGATTCATTTAAA
>Ga0102934_1002358_pt1 | contig 13037 bp, 13 predicted proteins | sample SalPonR2_A_D1_MG_FD_78175 | JGI IMG/M metagenome (GOLD analysis project Ga0102934, IMG submission 78175) | Salt pond soil microbial communities from South San Francisco under conditions of wetland restoration - Salt Pond MetaG R2_A_D1_MG | ecosystem: Environmental > Aquatic > Marine > Intertidal...
AGCATATTTAATTGATAAATCCGGGCATATTATTTATTCACAACTTGGTTATTCAGAACAGAAGGCTGACAGCCTGGAAAAGATTCTGGAAAAACATATTTCTGCCCGGAAATAAGACAGGACCCTCCCTTTCTCTTTTGCTATCAATACATCATGCATTTATTTCTTTTTTGATTAATTTAGCTGAATTGAATAGCAAATAAATTTAGATAAATTAAAAAAAAGATATCTTTATGAAACCAATAGCTTTAATTACGGGTGCGACAGCAGGAATAGGAAAAGCTACTGCTAAAAAACTTGCTTTAAGCAATTATAATGTAATTATCACAGGCAGAAGAACAGAAAGACTAGAAGAGTTGAGAAGTGAGATAGAGTCTGAAGCCGATGTGGGAGTACATATCTTAACATTTGATGTAAGAGAAAAAGCACAGGTAGATAAGGCTATTGACAGTCTTTCTGAAGACTGGAGAAAAATTGATGTGCTTGTAAACAATGCCGGTTTGGCCGTTGGTTTAGGTCATATCCAGGATGGAGTCATTGACGACTGGGAAAGGATGATCGATACTAATATTAAAGGTTTGCTTTATGTAACACGGAAAGTTGCTCCCCTTATGGTAGAAAGAAAAAAAGGACATATTATTAATGTGGGTTCAATTGCAGGAAAAGAAGTGTATGAGAATGGAAATGTTTATTGTGCCACAAAGCATGCAGTAGATGCACTTACTAAAGCCATGCGTACTGATATGCTGAAAGACAGGATTAAAGTAACAGGAATTTGTCCCGGTATGGTAGAAACTGAGTTTTCATTAGTACGTTTTAAAGGAGACAAAGAGAAGGCTGACAATGCCTATAAAAATTTTGAACCGCTGTCAGCTGAAGATATAGCTGATGTGATTGAGTTTGCTGTTTCCAGACCTCCTCATGTAAACTTAAATGATGTTGTTATAACAGCCACAGATCAGGCGAACTCTTTTTATAAAAATGTAAAAAGTTAAAGCATGTACAAAACGAATTATTTGAAACAATTTGTTCAGCAGGTTTTTGAAAAGATTGGTTGTTCCCGGGAGAATGCCGATACTATTAGTGAGATACTTCTTAGAGCTGAAGAAAGAGGAATTTCTTCTCATGGTATGATAAGGGTAAAGGATTATTACCAAATGTATAAAGCAGGCAGGATTAATACAAAGCCGGAAATTAAAATAAAACGCGAAACTCCTTCTACAGCCGTTGTGGATGGGGGAGGAGGTTTCGGAATGGTTGCTGCAAAGCAATCCATGGAAATTGCCATTGAAAAAGCTGAAAAAGCAGGTTCAGGTTGGGTTTCGACACGTAATTCAAACCATTTCGGTATTGCCGGCTATTATGCCATGATGGCTTTGGAAAAGGATATGATAGGGGTTGCAATGACCAATGCCAACAGCCTCGTTGCTCCTACCTTTTCAAAAAGCAGGATGCTCGGGACAAACCCTATTGCAGTTGCCGTTCCGGCAGGTAAATTTCCACCTTATGTGGCTGACTTTGCAACAACACCCATAGCAAGGGGAAAGCTGGCAATAAAAGGGAAGAAAGGAGAAAGGATGGAGGATGGCTTCGTGCAGGATAAACAAGGTAATCCATCCGATGATCCTGATATTATAAAAGAAGGAGGGGCCATTTTACCTTTGGGGGGCGACAGGCTTCATGGGAGCCATAAAGGTTATTGCCTGAATTCTATTGTGGATATATTTTCTGCTGTATTTTCCGGGGCTAATTTTGGTCCTTTTGTTCCCCCACAAGTCCCTTATTTACCATTACCAGAAGAACAGGTTGGAACGGGCCTGGGGCATTTCTTTGGCGCCATGAGAATTGATGGGTTCCAGGAAAAAGATGAATTTAAAAGAAGAATGGACCAATGGATGGAAACTTTTAAGTCCTCAGAAAGCGCTGAAGGCAAACCCTCTGTTCTTATACCCGGAGAACCGGAGAGAGAGGCTGAACAAAAATCAGCAAGTGAGGGAATTCATATACTGGAGCCGATACAAAAAGATTTAAAAGAGGTAGCGGATGAATTGGATATACCTTTTGAAATAAAATAATGAATCGCATTTTTAACCTGAAATAATATAGCCATGTTGAAAACAGTAAAATACCTGATAGTCTTTTTTGCAATTCTTATAATTTATAAACCAGCTAATTCCTGTACAACAGCTATTTTGTCGGGGAAATATACAAAAGATGGAAGGCCTGTTCTCTGGAAATTAAGGGATACGGATTTTCTGAAAAATAAAATTGTATATTTTAAAGACGGCGCCTTTCCGTATATTGGACTGGTGAATACTGAAGATACCAAAGGAACACAAGTATGGGCAGGCACAAATAGCGTTGGTTTTGCTATTATGAATGCTGCCCTGTATGACGTAAACCTTGACAATAAAACAAATAAAAAGGACCGCGAGGGATTTGTCATGAAAAAAGCCCTCCAGCAATGCAAAACACTTGCCGATTTTGAAAAAATGCTGGAAAAGATGTCAAAACCCTGGGGACTGGCTTCAAGTTTTGGAGTAATTGATGCTTCAGGAGGAGCCGCGTATTATGAAGTTGATAACAATTCTTTTGTTAAGTTTGATGCGAATGACAAGCGCTTTGCTCCTCATGGTTATATTATACGAACAAATTATTCATACAGAGGAGAAAAGGACAAAGGATACGGATATATTCGTTTTCAAAATGCACAGGAATTATTTCAACAGGCTGATGCATGCGGAGATCTCAATTACAAGAGGATCATTGCAGACTTTTCTCGTTCAGCTTATCACTCCTTGTTAAAAAAAGATTATAGGGCACTAAGCATGGAAAAATCTACCACTTCTCCCTATTTTGTTAATTCAGGAGATCTGATAGTAAGGAACAGCAGTTCTGCCGGAGTCGTAATAAAAGGCGTAAAACCAGGAGAATCTCCTGAAATGACTACAATGTGGAGTCTTCTGGGTTATCCGTTTTGCACTGTAGCTTGTCCGCTCTGGGTAGCTGGAGGGGATAATATACCGGAAATACTTACAGGAAAAGAGGATGAACAAGCACCCCTGTGCAGGAATGCTTTAAAGCTTAAGGAAGAGTGTTACCCGATTCAGAGAGGATCAGGCAATAAATATTTAAAAATGTCTGCAATCTACAATGCTGAACAAACCGGCATTGCTCAAAAGTTAGAGCCTGTTGAGCAAAAGATTTTAAGAGAAACCGAACAGAAAATGGAAAAATGGTACAAGGAAGGGATTCCTTCAGAGGAGCTTGCAGATTATTATCAATGGCTGAATAATTTTATCAGCATGAAGTATGAGGAGATGTTCGGCTTAACTATGTAGGAACAAAAATTTTTCACTTATAATATGGAGCCCCGGATTCGTAAGATAATCCATATTGATATGGATGCTTTTTATGCCTCCATTGAACAGCGAGATAACCCTGAACTGAAAGGAAAACCAATAGCTGTGGGGAAAGGCAGTGAACGGGGAGTGGTTTCAGCAGCCAGTTATGAAGCAAGGAAATATGGTGTAAAGTCAGCTATGTCCTCGAAAATAGCTCAACAAAAATGTCCCGGGCTCATTTTTGTGAAAGGGCGAATGGAACATTACAAAGAGATTTCCAGGAGAATAATGGAAATTTTTTATGATTATACCGACCTTGTGGAACCCTTGTCAATTGATGAAGCGTTCCTGGATGTGACAGAAAATAAGAAGCAGATGCGCAGCGCTACCCTTATTGCCAAAGAAATTAAAGAAAGAATTTATGAAAAAACGCAGCTAACAGCTTCAGCCGGTGTATCTATAAATAAATTCCTGGCTAAAACGGCTTCCGATTATGACAAACCGGACGGGCTGTATGTAATAAAACCCAATGAAGCTGAACGATTTGTTGAGGAGTTACCCATTGAAAAATTTTTTGGTGTCGGGAAAGTAACTGCCGGGAAAATGCATCAGCTAGGTATTGTTAAGGGTATTGATCTGAAGAGAATGCCACAGCATAAGCTAATCAAATATTTTGGCAAAGTCGGACAGCATTATTATAACATCTCCAGGGCCATTGATGACAGAGAAGTAAATCCAAACCGGGAAAGGAAATCTGTTGGGACAGAAAAGACTTTTGAGAAAGACCTTCAAACCCGTTTTGAAATCATTACAGCTTTGTATTATATTGAAAAAGAGTTGATAAGAAGAATGGAAAGGTCTGGTTCTTACGGAAAGACCCTTACACTTAAAGTTAAGTTTAGTGATTTTAAACAGATAACCAGAAGTAAAACCATACAGGAAAGTTTGAACAATTTTGATATACTCCATAAAACTACAAAGGAAATATTTCAAAATTTAAATTATGGCAATAAGAAAATTCGTTTGTTAGGACTTTCAGTCTCACAATTAGAGAAAAAGGAGGGAAGTGAAGCCGTTCAACTTGAATTGGATTTTTAGTTTATAAACCGTATTAATCTTTTGATACAAGGTTTTTAAGGGCTCCTTCTAACCCGGGATATTTAAAATCGAATCCTTTTTCCTGCAACTTTTTGGGAATAACTTTTTGTCCCTTTAAAATGGCCTCTTTTGCCATATCTCCCATGATCATCTTCAGAAGCCACCCGGGAATTTTAAACCAAAGAGGTTTTCTCAGCACTTTCGCCAGAATTTTAGCAAATGTTTTCATCCTGACAGGTTCAGGGGCTGTCAGGTTATAATACCCATTAGATTGTTCATCTTCCAGTAACTTTATTATGGCATTGATCTCATCTTCAATATGAATCCATGATATCCATTGTTTGCCAGAACCAGGATATGCTCCGGTAAAAAGGCGGAAAGGTTTAATCATTTTGGGTAGAAAACCTCCCTCATTTCCAAGCACTACTCCGCTTCTTATAAAAACTTTTCTGGTATTGTCTTCTTCCACATTTCTAACAGATTCCTCCCACTGGCGGGTGACCATTGGCATAAAACCTTCTCCGTTGGGTGATTCTTCTGTAAATTTTTCCGTTTCGCTGAATCCGTAATATCCTATAGCTGATGCCTGGATGAGCAGGTAAGGTTTTTCATGACTTTGTTTCAGAGCAAAAGAAATGGCTTTTCCTATGTTTACCCTGCTTGATAGAATTTTTCGTTTCTGATGGCTGGTCCATCTTCTGCCTGCAAGGTTCTCTCCGGCTAAGTTTATGACAACTTCTACTTTGTGCGCAAATTCCTGTAATATAATGTAATCATCAGTTTTCCATTGTTGAATATATACACGATCTCCGAATAATTTACTTGCTTTTGCATGATTGCGGGTAAAAACAGTAACCTGGTGTTCTTCTTCCAATAACCTATTAACCAGGTTTCTCCCGATAAATCCTGTTGCTCCAATAATTAGTACTTTCATATTATTCCTGTTTTAAAGCTTTTTTATAAGTTTTTAATGCTCTTTCACGAGCATGTTTATGATCTGTAATAGGTGCCGGATACCTGTCTGTATCTTTTTCAGGCACCCATTTATTTATATATTTTAATGACGGGTCAAATCTTTCAGTTTGTCTGTAAGGATTAAAAATCCTGAAATAGGGTGCTGCATCGCAGCCTGAACCTGCAGCCCACTGCCAGCCTCCGTTGTTGGAACTAAGTTCATAGTCCAGCAATTTTTCTGCAAAATAGCTTTCTCCCCACCGCCAGTCAATTAGTAAATGTTTTGTCAGAAATGAAGCAGTAATCATTCTTAATCGGTTGTGCATGTAGCCTGTTTGATTCAACTCTCTCATACCGGCATCTACAATTGGGTAACCAGTTTCTCCTTTACACCATGCTTCGAATTCTTCTTCATTGTTTCTCCATTCAATATTATCATAGGCTTTTTTGAAGGATTGATCGATAACCCTGGGAAAAAACCAGAGAATCATCATGTAAAAATCCCGCCATATTAATTCGTTCAGCCAGGTTTCATTCCATTGAAATGCCTTTCTGAAAGCTTCCCGAATGCTTAAGGTTCCAAACCTGAAGTGAATACTAAGCTTTGAGGTTCCATTAATTGCCGGATAGTCTCGGGTATTGTGATAGTTTCTAATAAGGTTTTCATCGAATAAACGTTCCGGAATGTTGTACCTGGTTGCTTCAAAGCCAATCTCTTTAAGTGTAGGCATTATAAAACCATGTGTTTTTATGAAGTTCTCTGAGTATTTATCTGCCGGATATTCCCCAAGCTCTTGTCCGGTGTGTTTTTCTTTCCATTTCTTCATATATGGCGTGAACACAGTGTAAGGCTTCTCATTTTTTTTTAATATGTCATCCTTCTCGGCAATAACCTGGTCCTTAAAAGTATGAACCTGAATCCCATTGTGTTCCAGGAAATTTTTTATTGCCTTATCTCTGTCCGTAGCATAAGGTTCATAATCTCTGTTATAGAATACGTGACTGACATAGTATTGTTCAATTAACTTTTTAAAAACTGAAATAGGTTTCCCTTTTTCTACAAGGAATACAGAACCTGCTTTTTGTATTTTGTTCTGAAGTGTTTGTATTTCCCGGTAAATAAAATTTACACGAGGGTCTGACGAATCCAGGTGATCCAGGATGTCAGTATCAAATATGAACAATGGCAGCACATTGGGATGATCTTTTAAGGCATAGTACAGACCTTTGTTGTCATTCAGCCTGAGGTCTCTTCTAAACCAGAAAATCGTGAGATTCTTGTGAGTTGTTTGTACCTGTTCATTCATAAGTTGAAGATAAAAATAAAATACTAAATATCTCACCAGAGATAATAATTGTTACAAAAAATATTGCGATTGGTTGTTGAAAAGAATTTGTTTCTCAAAATATTGGAATTTCGCGTAGTTTCTTATATTTGCTATGTTTAATTAATTCTTATTTTTTTTAAACATTGTAACTGTTTAATTGTTGAACAGATGATTATTATTTTAACTTAAACAAGGTTATGTCAAAATATTCAATTAGAGAACTTGAAAGATTATCGGGCATAAAAGCGCATACAATAAGGATTTGGGAAAAGAGATATAATGTGATTGAACCAAGCCGGACAGATACCAACATAAGGTATTACTCAGATGAGGATTTGAAAAAATTGTTGAATATAGCTATTCTGAACCGAAAAGGGATGCGTATATCAGATATTGCCAATATGAAGGAAAAAGAGCTCGCCAAAAAGGTAATGGAGTTCAGCTATAATTCAAGGGATGTGGAAAGCCAGATTGAGCAAATGGTTATTGCAATGGTGGATTTAGATGAATCTAAATTTAACCAGCTTCTGAATACTGCTATTATGCATGATGGCTTCGAAAAAGCAATCATTAATATTATATTCCCTTTCTTCGAAAAAATTGGAATTCTTTGGCAGACAAATTCTATTAATCCGGCCCAAGAGCACTTCGTATCTAACTTATTCCGGCAGAAATTAATGGTTGCCATAGACAATTTAATGATTCCTGATAAAGAAGGGGCTAAAAAATTTGTTCTTTTTCTTCCGGAAAATGAATTTCATGAATTGGGACTTCTGTTTTATAATTATTTGATAAAGAAAGCGGGTCACAGTGTAATTTATCTTGGAACTTCTGTTCCTGTTGAAGACCTGGAGATGACAGTTAAAAAGATAAAGCCAGATTACCTGTTTACAGCCATAACTGCAGCGTTAGACGGAGAAGAGCTGGAGAAATATATTAAAGATCTTTCTATTAAATTTGAGAGTCAAAAAGTTTTTGTGGCAGGAATGAAAATGTATCACAACAGCTTTTCTCTTCCTGAGAATGTAGAACAAGTAAATTCTCCTTTTGAATTTAGCCAGGAATTAAACAGAATTTAATTCTAAACAAACAAATCTTCAAGTTTTTCATATACAGATATTTAGTAGAGTTTTTTCAAATAAGGCTCTTTTTTTATTTTGCTATTTCAATAAGATATTAAGACCTTAATGTCCTATTAATGAGGGATTATAGAAGGCTGTATTTTTGTTTAACTTTTCATACTCAAAACTTAGATAAAATTAAACTTAACACAAAAATTTTTTTTATTTATATTAAATTATATTTAAAGATCTTAAAGTATTATTGTACGGTAAAATTAGGCTATGTCGTTATTTAGAATCATCCAATTATCTAGATATTTTCCTGCTCAAAAATTTGGACTCATGTTTATTGATTTTGTATATTTGTTTAAACAAAAATGATAATAATAAAAACAACAAAAACCAAATAACTATGACTGCACTAGAATTTAACAAACAACTGATCAATCTGGAAGATAAACTTGAAAGATTTGCATATAGTTTAACTTCTAATCACGAAGAAGCTAAAGATCTCCTGCAGGAAACTTACTATAAAGCCTTGGCAAACAGGGATAAGTTTATTGGTCATTCAAACCTGAAAGCATGGACTTTTACAATTATGAAAAATACTTTCATTAATAATTATCGTAAGAAACAAAAGCAAAATACACACAATGATCAAACTGATAATAATTATTTTATTAATCAGTCTGAAGATAAGAGTCCAATAGAACCTGACAGCGAATACGCAATTATAGAAATTAACAAGAGCATTGAAGAGCTATCAGATGAATTCCGGATTCCTTTTAAGATGTTCCTGTCAGGTTACAAATACAAAGAAATTGCTGGTCATCTTGATTTAAAAATAGGAACAGTGAAAAGCAGGATATTCTTTACCCGAAAGAAATTATCTGAAAAATTAAAAGGTTATTCCAGCTTCAATTAATATATAATTATCAATAATCAATGAATGAAGAGGCTATTTTTTTAAGTAGCCTCTTTTTTATAAGTTGATTTTTCTGCATAAAGAAATCTTATTGATGCATTGAAAATTATATTATTTTTGTAGCCATTTTTACTAATAAATTAACAAATGGCACATAAATCAGGGTTTGTAAATATAATAGGAAATCCCAATGTGGGAAAATCCACATTAATGAATGAATTTGTCGGGGAGAAATTGTCGATTATTACTTCAAAGGCTCAGACTACCAGGCATAGGATAATGGGAATAGTAAGCGGAGAGGATTTTCAGATTGTTTACTCAGATACACCTGGAATTCTTAAACCTAATTATCGTCTGCAGGAAAAAATGTTGCGGTTTATTGATTTGGCGCTTGAAGATGCCGATATTATACTTTATGTGACTGATGTTAAAGAAAAATATGATAAGAATAAGAAATATATTGAAAAATTAAAGAGGGCTAAAATTCCAATTATACTGGTAATAAACAAAATAGACCTGGCCACACAGGAAGAGGTGGAATCTATTATCAACCAATGGGAGATGGAATTACCTGATGCCAAAATACTGGCAGTTTCTGCTATTAAAAAGTTTAACCTGGAATCTGTTTTTGATCAGATACTGGAAAAATTGCCTGAAAATCCACCGTTTTATTCAAAAGATGCCTTAACAGATAAACCTGAGCGGTTTTTTGTTTCGGAAATTATCAGGGAAAAAATATTTATCAATTATAAGCAGGAAATTCCATATTCTACAGAAGTACAAATTGAAGAATTTAAAGAGGAAGATAAAATACTCAATATTCGTGCAAATATATTTGTGATGCGTAAAAGTCAGAGGGGAATAATTCTTGGCAAACAGGGAAGAGCAATTAAGAAAGTTGGAATTCAAGCACGCGAAGACCTGGAGTCTATTTACGATAAGAAGGTGTTTTTGGAACTCTATGTTAAAGTAAATACAGATTGGCGTGAAAAAGAAGGTTTTTTAAGGGCATCCGGGTATAATAATTAAAAAAGAAATTCATGAAAGAACTGGAAAAGAACACATATATTTTTTCAGTAGAGGCAATTGGATTTGCCAAAACACTGGAAAAAAAGGAAGAGTTAAAGGATAAGGCTGGGATATTGAAAAATTTAGCAGGTAATACTTACAAAAAATTTGCTGATGCCCGGCAGGCTGAAGAAACAAAGTCTTTTGCTAATTTCCTTCGCGAGAGTTATAAAAATGCCTGTGAAGCAAAAAAGTTGCTGGAAGAAATTCATATTGATGGAAACAGCGAATTAGAAAATCAACAAGAGGGGTTGATAAAAAAAATAAAGATCATTGTTTCCGGGATGGATGATATTACAAAAAAATTAATTTATTAGTATGACAAAGGATACCGTTGCAATAGTGGGTCGTCCGAATGTGGGTAAATCCACTCTTTTTAATCGCCTGACAGAAACACGGAAAGCTATTGTTGACGAAGCAAGCGGGGTTACACGTGATCGTCATTATGGTGAAGTAGAATGGGAAGGTATGATTTTCCGTATTGTAGATACCGGAGGCTATGTAAAAAATACAGATGATGTTTTTGAAAAAGAGATTAAAAAGCAGGTTGACCTGGCGATTAATGAAGCGACTGTTATTCTTTTCGTGGTTGATGTAGTAAGTGGTATTACTGATCTGGATGAATCTGTAGCCGACCTGCTTAGAAGAACTGAAAAAAAGGTAATCCCGGTTGTTAATAAAGTGGATAACCAGAATCGGGGGTACGAAGCCAGCGAATTCTACAGCTTGGGACTTGGGGAATTATACCCTTTGTCGTCATTGCATGGTTCAGGAACCAGTGATTTGCTGGATGAAATAATTAAATACCTGGATCAGGACACCAAGGAAGAGACATTTGAAATCCCACGTTATGCAGTGGTGGGAAGACCAAATGTCGGAAAATCTTCTCTGATAAACAGTTTGATAGGTGAAGAGAGAAACATTGTTACTCCTGTTTCCGGTACCACAAGAGATTCAATCTATACAAGGTACACAAAATATGAGCATGATTTTTACCTGGTCGATACGGCCGGACTAAGAAAAAAAGGAAAGGTGAGGGAAAATCTTGAGTTTTATTCTGTGATGCGTTCAATACGAACCATCGAGAATGCCGATGTGTGCCTTCTCATGATCGATGCTACCAGGCCTATCGAATCACAGGATATTAACATCTTCAAACTGATCAAAAACAACCGTCGGGGTGTGGTAATTCTTGTTAACAAATGGGACCTGATTGATAAAGACCATAATACGGCCAAACAATATACAAAGGAGATAAAGAAAAGGATTTCACCCTTCCAGGATGTTCCCATTCTTTTTGTTTCTGCCCTTCATAAACAGAGAATTCATAAGGTACTGCAGGTAGCCCAACAGGTGTTTGAGAACCGAATAAGAAAAGTGCAGACAGCAAAACTTAATAAAGTAATCAGTGATGCCGTGAAAGATTACTTTCCGCCTTCTGTACAGGGAAGATACATTAAGATCAAGTACGCCACCCAACTCAAAACACATGCACCTTCATTTGCCTTTTTCTGTAATTATCCACAGCACATAAAAGAGCCTTACAAACGCTACCTGGAGAACGTTATCCGCAAAAATTTCGATTTTTCTGGAGTTCCGATTAATGTTTATTGCCGCAAGAAATAGATTGTATTATTCCTTTTTCTTCGCAGCGAATGCCTTGCTGGTATTAAATGATACCGAAGAAAAAACACACGCAACCGCAAAAAGACAATTTTCTTTGCAATTTGTAAAGACAGGAAAATTTGATAAAAAGTTTGGCAACTGTTAAATCAGTTTTATGATCGGCGGCAGGAAGCCGATTGTGAAGTGATTTTCGATTACATAGAGATTCTGTCCTGCCTTCATTTGAGCCAGTTAAAGAAATGCTCGACTTGATTGATGAAGATATAAAAAACCTACTATAAAAGGCTTTAATACAATATACGGGGGCGCGTTTCTATTTTTTTTTGATTATCAACTTAATCCAAAAAAAATTTGAACATTGGCATTAAATTAGGGTTTGCTGAATAAGACTGTAGTGCATCATATACAAGGCGGCGAAGCCAAGCTGTATATTAATACTGCGAGCTGAAGCCAACGAAGTAGATGATGTGCTACAGGCTAACAAAATATTTTTAAAAAAATGCAAAGTTATTAGCTAATATTAGAAATAAATTTGCATTTTGCAAATAATAAATATATGTATAGCACTTATTATAATTTTATTTTGTGTTTTTCAGCAAACCCTAAATTAGTGTATAAAAATTAAACCAATAATTCCTCTGTTATGAAATTTTTTTCTTTTCAACGATCATTTTGGATAAAAAGCATCGTAGTAATAGTTATTGCTGTTGCGGGAACTTTTATCTCATGTGAAAAATTGGATGAACTAACCAAATTTGATATGTCTTACGAAAGTTCAGTAACAATCCCCGGTACGCTTGGTATAGACACCCCTTTTGAAGTGGCAACACCAGATATTACAACCAATTCAGACCAGGAATTCAGTGGTGAGAATACATCAAAAGACAATGTTCAGGAAATTATTCTTAAGGAATTAACCTTAGACTTGCAGTCGCCTTCCGACTCTGATTTTAGCTTTTTAAAAAGTCTGACCTTGTATATTGATGCCGATGGACTGGAAAAACTCAAAATAGCTTCTAAATCATCAATCCCTGATGATGTGGGGCAAACTATTGAAATGAGTACAACTTCGAAAGACCTGAAGGAATACATCTTCAAGGATAAATTTAATATAAGTGTCGAGGTCACCACCGATGAGATGATTTCGGAGGACCATGAAGTGCTGGTGTCTTCGGTTTACCAGGTTGATGCTACACTGGTTAATTAAATAGGGAGATGAATCAGAAAAATTAGTTTGTTAAACCACATGAGTTCGATATAAGTATAACACCTAAATTACAGGCATTCAGACAACCCTAGCCTTTAGGCCGGGGTTTTTTAGGTACGAGTTATGTTGATTTTTGAAAATTTTTTTCCTAAGAAACCGTTTTGATTTTAATTTACATTAACATGATAACCTTGACTATCACCGTCCTTTAGGGCGGTGATTCAATACCTCTTTCGTCTATGATTTCTATAAATTTTGTAAACTAAATTACAAAATTTATAGAAATCGGAGGTATGATATAATTTAACCTATCCACCGCCCTAAAGGACGGTGATAGTGAAATACCATCTTCAGAATTTGGAAAAGTATAATTTTTTATAAAATTAAAACAGTTTCTAAGAGACCTGTAACCCCAAATTAATTGGG
>Ga0102934_1002360_pt1 | contig 13034 bp, 10 predicted proteins | sample SalPonR2_A_D1_MG_FD_78175 | JGI IMG/M metagenome (GOLD analysis project Ga0102934, IMG submission 78175) | Salt pond soil microbial communities from South San Francisco under conditions of wetland restoration - Salt Pond MetaG R2_A_D1_MG | ecosystem: Environmental > Aquatic > Marine > Intertidal...
ATGTTCTGACGAAGCCGATCCTCGATGGGATCGTAGCCGGCGTCGCTGCACAGTAGCGCTGGCATGGTCGTGTCTGTAGTCTGGTCCATGGCGTGATCTCCCTGGCGGTTGCCGCCGCCGGTTGGGTGGGTTGAATCACCCGGAGATTACGCCGCCTTCAAATTTCCACCACCTTCGCGACACGACCCAAAAATTACAGGCTCCCGGCTGATGCACTCGCGCAGTAAGGGTTGCTATTTCACAAATTCAACGGATGAAAACCATGTTCTCGATTGGAGCGGTCCGCATGAGCTCTTTGCAGGCGGGCTCTCCGGCCATGGATTCAAGTTCGCACCGGCGCTGGGCGTCGGCTTGGTCGAGGCCGCAGAAACCGGTCGGATCCCCGAGCATCTGGCATGTTTCGGCCTCTCGCGCTTCGACAACTCCTCCGTAACCGGTCGCACACATCTTTCGGATGGCGACATTCTGACAGGCGCGAACTGGCGGATCTGACATGACCGCGCGTATCTTTCTCCCTTTTGCGATGGCCTTTCTGGCCAATTTCATCCTCGGCGCTTCGTCGATCTACTGGCATCTGTTCGTCGGGCTTTCGCCCGTCGTTCTGGTCATCTGGCGGATCGCGTTCTCGTTCATCCTGCTCGGTCTGATCGTCGGCTGGTTCGTCATGCGCGGGAACGATTCGCTGCGGCGGTTGTCGGGGCGCGTCGTGGGGCTCCACGTGGCGGCGGCCATCCTTGTGGCGATCAACTGGGGTACCTTCATCCAGGCATCGCTGCAGGGGGCGGTGATCGAGAGCGGCCTCGGCTATCTTCTCGCGCCGGTCTTCGTGATGCTGACGGGGCTGTTCTTTCTCGCCGAGCCGCGAACCGGCCCACGGATCGCCTGCATCGCGATCATCCTGCTCGCTCTCGTCACCCTGGTGATGACGGCGGGCAGGCTGGAGCACTGGGTCTACTGGACCATCGGGGCCAGCTGGGGCGGATATACGCTCTTGAAGAAGCGCACGCCCCTGTCGCCGATCGAGGGCCTCTTCGTCGAGACCGCCGTTCTCGCGATGCTGCTGGCTCTGGCCTCGATCAGGATTGATTTCGGCGCGTACGCCCCGGCTGCCTCGCAGTTGCTCGCCTATCCCTGGCTGGTGACGGCCGGAATCGTCTCGCTCGCACCGCTCGTCATGTTCGCATTTGCTGCGCGCAGGCTCGGCGCCTTCAATATGGGCGCATTGCAGTTCGTCCTCCCGACGACGCAGCTGGTGGTATCGTATGTTTATTACGGGCAGGTCGCGACGCCAGCGACGTATCTCTGTTTCGGGGTGATCTGGCTGGCGCTCGTGACGCTCACGCTCCGGGAAGGCGGCGCCTTCGGGGGGAGGCGCGCTCCGGGATGAGCCTTCCTGCCGGTTTCGATGTGTCGCCCGCGATGCGACGACTGCGATGCGCGGCGATCAGCGCCGATTCCGTCAAAATCCGACAATCCAAGCGGGTTGCGTTTGATTTTTGTTCACGAAATCAAAGATTGCATAATCGCAAAATTCAATCTTTGGTGAAAATACGCTGAATTGAGACAATTTATATCATTTCTTTAAATTGCTTATTTTGCAATTAAATCTGATTCAAAGTGAGTATTTATTAAGTTTCTGTTTTTTTCTGACAATAATTTGAAACAATTGCTTCTTGCTACACTTGCGCCACGCCTTGAAAGTCATCTCGACGACATTGCCCCGCTATTTGATTCTTAATTTGTTCCAAACGTGTCGGGCAGACAGGTGCCGCCCTCATCCACACGGAATTACGCCCGGGACGCATTCACGGTGCGAACGCTCTTGCTCCGAATCAACGAACCGGAAAGACTATGTGTATCCCACTGCTGTCGCGCTTTCCGGCAATGCGATTCGCAAAGCTGTCTGCACGGAGGCATGTGGGCAGGTCCTCCAGCCAGCGTGAAGACATGAAGACAATAGCGATCATTTCCCAGAAAGGGGGCGCCGGCAAGACGACGCTCGCGGTCCATCTCGCGGTCTGCGCACATCTCGCCGGTCATCGGTCAGCGGTGATCGATCTCGACCCGCAGGCTACGGCCCGAAAATGGGCGGACAAGCGCCGCGAGGAGCCGGAAGTCGTCGGGGATCATGCCGAGCGTCTGCCGTTTCTAACGGAGGCGGCGAAGAACAACGGCGCCGATCTGCTCGTCATCGACACCGCGCCGAATGCTGACAGGGCATCCTTGATGGCAGCGCGTGCGGCGGATCTGATCCTGATCCCCTGCCGGCCCGCCGCCTTCGATCTTGATGCTATCGCCGCGACCTGCGATCTGGCTGATCTCGCGCGGCGCCCGGCCTGGGTGCTGCTTTCGTCTGCGCCGGTACGCTCACCGTTGGTTGAGGAATCGCGGCTGGGCCTAGAGGCAGATGGTCGCCGGGTCGCGCCCTTCGTGCTGCATCAGCGCGTCGCTTTCTCGCACAGCGTGATCGACGGGCGCACCGCGATGGAGTTCGAGCCCTTCGGCAAGGCTGCAGGCGAGCTGCGCGACATCTACGCATGGGCCTGCAAGGAAATCGAGCTGGATTCGCGCCTTCCGGGCTCGAAGATGCGCAAAAGCGCGTAACGTGCGCTTGGCCGGATCAAAAGGGAGACTGAACCATGAGCAAGCGCGCCAGTCTGTTCGGGGCCCGCGGGCCGAAACTCGTCGAAGACGAAGATACCGCAGCAGCAACCGCCGAGGTCTCTGCAGCGTCGGCTCCCGGCTTGCCTGCTTCCCCGGTTCCCGCAGCAGAACCTGAAGCCAAGCGCAAATATCCGGTGGCGAAGACCCGGGAGGGCAAGCGCGTCGCCACCGTCTATCTTGAGCCGGAAGCGCTCAGGCAGCTCAAGCGCATCGGCTTCGACGAGGAGACGACTGTCCAGGAATTGCTGGTGGAGGGAATCAATGCCGTCTTCGAGAAGCGCGGCTTGAGCCGGATCGCCTGATCCTGTTTGCCGCATCGGCATTCCGGCAAACCGGAACTTGCGCGGGCCTGCCTCCGTCCCGGCGCGCATCGTGTTATCGTGGCTGCGACAATCAGAACAGGGAAGGAAGCCACGCATGATCGATCTCTACACGTGGACGACGCCGAACGGGCGCAAGGTCTCGATCCTGCTCGAAGAGCTGCGCATGCCCTACTCGGCACACGCCATCAACATCGGCAATGACGACCAGTTCGCACCGGAATTTCTGAAGATCAGCCCCAACAACAAGATCCCGGCCATCGTTGATCAGGATAACGGTATGGCGCTGATGGAATCGGGCGCGATCATGATTTATCTCGCGGACAAGGCCGGCAAGTTTTTGCCGCGCGAGGGCGAGGCGCGCTACCGTGTGATCGAATGGCTGATGTGGCAGATGGGTGGTGCCGGCCCTATGCTCGGCCAGGTACACCATTTCCTCAAGTTCAACCCGGGAAAGGCGCCCTATGCCGAGGAGCGTTTCGCGAAGGAAGCGGCGCGGCTGTATGGCGTGCTCGACAAGCGCCTCGCCGACAACGCCTATCTCGCCGGTGATTATTCGATTGCGGATATGGCCACCTGGCCGTGGATCTCGCGCTATGAGTGGCAGCAGATCGATCTCGCGCAATTTCCGAACGTGAAGCGCTGGTACACCGAGATTGCCAACCGCCCGGCGGTACAAAAGGGCTACCACGTCCCCAAGGCAGTGGGCGAAATCCCGATTCCGTGATCGCAAGGACGCGGCCGGGGCAGCTCGCGCTCCGGCCCAGCACCGGTACCTTGCGTGGCGTCGTATCTGGTCGACCGGAACGGCTTCACCCCAAAAGCGGAGCGGTGTGACGCATCGCGAGAAAGCGATGTGTGGGCATGCAACTTAAAATGATAATCAGTTTATTTTTAGTGGCATGGGGTTGAGGAATCCGCCTCCGTCGTCTATCCGACCCTGAGAATGCCAGCTTTGATTGTGCTACTCGAATGGGTCGATTTTTCAGATGAAGGCATATGCGCTGTTTCTCCGCAGGGTCGAAGCTGGCCCCGGCATCGCGCGCGCTCCGGCTGACGACGGCGCTGCGCGCGCGATTGCGCGATGCGCGGCAATCCGCATTGCTTTGGCGTTGCCCCTGTTTGGTCTCGTGTTCGCTCTCGCCTGTACGCCTGACCCGGCGCAGGCTTCAGTCGAGACCCGGCGCTTCGATGATTGGGAGCTGGTTTGCCGGACGGCTGAGGCGCAGGATGCCAGCGCTGATGCTGACGAAGCCTCGCAGGCGCAAGGAGCCTCCCAGGATTGCCGCATCAGCCAACGCCTCGCCGTCGCGGAGAGTGGCCAGACGGTTTTCCTGCTGACCGGATTGCCGGGGGATGCGCCGGGCAGCTATGTGGCGATCGTCTCGGTACCGTTGCGCGGTTACCTCGCACCGGGGATCGAGCTGCGCGTTGATGAGCGGCCGCCGGTCGGCATCCTCTACGAGACCTGCGATCCATCCGGTTGCCATGCCGGCTTTCCCCTCGAAGGAAAGATCCTGCAAGCGTTTCGCGCCGGACTGACGGCGCGGTTCCGGATCTGGACCGCGCGCGACGAGCCCGTTGATCTCGACGTCTCCCTCATCGGCTTTACCGCCGCCTTCCAGGCCCTGCGTGAGCGCAGCTCATGAATCCGGATTTCAGGCCAGCGCTGGGCTTCGGCCTTTCGATGATCGCTGCACTCGCGGCACCGCCTGCATCAGGGCAGGTTGTGCCCGATGGCGGCACCGCCACGACCGTGACCATCGATGGCAGCGGGCGCGCCACCGTGGGGATCGCCCCCGCCGGGGCGGGCGATATCAGCCGCAACAGCTTCACGGATTTCTCGGTGGGCACCGCCGGCGTCGATCTCGACAATCGCCTCATCGGTGCGCGGACCATCCTCTCCGAGGTGACCTCGGCCAACCGCTCCGTGATCAGCGGGCCGCTGGAAGTGCTCGGCACGCGCGCGCATTTCATACTGGCCAATCCCAATGGAATCACCGTCGATGGCGGTCGTTTCATCAATACCGGCGGCGTGACCCTGAATGCCGGCCCGGCGCGCCTCGAAGTCTCGGGCGGGCAGACGAACGTGGTGACGACAACCGACCCGGATGCCGACATCCTGATCGGGCCCGAAGGGCTTTCAGGGGCGATGACGAGCCTGCAACTCGCCGCCGGGCGGTTGCGCATCGAAGGGGCGGTGCTCAACGAGAATACCAGCCCCTTCGCCGATATCGCGCTTGTAGCCGGAAATGCCGAACTGAGCCATGATTCGAGCGTCATCCCCGGTACGACGACATCGCCCTATGTCGCGCGCACGGATCTGCCGGGGGCGGACGGCTCCGTATTGGTCGACGTCACGCCACGCGGTTCGCTGACGGCGAGCCGGATTTCGGTCGCCGTCTCGGCCGAGGGTGCCGGCGTATCCTTCGCGGGTGCGGGGTTCGCCTCGATCGGCGAATTCGCCATCGACAGCCAGGGGCAGGTGCGGCTCGACGGCGGCACGGTACGCGCCGAGCGCGATCTTGCCATCCGCGCGCGCGACATCGCCATCCTCAATGCGCCGGAGCGCGAGGCGCGGGTCGAATCGCTGTCAGGTGCCGTCACGCTGCGGGCGGATCTGGGGGATATCGCGATCACGGGTCGGGTGACCGGGGTGAGTCGGTCCGGCACCGATCCGGATTCGCAGGGCGGCGTGACACTGCTGGCATCGGATGCGATCAATCTTGTCGGTGAGAGCGCCGACCGTCTCACCATCGTCTTCGCCTCCGATGGTAACCTTCATGCGCGAGCCGATCGGATTCGCAACGACAATGCCCGGCTTCTGGCCAATGCGACGATTGATCTGGAGGCTTCGAGCCGGATCGACAACGTCACCCGCGTCAGTGCACCGCGCAGTCCGCGTGTCCAGATCCTTCACCGTCCGCGCGGCCTGTTCTCCTTTTTCTTCGGGCGACCGCGGACCGTCCGGGTGAGCCGGGATTTCGGGCGCGCTGCCATCCCCGGCGAAATCGCGAGCATCGCCGGCGAGAGCATTCGCATCAACGCCCCGGATATCTTCAACAGCGGCAATATCTTCGCGCTAGACGGCCCTGCGATCATCAACGCTGCGCGGGTGCACAATCTGGCTGCACCATCGGGGTCGTTCTCGCTGATCAAGCGCTGCCGCATCGTCTGCTGGTCGCGCGGCTTTTCCACGGCGGACGTTCTGGGCGGCGCGATCAGCGCGGCAGCAGGGCTCGAAATCACTGCGACCGAGTCGATCCGTAACGATGCCGGCTCGCTCCTCGCCCTCGGCAATATGGAGCTCGATGCGCCGTTCATTTCCACCGAGGCGCGTTTCCTGCCGTCGGTGACGAATCTGCCCATCGGTCTGCACAGCCTGTTCTTTGGTCCGCGCGCCGTCTTCGCGCAGGATCCGAAAGGTGGGACGATCATGAGTTCGGGCGGCGAAGTGCTGCTTCGAAGCACGCTGCCCGTTCGCGTCATGGCCGGAGAAATCAATGGCTCCGTCGGCGTTGCGGCGACGGCCGGGTTCGATCGTCTCGAAAACCGCGTGCCGAGAGGCGGCGTGGCGGCGCAGCGCATCGGCCTGTTCGCGGATTGGTTGCCATGAAGAATGCGTGCGAGAGAGACGCGCTTCGCCAGCCGCGTTCCGCCTTGCGTCTCGCCGCCTGCCTGGCGCTGCTCGCGATGCCGAAAGCTGCGCTTGCGGAGGCCGAGATGGTCGCCGGGGCCGCTGACGAGCCCATCGTCATCACCACGCAGACACTGGACAGCCCTGATGCCGGGCAGTGCTTCCCGGTCGCGACGATCGTGATCGCCGGCGAATTCCTGATCCCGCGTGAGACAATCCGTGCTGCGATTGCGCCGCATGCGGCAGATTGCGTCGGCATGAAAGTCGCGCAGGCCGTGGTCGGTGCGATCAACGAAGCCCATGCCGAAGCCGGGCTGATCACCACGCAGGGCTATCTGCCCGAGCAGGATATTCGCGCCAGCGGCAGCCTGCTCATCGACGTGATACCCGGCCGCATCGCCGCGATCCACTATCGCGAGGATCAGGGCATTGCCGGGCGCGGGTTCAGCGCTCGCTTCGGCCATGCGCGCGAGGCGATCGCGGGTTCGCAGGGGCCCTGGGATTTCCTCGGCAATATCTCGGCCCTGTTCGGCATCATCGACGATCCGCTCGACCGCTTCCAGATCATCGACGGCGCGCGGCGGCCTGGAGCGAAGACCCTTGCGAGCTTTGCCATTGCGCCGGGCGAGGTGCTCGATATCGAGGATATCCAGCAGGGGATCGAGCGCATCAACTCCGTCGCCTCCGGGCGTGCCCGGGCACGTCTCGAGCCCGGCGATGAGCCAGCGACGTCCGTCGTCGTCATCGAGAACAATCCGGAAGACGCCTTCCGCCTCGATTTTGGCTATGAGCGCAATGCCATGGCGCTGACCGGGTCGGGGCGCACGATCAGCCAGCGATTGCGCTTCGATCTGGCCAAGGACAATCTGGTCGGTGTCAACGATTCCTGGCGCTTTACGGTTGCGGGCGGCGAGAATTCCAATGAAATCTCGGCGGGGATCGTGGTGCCGTGGCGGCAATCGCGCTTCAGCATTGATGGCAGCTACTCGGAATCCTACCAGCAGATCACGCCCTTCGCCGGGCTATTCACGCAAAACAGCGTCCTGTCCGTGCGATATGACCGCGAACTCGTGCGCAATGCACGGCGCAGTCTGAGCTTCGACACGCGTCTCGACATTCGCCGCGGCGATCGTTTCGTCAATGAAACGCAGTTGACGCCGCAGAAATTCACTGTCGCCCGACTCGGGCTGACGCGTAGCGCGACGCCGGGCGAGCGACAGCAGTTCAATACGGGCTTCGGTATCAGTCGGGGGCTCACCTTGTTCAATGCGACGCGCGATCCTGACATCCTGATGCCGGATACGCCGCGCGCGCAACTCTGGAAGTTCGATGGTTTCGCGCAATACGTGCGCGGTTTTGAGGATCTCGGAATCTGGCAGACGACGGTATCGGGGCAGTTTACCACCGCGCCGCTTTATGCCGACGACCAGCTCGTCCTCGGATCGTCAGGGAGCATTCGTGGCTTTGGCGCGCGCTCCACGCGAGTCGATCGCGGAGGCCTCATACGCAACGAATTCACGCTGGCCCTGCCGTCGAGACGCGTTCTCGGGTAGCGCGCGGAAGACTGGGCTTTCGCGTCTGACGTGATCGATGCCATGCGCCCCTACGCCTTTCTCGATCTGGGTCACGGCGAGAACATTGCCCAGCAGCGCACCGTATCGCGGATCGGTACCGGGATCGGTATCCGTTTCGCGCTCGGGCGCTCGCGCCTGGATGCAAGTGTCGCCTATCCGCTCCTCGACGAAACGCGCCTGCCCGGGGCGGTGATCCGCCGCCCTGCCGGCGGCAGCCCGGATTTCGGCCTGAACTTCACATTCAAGATATTCTAAAGGGAAAACAATGCGTTACCTCGGAGCTCTCAAAAGTCTTTGCAGCGTCTTTTGGCCCCGCGCAACGCGCGGCGCTCTGGTTCTTCCCGCCGCCTTCGCCCTCGCGCTCGGCGCAGCCTGTGCCGCCCATGCAGGCGCCGTCGACGATGGGCTCGCGGCTTTGGAAGAAGAGCGCTTCGAAGATGCTCTGAGCCATTTCAATGCGGGTTTCGAGAGCGGCGAAGCCGATGCCGGGTTCTATCTGGCGCGCATGGCGGAGCTCGGGCTGGGCGTGTCGCCGGATCCGGAAGCTGCGCGGGTTCTCTTCCTCGCCGCCGCCGATGCGGGCAGCGCCCGGGCGTTAAACCGTGTCGGGCTGATGCATTTTCGCGGGGAGGGGGTGCTGCAGGATTTCGAGACGGCCCGCGCCCTGATCTGTGAGGCGGCTGAGGCTGGTGATCGCGATGCGCTCTTCAATTGCGCCGGCATGCTCGCCGAAGGCTTCGGCCTTGCGGATGACGAAGATCCGCAAGAGGCTTCAGATCAGGCCTTCGAGCATTACCGCGCGGCGGCGGAGGCTGGCCATATCGGTGCCATGAACGCACTCGCCTACGCCAATCTCGACGGTGCGATCCCGGACGCCTCGCTGGATGCCGCGACGGCGCATTTCGAGCAGGCGGCTGCCCTGGGCAATCCCGTCGCGCTCTTCGAACTGGGGGCTCTGCACGAGGCAGGGGCGCTTGGGGAAATCGATCTCGTCACGGCGCACAAGCACTACAACCTCGCCGCCGCACGCCGCCATCCCGATGCCGGTGCGGCGCTCGCCCGGGTCACCGATCAGCTCTCCTCAGAGCAGCTGCGCGCGGCACAGCGCGCGGCGCGGGATTGGACGCCGGAAAACGATGCGAGCGAGGGCGCTGCGGACGTATCCGACGAGCTGTCGACGGTTGAATGAAAATAGGTGTCTTTTCGGTCGGAAAACATCAGGGGTAACGTCGGGATCACGACGATCTTCTATTGATTGCCCGGCTCTTTATGGTGCATCACAGAGTTGCTAACGCGTGAGTAGTGAGATTGCTCACCGGAACCCGTTTCTCGCTCGAAATCCGTATTGGGTGCATCTTCAAAAGCAATTCTTGATCATGATTCACAATCATAAAGCGCTTCAGGATAATCTGCACCCGCAGCGGCGGGGCGTCACGCGCATAGCGGCATCACGGCTCGCGCGAGCCGCGGCCATCGTCGCGGCTATCTGGCTCGGCCTTCAGCCGATCGCCATGAATCTGGCCCAGGCGCAGGTGATCTCCGATCCGACGGCGCCCATCGAGTTCCGCCCGGGCGTGAGCAGCGCGCCGAACGGCGTTCCCGTCGTCGACATCACGACCCCATCCTTCGGCGGCCTCTCGCATAACCGTTTCGAGAGCTACAACGTCGATACGGATGGCCTGATTCTAAACAATTCCGGATTGAACGGAAACTCGATTCTCGGCGGCGCGATCCCGGCGAATCCCAATCTCGTCGGACGTCAGCCGGCCCGCACGATCCTCAACGAAGTGACCGGGACCGGTGCGAGCACGCTCGCGGGGCCGACGGAGGTCTTCGGGCGGCGTGCGGATGTAATCGTGGCCAATCCGAACGGGATCGGCTGTGTCGGCTGCAGCTTCATCAATGCCGGTCGCGTCACGTTGTCGACAGGGGTTCCGATTCCGGATGACCGCGCCGGCACCGTCGCCTTCGACGTGCGCCACGGCACGATCGATATCGCGGGAAGCGGCGTATCAGCCGTCCCGGGCCATCGCGCCATCGATCAGATCGATCTGATCGGACGCCGGGTCGCCATCGAGGCGCCGGTCGTGGCGGAAGATAGGGTGCGCCTGCGCGCGGGGGCGATGCGCTACGATCCCGACGGCGATCTGGCCGAGGATCTCGTCGGCGCTTCCGCGCTGACAGGCGATGCGATCGTCTCGACCCCGGATGGTGTCATCAGCGCCGGCGCGATTTCGATCGTGTCGCGGGATGTCGATCTCGGCGTCGCGCTGGACGGGCGGCTCACCAGCACCCGCGAAGCCATCGTCATCGCATCGATGGGCGATCTGCAGACCGAAGGCGCGACGAGCGCTGCGGATCTGCGCCTCGGCGCCGAAGGCGATCTGGCGCTCGGTGGAACCTTCGATGTCGCGGGCCGGCTGCGCGGTGATGCGAAGACCATCATCATCCGCGACGGTGATCTCGCCGCGGTCGATGCCGTCGTTCTGGAAGCGCGGGATGATCTTGATGCGCATGCGGAGATCCTCGCCGGATCGGCGATCAGCCTCCTCGCGGAAGCCACGCTGACGGCGCGCGGGCGCCTGCTCGCCGGCGGGCGCGTGGCGCTTGAGGGTGATCAGCTCCGCGCGGAGGGCATCGAGATCGGCGGCGAGACCGCCGACATCGTGGCCGAGCACGAGCTGATCATCCGTGATGCTGCCCTCGCGGCCCTGCGCGGGCTCTCCATCACTGGTGAGGACGTCACGCTGGGCGAGGAAACCGGCTATGCGGCGGGTGATCGCTTCCTCGTCACGGCACGGCGTGATTTCACCAACGCCACCATCCTCGATCACGACAATCTCTCCCTCTCGATCGGCGGCTCCTTCATCAATGCCGCGAGCGGTGCCTTTCTGCGCGATGCCCACGCGCTGATCGTGCCGGGCGACATCGTCAATCACGGGCTGATCCAGAGCCGTGCCGGCGCCTCCATGCTCGCGCGCAGCCTGATCAACACGGCGGACGGTGTTCTTGATGCGCCGGGGCTGAGCCTCTCGCTCAGTGAGGCCCTCGACAACAGCGGCACCGTCTTCGTCGACGGTGATCTCGCCGTCACCGCCGGCAGCATGACGAGCAGCGCGGATGGCGTGATCTATGCCGCAGGCAGCGCCGGCTTCATGCTCTCGGGCGATGCCCATAATGCGGGTCTGCTGATCGGCGATGCAGGCCTCGGGATCAGCGGGCGCGATATCGGCAACGCCGCCGATGCGGTGCTCTATGGCCCCGGCCTAACACTCACGGCGAGCCGCAATCTGGGCATTGACGGAACGCTCCTGGCCGACGGCCTGATGAGCCTGACCGCCGGCGGGCATGCGAGCGGCGCGGGCAGCCTGCGGGCGGGGGGCATGATCACCCTCGATCTCGGGAGCCTCGCTTTCGGGTCCGATGGCGAGATGCTCGCGCCCGCCATCGATCTCACCGTCGCCGGCGATGGCGGGAGCGCCGGCGAGATCGCGGCGACGGAACTCTTCATCGGCGAGATTGGTGGCGCCTTCAACCAAGGCGGCACCCTGCGCGCCGTGGCCGAGGCGGGTGCACCGGCCCCGGCGGATTTCGCCCTCTCGGTCGGCGGTGCGCTGACCAATAGCGGCGAGATCCGTAGCGACGGCGCCTTCCATATCTCGGCAGGCGCGCTCACCAGCACGAGCGCTGGGCGGATTATCGCGCCGCAGGTGAACCTCGCGGTGACCGGCACGCTCGCCAATCACGGCCTGATCGGCAGCGACAGCCTGCTCGCCATTGAGGCCGGGGCGCTGATCAACAGCGGCAACAGCGGCGCGCAGGCCTGGATGAGCGGCGAGGATCTGCTCCTGCGCATCGGCGGTGCGATCAGCCTCGGCACGCATGCCGTGATCGAGGCGCGCAGGCAGACGGATATCGCGGCAACCAGCAGCAATCTCGATCTGACCAATGCCAATGGCATCGCCCAGGGCCGCTTCAGCTTCGGCGAGAGCCTCGCGCTGGAGATGACCGGGCAGGCCCTGCATCTGGCCGATGGCGCGCAGATCATGGCCTATGGCGATCTTACCCTGAATTTCCACCAGGGCATCACCGTTCATGGCGGCATCGCCGCCGGCGGCGATCTGGTGCTCGCGGCGCCGGGCGGTTCGATCAGCGTTGGTGCCAGCGGTACCACCCATCCGCAGAATGCGTGGCTGTTCACCCTGGGTGATGCCCATTTCACCGCTGGCGGCAGCATGCTGGTCTATTCCTCCGCCGTGGAGGTTCTGGGCAGCGCCGCCGTCGATCTTGGCGGGACGCTCCTGCTGAACCGCGCGCGCGGCCCGACATACAGCTACAGCCACGAGCAATACATTCATGGCAGCCGGCTCTGGCTGCACCGCTACTACCGCGAATACGAACGCGCCGATCCGGCGATCTTCAACGTCGCCGGCGATCTCGTGATCAGTTCCGGCGCGGTAAGCGTCACCGCCTCGACACTGGCCGCCGGGGGCGATCTGAGCATCACCACCGGCACGCTGAGCAACAATGCACGCCAGTTGCGTCAGTACTACGATTACTGGAAGCTCACTGGCGCCAAGACCGGCTATCGCGGCCGCGTACACCAGGGCACCTGGTCCGCCACCCCCTCGCTGATCCGCGCCGGCGGCAATCTCGCGCTGAACGCCTCGGGCGCCACCAGCAATTCCGGCTCGATCATCGGCAACCAGGTCAGCGTCATCGCGCCGAGCATCAGCGTCGGCGTGACGGATGCGAATGTCTACACCGCGCCGCCCTCGGTCCCGGATCCGGTGATCGACCTGGCCCGCTACGCCATCTCGCTGCCCGGATCCGCCGCCC
>Ga0102934_1002361_pt1 | contig 13032 bp, 15 predicted proteins | sample SalPonR2_A_D1_MG_FD_78175 | JGI IMG/M metagenome (GOLD analysis project Ga0102934, IMG submission 78175) | Salt pond soil microbial communities from South San Francisco under conditions of wetland restoration - Salt Pond MetaG R2_A_D1_MG | ecosystem: Environmental > Aquatic > Marine > Intertidal...
CCAGACAGCCGGATTTACCATAAATCCGGATGGGCTAGTATAGCGGAGCAAACGGAAATTAACGTGATTGGAGTCACGGAAAACCTCCGGAAAATCAATGAATCCATCGCTTCCATCGCCCGTGCGGCAGGCCGCGATCCGGCCTCGGTGACGCTGGTGGCGGTGTCCAAGCGCCAGCCGCTCGAGCGGGTGCGCGAGGCGGTGGCGGCCGGCCACCGCCACTTCGGCGAGAACACGCTGCAGGGGGCGCTGGCGCATATGGACGCCCTCGGCGAAGCGAATCTGGTCTGGCATTTCATCGGTCCCGTCCAATCCAACAAGACCCGGACGATCGCCGAGCGCTTCGACTGGGTGCACACGATCGAGCGGGAGAAGATCGCCCGTCGCCTGAGCGAGCAACGCCCGCCCGCTGCGCCGCCGCTGGAGGTCTGCATCCAGGTCAACGTCGACGACGAGGCGTCGAAGAGCGGCTGCGCGCCGGACGAGGCGGGCCCCCTGGCGGACCTCGTCGCCGAGCTGCCGCGACTGCGGCTGCGCGGGCTGATGTGCATACCGGCGCCGGCCGAGGGGGTCGCGGCCCAGCGCCGGCCGTTCGCCCGGCTGCGCGGCATCCTGGAGGAGCTGAACGCCCGCGGGCATCGGCTGGATACGCTGTCCATGGGCATGTCCGCCGATCTCGAGGCGGCCATACTGGAGGGAGCGACGCTGGTCCGGGTGGGCACCGACGTGTTCGGCCCGCGCCCGACGGACGGCTGACGCGGCCGGAACGGAGGAGCCATGCGCGAACCAGTCATCGGTTTCATCGGCGGCGGCAACATGGCCACCGCCATCATCCGCGGCCTCCTGGGCCGGGGTGTGGATGCTGAGCGCATCGCCGTCGCCGACCCCAGCGGGGAGCGGCGCGACGCGCTGGCGGCGCTGCTGCCCGGCGGGCGCGTCAGCGCGGACAACAGGGACGTGGCAGCCGCCGCGCACGTGCTCGTGCTGGCCGTGAAGCCCCAGATGATGGGGGACGTGCTGCGACCGCTGGCCGAGACCGTGCAGGCCTCGGCGCCGCTGGTCGTCTCGATCGCGGCTGGCATACGCAGCGACGATATCGATGCCTGGCTCGGCGGCGGACTTGCCGTGGTGCGCTGCATGCCCAATCAGCCGGCGCTGGTCGGCGAGGGCATGACCGTACTCTATGCCAACCGCCGTGCCCTGCCCGGCCGGGACCGCGCCGACGAGGTGCTGTCGGCCGCCGGCCCGACGCTCTGGGTGGACGAGGAATCGATGATCGATGCCGCAACGGCAATCTCCGGCAGCGGCCCGGCCTATTTCTTCTACCTGCTGGAGGCGCTCATCGACACGGCCACCGAACTCGGTTTCACGCCGGAGCAGGCGCGCCGCCTGGCAGTGCAAACAGCGAAGGGCGCCGCCGCCACGGCGGAGAGCGAGGCCGACGAGCCCGCCGTGCTGCGCCAGCGCGTCACTTCGCCGGGCGGGACCACGGCGGCCGCATTCACCGTCCTCGAGGATGCAGACGTTCGTGCTATCTTTAGACGCGCCATTTTCGCCGCGCGGCAGCGGGCCGGCGAGCTCGCCGGAGATGCCGCGACGGAATGAGTCCCGCCGCACGCGACCGCACGGAGTGAGAGCTTGGACGACGCGCTGATCTTCCTCTTCCGGACCCTGGCCGACCTGTTCCTGATCGTGCTGCTGCTGCGGCTTTTCATGCAGCTGTTCCGGGCCGACTTCCGCAACCCGGTCTCCCAGGCGATCGTGCGCATCACCTCGCCGTTCATCGTGCCGCTGCGGCGTGTCCTCCCGCCCATGGGCAAGATCGACACGGCCACGCTGGTGGTGATACTGCTGTTCGAGCTCGTGTTCGTCGCCGCCATGGCGTACGCACTGAATATGACACCGCACGGCTTCGGACTGCTGTACTACGCCATCCTGCGCACGGTCATGATAGCGCTGCGCTTCTTTTTCTTCGCCATCATCGTCTACGTCATATTGAGCTGGGTGGCACCCGGCACGTACAACCCGGTCACCAGCCTGCTCAGCCAGCTGGTCAACCCCATCCTGGACCCTGCCCGGCGCATCATTCCCACCATCGGCGGGCTGGATCTCTCACCGCTGCTCGTCGCCATCCTGCTGCAGGCCGCCAGCATCGCCGTCGGCGGCGGCCTGCCCGGCGTGCTGCACTGACGGCAGCGGTCCACGCGCCGGCCGGCCGGCAGCCGCGGTTCGGGCCGGGGGAAGCGGATGGTTTATAGTAGGACCGTCATGAAAAGGCACGGGGAGACCGCTATGAGGCCGACGAAAACGATACTGCTTGCGCTGGCGGCTGTGCTGTTCTCCGCCTGCGGCGATGGCGGGCAGCCGGAGCGCAACGTGCCCGAGGCGATGCCCTCGAACGAGACGTCCGCCGAGGTGGGTGACTACATCGTGCACTACAACGCGATGACCACCGATCAGCTCACGCCGACGGTCGCGCAGAGCACGGGTATAGTCCGGTCAAAGAACCGGGCGATGCTGAACGTGAGCTTCGTGGAGAAAGAGACCGGCAACACGGTGGCGGGAGGCGTCGAGGTGTCGGCGGCCAACCTCACGGGGCAGACGAAGAACATCACGATGCGCCGCGTACGTGACGGCGAGGCGACCTACTACATCGGCGAGGTGCCGGTCGCGCATCGGGAGACGCTGGTCTTCAACATCGAGGCAACACCACCCGGCGCCGCACAGCCCACCATGCTGAAATTCCGCCGCCAGTTCTTCACGGATTGACGAAACCCCGAAAAAAACCCTGCGAAATGCACTTCGGCATCTGTCGCGGCACGGCGAGTTGTGGTAAGTTGCCGCGCTTTATCGAGCCGGGATTGCCCGGGTTTTTCGTTCCATCCAGGAGTTGATACATGGCAGCAAAGAAAAAGGCCGCTACCACGGCCAAGAAGGCACCGACGAAGTCGGAGATCTACAGACACATCGCGGAAGACACCGGGCTCACCCGCAAGGACGTCGCCGCAGTCTTCGACTCCCTGTCCGTCCTGATGAAGAAGAACCTCGGCGGCCGCGGCGCTCCCGGGACGTTCACGCTGCCCGGCCTGGCGAAGATGACCGTCAAGAAGAAGCCCGCCGTCAAGGCGCGCAAGGGCATCAACCCGTTCACGGGCGAGGAGATGATGTTCAAGGCCAAACCGGCCAGCAAGACGGTGAAGGTCACGGCCCTGAAAGGCCTGAAAGACATGGTCTGAGTCACATCCGCGTGACACGGATCGAAAAAAGCCGGGCAGTCGCCCGGCTTTTTTTGTTTATTCCCGGCCCTGCTCGGGGCGGGCCAGCAGTTTGCGCCGCATGACCTCGGAGCGCGGCACGTAGAGCAGCTCGCCGATCTTGAGCACCATCGCGTCCTCGTACTTGTCGAGCCGCCCGTCGGCGAAAGCCACGGCCCACAGCCGGCCCATCAGCTCCGACTTCTGCCGCTCGTCGAGCCGTTCGTGCAGCGTGCGAGTGAATTCGAACAGCGATACCGAATGCTCCACCCGTTCGCTGGCCTCCTCGCGCAGCAGCATCGCCTCCTCTTCGGTAAGCGCGTAATGGCGGCGCAGCAGCTGCTCGAGTGCCAGCGCCTCCTCCGCGTCGAAATCGAAATCGGCGCGGGCCACCTCGACCAGCAGCGCCGCAGCCGCGAGCCGTATGGCGTGCTCCTCGTCCTGCGCCGAGGCACTCTCCTCCGAACCGTCCAGCAGTGATTCCAGTTTCCGCGCCAGCGCATCGAGCATGATCAGTCCGCGTCCTTCCTCTCGCCGTCGAGCAGCGCGCCGAGCCGCTCGCGCAGCAACGTGAGTTTACCGTGGAAAAAATGGTCGACCTCCGGCAGCAGCAGGAGTTCCGGGCCCGGCGCCAGCTCGTTGACCCATTCGACGACGCCATCGACATCCACGAGTTCGTCCTCCTCTCCCTGGATGACGATCCACGGACACTCGGGCTGACGCTCCGTGGCCACCGGCAGCCGGCCGACGGGCGGTGCCACGGTGATCAAGCGCGCCGGCGGCCGCAGGGCAGCGGCATGCAGTGCTACCGCCGCGCCGAAGGAAAATCCGGCAAGCCATGCGTCGCCGCCGAAACGCCGCTCGGCCCAGTCCATCACCGCAAGCGCGTCGTCCACCTCGCCGATGCCCTCGTCATAGCTGCCCTGGCTGGCTCCGACCCCGCGGAAGTTGAAGCGGATCGCCGCGAGACGGCGTTCGTTGAACACGCGGCACAGCGTGTGCACGACCTTGTTCTGCATGCTGCCGCCGTGCTTGGGATGGGGATGGCACGCGACACCGTAACCGGCGGGCTCGCCTTCCGGCGGCAGCTCGAGCAACGCCTCCAGGCCGCCTGCGGGGCCCGGGATAGTCACCTCTTCACGCCGGGGCAGCTTGCGCATCCGTGCTCCCCTCGGCAGCGGCCTTCTTCGGCTTGCCCGGCGCGAAGTAGACGATGGTATCGCCGGGCTTGGGTTCCAGCTCGTGCTGCACCGAGAACAAGTCCACGTCGCCGTCCGATCCCAGCAGGATGACCTGCATCGCGTCCTCGGGCCGCTCGCTCAGGAAGTCACTGTAGCTGTAGTTCTCCGACAGCCTGGTCTTGTAGAAGGCCCATCCGCGCACGTACAGCCGCCAGAGGCGCTCGAACACGGCATCCTTGTCGAATGCCACGTTGCCCCTGCGCGGCCGCGCGATCGCCTTGGGATCGTCCTCGGTCTCCGCCCCCATGGGCAGCTGGAAGACGTGGCGCTGGCCCACCTCCGGCGCGATCTGTGTGCAGACCAGCGCGTTGTAGGCGTCGTTGCTGGTGGCCGCCAGCACCGTGCGCACGTGCGCGAGTTCCACCGACTCCTCCGCGAACTCCGAGAGGATGTCGCCGTAGAAGACGGGCACGCCGGCCAGCCGGGCCGCGCGCAGGTTGTGCCAGGAGGAATCCGCCACCAGCACGTTCACCTTCAGTCCCTGCAGCGTACGCGCCAGCTCGATGGTCCAGGGCGAAGCGCCGACGATCACGACGCTGTCGCGGTGCCGCGACGACAGCCCGAGGCGCCCCGCCAGCCAGTTCAGCGACAGGCCGTGGGCGAAGACGGTGGCGAATATCACGGCGAACACCAGCGGCAGCAGCACGTCGGCGTCGTAGCCGGCGTCGACCAGCCGCGGCCCCATGACACCCGCCGTGGCAGCGGCGACGATACCCCGCGGCGCGATCCACGAGAGCAGCAGGCGCTCGCGGAACTCCATATTCGCGCCGATCGTGGCCAGCATGATGGCCGCGGGCCTGGCCAGGACCATGATGGCCGCTATCAATGCCGCGCCGCGCCAGCCGATCGAGGTGAGGGACTCGACGTTCAGATCGGCGGTGAGCAGCACGAACACCACCGAGACGAGCATGATGGTGATGTACTCCTTGAACCGCTTCATGTCGCCGATGCCCGGCAGGTTCATGTTCGCAACCACAATACCCATGATGGTCACCGCCAGCAGTCCCGCCTCGTGCTGCATCAGGTTGGAGGCCTCGTAGACGACGAGCACGAGGCCCAGCATCACCGGGCTCTTCAGATACTCCGGCACCAGCCCGGCGCGGAATGCCCGCCCCGTGAGCCAGCCGCCGAGGCCGCCGAACACGAGTCCGGATGTGATGGCGAGGCCGACTCCCTGCAGCACCTCCGCCAGCCCCGAGCCTTCACCGCTGAAGACGAAAAACTGGAACACCAGCACTGCCAGCAATGCACCGATGGGATCGTTGACGATGCCTTCCCACTTCAGATACGAGGCGGTGCGCCGGTTCAGCGCGCTCTGGCGCAGCAGCGGCATGATCACCGTCGGTCCGGTCACCACCATGATGGCGCCGAACACCAGCGACACCGCCCAGTCCAGGCCGCCGATGTAATGGGCGCAGAGGGTGGCGGCCGCCCAGCCGAACGGCGCTCCCAGATAGACCAGCCGCTGGACGCCGCGGGCCGCCTCCTTCAGCTCGGCCAGCCTGAGGCTGAGGCCGCCCTCGAACAGGATGATGGCGACACAGAGGCTGATGACCGGGCGCAGCAGATCGCCGAGTTCCTCGCTGGGATTGATCCAGCCGAGCCCGGGGCCGACGATCAGCCCGGAACCGGCCAGCAGCACGATGGCCGGCAGGCGCAGGCGCCAGGCCACCCACTGTGCTGCCACGCCCAGCGCCACGACGCCGACGATGACGAGGACGATCTGATCTTCAGGCATCGGGATCTTCAGGCATGAGCGATGCTCGACAGGAACAAGCGGCGTACGGTAACGGCCGCGCCTGCAGCCCGCAACAGCGGGCGCACCCCGCCATGTCGACCCCCGGCGCCACCGGTTTTCTGGCCGTCGATAACCTAAATACCGTAAAATTAGTCATTTACGGACTGAAACCCGCGGCTGGCGCGAGACACGCCCGCGGGATGGAGTCGCACCGTGTCGAACAAGCGCATCGAACTCGAAAACACCTACTGCGCGCAGAACTACCACCCACTGCCCGTCGTGCTGAGCCGCGGCGAGGGTGTCTACGTCTGGGACGACGAGGGCCGCCGTTATCTCGACATGATGAGCGCGTACTCTGCAGTCAGCCACGGGCACGCTCATCCGCGCCTGATCCAGGCGCTCACCCGCCAGGCGAGCGAACTCAGCATCGTCTCCCGGGCCTTCCACACCGACAAGCTCGGGCCGTTCCTGAAGCGCATCTGCGAACTGACCGGGCAGGACCGGGCGCTGCCGATGAACACCGGCGCCGAGGCGGTGGAGACCGCACTGAAGGCGGCCCGCAAGTGGGCTTACACGGTCAAGGGAGTGGAGCGCGACAAGGCGGAGATCATCGCCTGCCGGAACAACTTCCACGGGCGCACCATCACGATCGTCGGCATGTCCAGCGAGGAGTCGTACCGGGAAGGCTTCGGCCCGTTCCCGCCCGGCTTCCGCCTGGTCGACTTCGGCGACGCGGAGGCACTGGAAGCCTCCATCACGGCGAACACCGCTGCCTTCCTCGTGGAACCCATGCAGGGCGAAGGCGGCATCGTGATACCGCCGCCCGGTTACCTGGCCGCGTGCCGGGAGATCTGCCGGCGCCACAACGTGCTGCTGATCTGCGACGAGATCCAGACCGGTCTCGGCCGCACCGGCCGCTTCCTCGCCTCGGAGCACGACGACGTGGTGCCGGACGGGCTGATACTCGGCAAGGCCCTGGGCGGCGGCATCCTGCCGGTGTCCATGTTCCTCGCCCGCCGCGACGTCATGGAGGTGTTTCGGCCCGGCGATCACGGCAGTACCTTCGGCGGCAATCCGCTGGCCGCCGCCGTCGCCCTGGAAGCGCTGAACATCATCGTCGAGGAAGACCTGCCGGCGCGCAGCGAGGCGATGGGCGCCTTCCTGCTGGAGGAACTCCGGCGCATCGACAGCCCGCTGGTGCGCGACGTGCGCGGCCGGGGCCTGTTCGTGGGTCTCGAGATCGACCCGCACAAGGGCAGCGCCCGCGAAGTCGTGGAGCGCCTCATGCAGAAAGGCGTGCTCAGCAAGGAGACCCACGAGACCGTGGTGCGGCTGGCACCGCCGCTGTCCATCTCGAAGGATCAGCTGCAGTGGGCGCTGGCGCGCATCGCCGAGGTACTGGCCGACATGGAGCGCCTGCGCAAGGCGTCGTGAGGCGCGCGCAGCAGGAGCAGCCAGAGCATGCCCGGTCCACCCATCACGATCATCGGCCTGGCGCTGCTCTCGGCGCTGGCCGGCGGATTGATCGGGTGGTACCTGCATGCCGAGCGCCATCGCCGCCAGCGACTGACGACGGCTGCTACCTGGCAGGAAAAGCTGCAGACGGAGGAACTGGCCAAGGAACGGCTGCGCAAGCAGATACGCAGCCTCGCCGAGCGGCTGGACGCCGCGCGCCGGGCCGAGCGCGAGGCGCGTCAGCAGCTTGCGCGCACCGAGCGGGAACTCGCCGGGGCGGCGGCAACGGCGGACGAGGCGTCGAGCGCACTCACCGACTGCCGCGTGGCGCTGGCGGCGGCCAATCGCAAGCGCGACGAACTGCATGCCCAGCTGCAGCGTCTGCTCACGCGCAGCCGGGACCTCATGGCGGCCTCCAGGGCGAAGGACGAAAAGATATTCACGCTGAGCCGGGAACTCGATAGCTGGCAGGAGCGCCTGCCGCCGCTGGTCTATCGCTTCCGCGAGAAGGCGCGGGAGGCCACTGCCGCCCACCGCGCGCTGGATATGGAGCGGGCCCGGGCGCGGGAGCTGGAGGACACGCTGCGCACCCGCATCCTGCCGCTCACCGACCCACCGCCCGGCGGCGGCGACAATGGCGGCCACCGCCATGGGGCCGATTCCGGCGCAGGGGGAGATGGCGGCAAGGGCGGCAAGGGCGGCAAGCCGGGCGACCGAACGATGCCGGTCCATCGGCCCGGGGACGACCTGAAGCGCATCCGCGGCATCGGCCCGGTCCTCGAGCAGCTGCTGAACGATCTCGGCATCTACCGGCTGCAGCAGATCGCCGAGTTCGGCCCGGACGACGTCGAGAGGGTGCAGGCGGCTCTGCAGGACTTCCCCGACCGCATCGAGCGGGACCACTGGGTGGAGCAGGCCCGCACATTGATCTCAGAGTACCGGCCCGGGGCCGGTGAAACATCCTGGACAGGGAGGACGGAAACATGAACCTGACGACGACGGCTTTCCGCGACGGCGAGCGCATCCCCGACGAGTTCTGCTTCGGCAACCCGGCGGACGAGGGTCACATGACCCTGGGAGCGAACCGCAACCCGGACTTCACCTGGGCGAACCTGCCCGAAGGCACCCGTTCGCTGGTGCTGCTCTGCGTGGATGTGGACGTGCCGAGCAAGGCCGACGACGTGAACCAGGAAGGGCGCACCATCTCCGCCGACCTCCCCCGGGTGGATTTCTACCACTGGGTCATGGTGGACATTCCGCCGAGCATCGCAGGCCTGCCCGCGGGCTCCTGCTCCGACGGCGTCACGCCGAAAGGCAAGAAGGACCCGTCGGGCCCGGATGGTGCCCGCCAGGGTCTGAACGACTATACGAGCTTCATGGCCGGCAATCCGGACATGGCCGGCGAGTACTTCGGCTACGACGGCCCCTGCCCGCCGTGGAACGACGAGCTGCTCCATCATTACCACTTCGTGCTCTGCGCGACGGACCTGGAGCGGGTGCCGGTCGAGGGGAAATTCACCGGCCAGGACGTGATGGCGGCGCTGGAAGGGCACATCCTCGCCGAGTCACGACTGGTGGGCACCTACACGCTCAATCCGGACGTCGGCTGACGTCCCGAGCCTGCCGGCGAATCAGCGCGCGGCCTCCGGGCGGACGGTGAAATCCACGATCCGTATCCGGGTGCCGGGCTCGCCGGCCGGGTAGCGCTGGCCCAGCACCTGCGCCAGGGCGTCGTCCTCGTAGACGCCGGCGGGGGCCGCCTGGAGCACCCGGGCGTCCACCGGCCGGCCGCCGGCATCCACCTCGACTTCCACCTGCACGAACCCGCGCCGCACGCGCCCGGTTGCCGCGGCCGGCGGCACCGGTTCCAGCATCGGCGGGGGCTCCTCCAGTTCCGGCAGACGGCGGCGCGGCTCGCCCAGCAGCTCGGCCACGTCGAGGCTGTCGTAACCCACCAGCAGGTCGAGGGGATGCGCCTCCACGGCTATCTCGTCCTCGCCGGTCGCCCGCTCGAAACCGCCCCACAGCTGGACGGCGACCACCAGCATGGCACCGGAGACCACGCACGCAGTCAGGAAAGAGGCGAGCAAGCGCAGCATCGCTAAGCGGCCTCAACCACCCTCGGGGCCTTCCCCGTCGAAGGACAAGGCGCAGGAATTGATGCAGAAACGCAGCCCGGTGGGCTCGGGCCCGTCCGGGAAGACGTGGCCCAGGTGGGCGCCGCAGGCGGCGCACAGGATCTCGTCGCGGACCATGCCGTGACTCGTGTCCCGCTCGGTGCGCACCCGGTCGCCGGCCAGCGGCAGCCAGAAGCTCGGCCACCCGGAGCCGGAGTCGTATTTGTGTTCCGAGCTGAACAGCTCCGCGCCGCAGACGACGCAGCCATAGGTGCCGTCGGCCTTCTGGTTCACGTAGCGGCCGGCGAACGGCGGCTCCGTGGCGCCCTGCTGGGTCACCCGCCAGGCCTCGTCGCCCAGACGTTCTCGCAACTCATCTTTCGTCTCTTCCGTCATTGCCTCGGTATCCTCCGTCGGCCTGCGGCCGGTTGCCGTCGATCGATTCTAGCGCGTCGGCGCGGGGTCATTGCTGCCCGTCGCCGGCGAGCTCCAGCAGCAGCCGGTTCATGCGGCGCACGTAGGCACCCGGATCCTCCAGCGAGCCGCCCTCGGCCAGCCGGGCCTGATCGACCAGGACCCGCGCCAGGTCCTCGAAGCGGCCCTCGTCGCTCTCCGCGGACAGCCGCTGCACGAGCGGATGGGCGGGGTTGATCTCGAAGATGGGCTTCGTCTCCGGCAGTTTCTGCCCGGCCGCCTCCAGCAGGTGGCGCATCTGGCGGCCGACGTCGTGCTCCGAGAGCACCAGGCAGGCGGGAGAATCCACCAGCCGGCGACTCACGCGCACGGTCTCCACCTGGTCCTTCAGCAAGCGTCGGAGCTTCTTCAGCAGGGGTTTCTGCTCCTCGTCCAGCGCCTCCTGTTCCGGACCGCTGTCGCCGCCCGGGAGTTCCGCCCCGCCTCTCGCGACATCGCTCAGCTTCGTGCCCTTGTACTCGGGCAGCTGGCCGATCATCCATTCGTCCAGGCGGTCGTGGAGCAGCAGCACCTCGATGCCCCGATCGCGGAATACTTCCAGCTGGGGCGCGGAGCGCGCCTTCTCCAGGCTGTCCGCCACCAGGTAGTAGATGGCCTCCTGGTCGGTCTGCATGCGGCCGATATAGCCGTCCAGCGACTGATCCTGGACGGCATCTTCGCTGCGGGTCGTGACGAAGCGGAGCAGCGCGGCGATGCGCTCGGCGTGGCCGGGGTCCTCGCCGATGCCCTCCTTCAGCACCTCGCCGAACTCGTCCCAGATCTTCTGATAGGTCTCCGGATCGTCCGCGGCCGTCTTCTCCAGCAGCTCCAGTGCCCGCCGGGTCAGCGCGCTGCGCAGCGCGTCCAGCGTGGGATGGGACTGCAGCAGCTCCCGGGACACGTTCAGCGGCAGGTCGGCGGTGTCGATGACGCCGCGGACGAAGCGCAGATACAGCGGCAGGAACTGCTCGGCGTCGTCCATGATGAAGACCCGCTGCACGTAGAGCTTCAGCCCCCGGGGCGACTCCCGGTTCCACAGCTCGAACGGCGCGCGGCCGGGGATGTAGAGCAGACTCGTGTACTGGCGCTTGCCCTCCACGTGGTTGTGCGACCAGGCCAGCGGATCCGTCGGGTCGTGGGTGAGGTGTTTGTAGAACTCCCGGTATTCCTCGTCGCCGATCTCCGCGCGGGGCCGCGTCCACAGGGCGGTGGCCGCATTCACCGTCTCCCTCTCCCCGTCGCCGGCAGGCATGGTGACCGGGAAGGCAATGTGATCGGAATAGCGTCGGATCAGGTGGCGCAGCCGCTCGGCCGCGGCGAACTCCTTCGCGTCTTCGCCCAGGTACAGCACCACGCGCGTGCCCCGCTCCGGGCGCTCCACGGAGCCGATGCGGAATTCGCCCTGACCGTCGGACTCCCAGTGGATGCCGGTGTCGGCCGGCTGGCCGGCCCGCCGGGTATAGACCTCCACCCGGTCGGCGACGATGAAGGAGGAATAGAAGCCCACGCCGAACTGGCCGATGAGGCGCGAGTCCTTGCGCGTATCGCCGGTCAGCGACTGCAGGAACTCCGCCGTGCCGGACTTGGCAATGGTGCCGAGATTGACGATCACCTCGTCCCGGTTCATGCCGATACCGTTGTCGCTCACCGACACCGTGCCGGCCTCGGCATCGAAGTCCACGTCGATACGGAGCTCGGGCTGATCCTCCATCAGGGCCGGATCGGCCAGAGCCTCGAAGCGCAGCTTGTCGGCGGCGTCCGAAGCGTTGGAGATCAGCTCGCGGAGGAAGATTTCCCGGTTGCTGTAAAGCGAGTGGACCATCAGGTGAAGCAGCTGCTTCACCTCCGCCTGGAAACCGAGCGTCTCCGCGCTCCGGGTCTCTGCCATGTCGCCCTCCCCTGGATGGAACCTGTGACTCGCCCGGCCGCGGCGCGATGACGCGCCGCCCGTTTCCGGGCAGGTCGGAGTGTGGGGGCGTTCGCGGGGTTTTCAACCCGCGGAGCGGGTGCGGCTCAGGAGTGGCGGGCGGTCCAGCGTGCCGCCGGCTGACGGGTCAGCCAGGACATCGCGGCAGCCAGGGCGGCGATCAGGGCGGCCACCAGGAAGGCGCCGGCAACCAGCGGCAGCGTCGCGGCCGCCACTGCCAGACCCACGCCGATCAGGGCGCCCGCCAGCAGCGCGACCAGGCGCGCGAGGAGACGGCGCACCTGCTCCCACAGCAACGGCATGGACCAGACGAAGTCGTCCATGTCATCCAGATACTGCAGCAGCCGTTCCATGTTCTCTTCCGCCGAATCCCTCAGCAATCAACGCATTCTAACGCTTTCTTCGTGCCAGCGGTGCAAAATCAACCATAAGGTGCCGCGGATCGCGGTGCAGCCGGCGGCGAGCGCCTCAGCGCACCCGTCGCAGGACGGGGCGGCTGTCCGCGGGCGGATCCTCCGACATGAGCATTGCCGTGCGATTCGCCTCCTTGGCGTAGGCGATGGCTTCGTGCACCCAGCGCCAGCGCTCGCGGGTCTCTTCGGTCTTGAACAGCGCCAGTTGCTCTTCGGCGCCCGGTTTCGGTTTGGCCATAGTTTTCGAGATCGAGGTGGGGAGAATCCGTTGTTCTTCTGTCAGTCGGTTCGTGCTGCCTCGGCCGGCGTCACGAATCCTCACGGTCACTGCGTTTGCGGTCGCTCCAGTTCCGTTTCACTTCTTCCGCCCAGTTGCGGTAGCCCTTCCAGGTGTAGAGCGAGGGGTCGAGTGCACCGCGGCTGCGCGGGCGGTC
>Ga0102934_1002362_pt1 | contig 13029 bp, 13 predicted proteins | sample SalPonR2_A_D1_MG_FD_78175 | JGI IMG/M metagenome (GOLD analysis project Ga0102934, IMG submission 78175) | Salt pond soil microbial communities from South San Francisco under conditions of wetland restoration - Salt Pond MetaG R2_A_D1_MG | ecosystem: Environmental > Aquatic > Marine > Intertidal...
ATCTTGAGGCCTATCGCGCTGATTACAATAATCTTCTGGTGCAACTTGAAGAAGCGCTCGGCGAGTTGCCCCTCGATAAAGAAATCCCGACTCTGCTGACCAGAATTGCATCCCTCGCACAGGAAAAGGGGCTCGATGTTGTCCGTTTTCGTCCGCTGGCTGAGGTGTCAAGAGATTTCTACGCTGATGTCCCTGTCGAATTGCGCCTGGCTGGATCCTATCACCAGGCCGCTTTGTTTTTTGATGCAGTGAGCAAGATGGAGCGTATCGTCAATATTAAAGGGTTGAAATTAGGTGGGGCCAAAGAGGTTGATGGGCGCACCGCGCTGAATATTGATTGTAGTGCCATAACCTTCCGGTTTCTTGGGGAGCGATCGAATAATTAGTTGAAAGGTGGTACGCTCACATGATTTTTTACAGGTTCCCTGTTATGAAGCTTTTTTTAATTATTGTAGCGCTGTTCATGATTTCGCCAGGTTTAACTATGGCAGAAACAAATGGTGTGGCTGTTGTCGCTGAGGTAGCTGCAGAGGGTGAAGCATCAGGGGGTTTTACCTACAATCCTGGTGGCCGACGCGATCCTTTCACCCCCTTGATCAGGCGTGATGAGCCTCCAGCGGCTATACAAACAACCAGGCGACCGGAAGAGTTGCGTGGTCCCTTGGAGCGTTATGAACTTAGACAATTGCGTTTGATTGCGGTGATGGTTGTCAAGGGAGATCCGCGAGCGATGGTTGCAGCGCCTGACGGCAAAAGTTACACCGTGAAAAATGGTGATTACATTGGCATCAATGGTGGGCGAGTTAAGGATATTCAAACCCGCGTCATCGATGTTAATGAGCAGGGGACCCGGGTAGAAAAGAATCCGGATCGTATCGTTGTTGAAGAAGTCGGTATTGATAGCCTCAGCGGAAATACCGTTAAAGAAGAGCGCTATATCGTATTGTAGTGCGTTGCAGGCGGACTGCAGGTTTTTGCTCCGATGAACTTTTAGGGGAATGAATATGAGAAGAAGCAATGTGCTCCTCAGTATCTTGATGTTGTTATTCAGCCTCGCTGTGGTTATGCCCGTGGCAGCTGAATCCTTGTCGACAGTCAATGTCTCCGGTCAACAGGTGACATTGTCTGCGACGGCGGAAGTCGAACAGATCCGGTATTTTTCGCTGGATTCCCCTAAACGACTTGTCGTTGACCTTTATGGTGTTACCCCGGGTGCACATGCAGAGGATATACCTTTGGGTGCCGGTTTCAGCACCCTGAGAACAGGCACACTGGAGAATCGCACGCGTTTTGTTTTTGACGTTGCCGGTGATCAGTTTCCGACTTTTAATGTTGCTACCGGTTCCCAGGGTGCAGTTGTTACCTGGCAGCCGGCAGAGTCAACAACATTTTCAGCGTTGGCTGAACCGGCCCCACAGGGAAGCGCCAAGGTTAATGCTATCGATTTTACCACTAATGAAGGACGTTCGAAATTATTGCTGGACATTAGCGGTCAAACCCAGGCGACCACCCCGGTACGCGAGGGCAACCGCATCCAGTTTTCATTGCCTGATACCACCCTGCCGCGTGCTCTGCGGCGTGAGTTTGATACCTTTGCCTTCCCCAGTGCTATTCATTCAGCGACCCCCTATCTGGTGAATGTCGGTGGACGTCCTGAGGTTCGGGTTGTTGTTCTGCTTAAAGGTGATGTCACCTATCAGTTGCAAAAGGTAAGCGCCGGCTACGAATTTATTGTTAACGATGGTATTTACGCCCAAACCTCAGACGTTGTCTCCGGGCAGACTGCCGTGGCCGTGGACGCTGAACTTGATGATAGAAATGCTTTGTCTGCATCACCAGGAGCATCATCCCCGGTTGTGACATCAGCTTCAGGGCTGTCACTCTCTGGGACAGGTCAGCGCCAGGTGCCGACTGTGTATACCGGTGAGAAAACCTCGCTGGTTTTTGATAACGCGGAAGTACGCGATATCCTGCGCCTTATTGCTGAAATCAGTGACCTTAATATTATTGCTTCTGATGAGGTGAGTGGCAGCATCACTCTAAGATTGATCGATGTCCCCTGGGATCAAGCCCTCGATCTGATTCTGGATGTCACCGGTTTGGGTATGCTGCAACAGGGCAACGTTGTTCGTGTCTTGCCGAAAGAGCGGATCCGCAGTATGCGTGAAGCAGAACTTACTGCCGCGCGCTCAGAAGAACAACTTGAGCCTTTAGTCACTGAAGTGGTAACTGTAAGTTATGCCGACCTTGGTAGCGTGGAAGCTCCGGTCAACAATTTACTCAGTGATCGCGGGACTTTAACAGCTGACAGCCGCAACAAATTACTGATTATCAGTGATGTGCCATTACGGATTGAGCGTGCCAGGGAGCTTATTGCTATCCTGGATACGCCGGAGCGTCAGGTAATGATCGAGGCACGGATTGTTCAGGTAAACTCTAATTACACAAGGGATCTTGGTGTAAATTGGGGTTATTCTTTGACTGACAGTGATCACCTCAATACGGTGACAAATATTGGTGGTGAATTTCGTGTGCCGACCGTTTCAACACCTAGTGTAGGTAGTTTATCCGCAACGGCAGGTATAGGGACAGCATTTCGGTTCGGTAGTAAATTGATCGATTCGGGTATTCTGGACTTACAACTGTCTGCTCTAGAGTCCGATGGCAAAGGTAAGGTCATTTCTACTCCTCGGGTCACAACCCTTAACGGCGAAAGTGCAACCATCAGTCAGGGCACCTCTATTCCTTATCAAACAACTTCAGATGGAGGAACCACAACTGAGTTTGTTAATGCTGAATTAAAACTTGAAGTCACTCCTGTTATTAATCCTGATAATTCGATTATCCTCGAAATTTTGGCAACCAACGACTCTCCTTCAGTGACAGCAGGTGCAACTGCTCCAAGTATTGATACGAAACAAGCTGAAACCAAGGTATTGATACGAGATGGTGAAACTACGGTTATCGGTGGCATCTTTGTAGAGAGCATTCAATCAAATGACAGCGGTATCCCTGGGCTGATGCATATTCCAGGTCTTGGTTACTTCTTTAAGTCCAAAAGAAGTCAGACAGTGAAAGATGAGTTGTTGATTTTCATCACTCCCCGCATCGTGCGTGATAACTAACAGCCAAGTCATTTCAAACAAAAAAGGGCAGGCAATACCTGCCCTTTTTTGCGTTAAAGGTGGCATCCGTTTGGACGTTTTGCATGTTGCATTAGGCTCGCGCAGTTATCCTATTCATGTTGGTAGCGGATTGTTATCCGCTATCGGTGAGCGCTTGCAAGAAATTCACTTCCCTCATCAGATCGCCGTTGTATCAAATCCGGTGGTTGCTGACTTGTATGCAGAACCGGTCCTGTCAGCGCTAAGGCAGGCAGGCTATGATCCGCGTCTGATCCTGGTGCCGGATGGGGAAAACTATAAAAACCTGGCAACCCTGGAGCTGATTTACGATCAGCTGATTGAACAGCGTTTTGACCGTGGATGTGGGCTGTTAGCATTAGGTGGCGGCGTGATTGGTGATATGGCCGGTTTTGCGGCGGCGACTTTTTTGCGTGGCATCCCTTTTGCGCAGGTGCCGACGACTCTGTTGTCGCAGGTTGACAGTTCGGTCGGTGGTAAAACGGCAGTGAATCACTCCCGTGGCAAAAATCTGATCGGCGCTTTTTATCAGCCGCAACTGGTGGTTATTGATGTTGCTACCCTGCAAACTCTTGATCCGCGCGAGGTATCGGCAGGGTTGGCAGAGGTCATCAAGTATGGGGTGATTCGCGACCCTGAATTTTTTGCCTGGCTGGAAGAACATCAAGAGCTATTACGTCAGCAAAACCCTGAAGTGCTTATTTATGCGATCAAGAAATCTTGTCAAATCAAAGCTGATATTGTAGAAATTGATGAACGTGAAAGCTCGATTCGTGCGCATTTGAACTTTGGCCATACCTTTGGTCATGCCATCGAAAACCTTGCCGGCTACGGTCAGTGGAAACATGGTGAGGCGGTAGCTGTGGGAATGGTTGTCGCCGCTAAAATATCTCAAGCAAAGGGATTGTGTTGCGAGGACGATGTTGCGCGACTGATCAGGCTTTTAAGGGCGGTTGATCTGCCGGTTGACCCACCAGATTTTAGCCTGGCTGCCTATGTCGAAGCGATGCAGCGCGATAAAAAGGTTAAACAAGGGGCATTGACCATGGTGCTTAATCGAGGGATCGGCGCAGTTGTTCTTGAACCGGTTGCTGACATTGCCGGAGCGTTTTCAACCATTTTAAACCTTAAAGGATGACCATGACTGAACATCATCAGCAAAGTGCGCTTTTAGGGAAAATTGCAGCTTATACCGAGTTATTGGTCAATGATCCACGTTCTACCATCTTTGTTTCTCTGGCTGAAACCTATCGCAAAATGGGGCTTTTTAATGATGCCCGGGAAATAGTTGCTAAAGGCCTTGAGCTCCATTCTGATTTCGGACCTGCCTATGTGGTACTGGCGCGGATCGAATGTCAGTTGGAAAATATCGATGCCTCGTGCGCGGCTTTTGAACAGGCTTTAGCCCTTGATCCCGACAGCCTTGCTGCTCTGGTTGGTTATGCCCGGGTCAAGTTGTTGCTTCATCATGACGATGCCGCCCGTGAGCTGCTGTTACATGCCCGCAGTTTAAGTCCAGCCGACCCTGTGATTAATAAAATGCTGCTCGGTTTGACTCCAAAACCGGAACCTGAAGAGGAAGCTGTTGCGGTTGCTCCGATTGCTTCAGTTGTTGAAAGCGTGCCCCTTAAGGCAAACAATCTGACCGCCCTGGCTTCTACCGCACTGGCTGACCTTTATCTCGTGCAGGGCTTGACGGATAAGGCTCTGGCCTTGTACCACCAATTACTCTCCCGTAATCCTGACAATCTTGAACTAAGACGTAAAATTCGGGAAATAGAAGGGCGCACTGAAGACCTGTCGCCATCATCGGAAATTGAAGCTGAAGGGATCCCTTCTTTAACTTCCGATGATCAGATTGACACGGACGATCAGGAGGCTGCGGAGCCTTTAAGTGAAGAAACAGCACCACAAGGTGAAACATTATTTGTTCCTGAAGAAACTGTTGACGAGATAACTCAGGAGCTTGAAGATTCTTCAATTCTTTCTGTAGCTCAGTTGGATGCAGAAGTTGAGACAGATGACGATAGCGAAGAAACAGCAGACAACCTAACTACTGTTGAAGTGCCTGCTGCTGCAAACGATCCGACAGAAATCATTAATAAATTAAACGACTGGCTCAATAATATCCGCCTGAGGAGGGAACATGTTTGATGTTATTCTCGAACGTATAGTTAGTCAGTGTCCAGGTAGCCTCGGTGCATTGATTATGGGATTTGATGGCATCGGTATTGAAGAATACGTTGTCGAAAATGCTGATCTTGATCTGACCCTGGTAGGAATCGAATATTCAAACGTGGTGAAGGAAATTCGCAATGCCAGTGAGATCCTTAAAGTTGGGAGCCTGCGGGAAGTTTCTATAAAAACCGAGCAATACTACGTGATTATTCAGACCCTTACCGACGAATATTTTGTTGCCCTGGTCATTGAACGCAACGGCAATTTTGGTAAAGGGCGCTATTTGTTACTGCGTGAATCCTTCGAGCTCCAACAGGCATTGTCATAAGCTATGAAAATTGCTGTCATTAATGGGCCGAATCTGAATCTGTTGGGAAAACGCGAACCCCAGGTTTATGGTGCGCAAACCCTTGATGAGATCATGACCCAGTTAACCTCTGAGGCCCAATTGCTCCAGTGTGAACTGGTGGTATGTCAATCAAACCACGAAGGGGTGCTGATTGATCAGGTCCATGCTGCCGCACAGCAGGAGTGTTCGGGGATCATTATCAACCCTGGTGGCTATACCCACACAAGTATTGCCTTGCGCGATGCCTTAAGTGCTGTCAGTCTGCCGGCGGTGGAAGTTCATTTGTCCAATATTCATGCCCGCGAGTCCTTTCGTCAACATTCCTTTATCGCAGCTGTCGCTGTGGGTCAGATCTGTGGTTTTGGTGCTTCTGGTTACAGTCTGGCGTTGCGAGCTTTGTTGAATGTACTGCAGCACAGGAGCGGTAGTGTTGGATAAACAGGCTTTTGTCCAGAAATTGCTGGTCGCCGAACAACTTGATGCGGTGCTGGTATTCAGTTGCGCCGATCTGCGTTATTTGTGCGGTTTTTCCGGCAGTGATGGGGTTTTGTTCTGCTCGGCGAATTCCAGCGTTTTTTTGACTGATTCCCGCTATCAGGAACAGGCGCGCGGGCAAGTTGAAGCTGATGATATCCGTTGTTATAAAAGCAAGCTTCAGGGCCTTGCTGATCTGATTGAAGAAACGAAGGGTACGCGGATCGGCTTCGATGCCGGCAGTATTACTGTTGCCCAGTTCGAAGAATTAAAACATTTGAGCCCGGTTGTCACATCCTTTATTCCGTTGACACAGCGCTGGGAAAACCTGCGCGCTGTCAAGAATCCTACCGAGTTGACCTATCTTAAGCAGGCTGCTGACCTGAATCGAAAAGCTTTTGATGTGGTTTTACCCCTTATTTGTGCCGGGGTAACAGAGCGTGAGATTGCTCTGGAGCTGGAATTTGCCTTGAAAAAGCTTGGTGGTGAAACCAACGCTTTTGATTTTATAGTGGCATCAGGAGTTCGCGGCGCATTGCCACACGGTGTCGCCGGCGATAAAGAAATACGTGCTGGAGAGCTGGTGACCATCGACTTCGGTACTCGTTACCAGGGCTATCACTCTGATGAAACCGTGACCGTTGCCGTGGGTGAGATCGATGGAAAACTTCGACAAATTTTTGATATTGTGCTAGAAGCACATGATCGCGCGATTGCTGCTGCAAAGCCGGGCATGCGTGCTTGTGATCTTGATGCGGTGGCGCGGAATTTCATTGTCGGTAAAGGGTATGGAGACTATTTTGGCCATGGTTTAGGCCATGGCGTCGGTCTCAATGTTCATGAGTTCCCAGCCCTGACGACTAAAAATGAGACCTGTTTGAGCGCCGGCATGGTTGTTACCATCGAACCGGGAATTTATCTGCCCGGAGTTGGTGGCGTGCGCATTGAAGATACGATTGTCATGACTGAAACAGGGTGCAAATGTTTGACCTCTATTTCCAAGCAGTTCCGCCAACTGCCCGGAATAGGTCTTAATTAAACCAACTTATACTTAATTGCTGGTCGACGAATTTATTGTCGTATGATGGAGGAACCAAATGGAATTAAAAGATCTGAAAAGCCTGATCAAACTGGTCACCGATACCGATATTACCGAATTCAATATGGAAAGCGCTGTCGGCAAGATTCATATCAAGCGCGGCCCTGATAAAGAAATTGTCTATACTTCGGCGCCCGTTGCAGCTGCACCTGCTGTAGCCCCGCCAATGCCGACCCAAACTGGTCCTGCTCAGCCGGAAGTCGCTGCAGAAAATGATGTGAATAGCAAGTATGAAGCGATCCCGTCGCCGATTGTCGGCACGTTCTACCGCAAGCCGTCACCGGAAGCTGATGTCTTCTGTAAGATTGGCGATGTTGTTGAAGCCGGGCAGGTGTTGTGCCTGGTTGAGGCGATGAAAATGTTCAATGAGATTGAGGTTGAGTTCAAGTGCAAGATCATTGAAATCGTTAAGGACGATGCTGCTCCTGTGGAATATGGAGAGACCTTGTTCCTGGTCGAGCGCCTTTAATTGTTTGCCAGGCACTCAGACAGCAACAATGACTCAACCTGAAGGCAGGAGTGATGACACATGTTTCATAAAATATTAATTGCCAATCGCGGGGAAATCGCCCTGCGTATCATCCGCGCATGTAAAGAAATGGGGATCAAAACCGTTGCGGTTCACTCAGTGGCTGATCACGAGGCTTTACATGTGAGTCTGGCTGATGAAAGTATCTGCATCGGACCAACGTCGAGCGCGTTGAGCTATCTCAATATGAAAGCGATTATCAGCGCCGCAGAGATTGCCGATGCCGATGCGATTCATCCGGGTTACGGTTTTTTATCAGAAAATGCTGAATTTGCAGAGATTTGTGAACAGTGCGGGATTACTTTTATCGGTCCTTCAGCTGAAAGTATGCGCCTGATGGGCGATAAAATCAGCGCTCGCAAAACCGTTACTGCCGCCGGTGTGCCGATTTTGCCAGGGACCAATAAGAGTATTGAAAGCACCAAAGAAGCACAGCAGATTGCTGAAGAGGTCGGTTATCCGGTGATTATCAAGGCTTCCGCGGGTGGCGGCGGTCGGGGCATGAAAATCGTCCATTCCCCGGCATCCCTGGCCAATGCCCTGGCAACGGCACGATCCGAAGCACAAGCCGGGTTTGGCAAGGCCGACGTTTACATTGAAAAATTCTGCGAGCATCCCCGTCATGTCGAGATACAGGTGCTCGGGGATAAGCACGGTAACGTCATTCATTTAGGTGAGCGCGATTGTTCTATCCAGCGTCGTCATCAAAAGTTGATTGAGGAAGCCCCCTGTCCGGTACTGACCCCGGAATTGCGTGAAGAGATGGGTTCCTGTGCGGTAGCTGCTGCGAAGGCTGCCGGTTATTCCAGTGCCGGAACGGTGGAGTACCTGCTCGATGCCGATGGTCGTTTCTATTTCATGGAAATGAACACCCGGGTGCAGGTTGAGCATCCAGTTACGGAAATGGTCACCGGTGTTGATATTATTAAAGAGCAGATTCGCTCGGCGGCCGGTATTCCATTACGCTATAAACAAGAAGATATCGTCATTCGCGGCCATGCTATCGAATGCCGTATCAATGCGGAAGACCCGGAGAAATTTACCCCATTTCCCGGAAAAATTACCGGTTATCACACCCCCGGTGGTATGGGCGTGCGGATCGAAAGCGCCATGTACGATCAATATACAGTTTTGCCTCATTATGATTCGATGATTGGTAAGCTGATTGTTCATGCTGAGAATCGTGAAGAAGCGATTAAGCGCATGTCCAATGCCCTCGACGAATATATTATCGAGGGAATCAAAACGACGATACCCTTTCATAAAAAAATGATGGCCAACAAAAATTTTATTGATGGCAACTTTGATACGAACTTTCTTGAACGCACAAAAGTTTAATCGGACTGGATCATGCAAAACAGGGCAGGGCAGGAAGAAAACTCCTGTCCTGTTTTTTTGGGGATTTTATTATGGAGAGGTCTGATTCGTCACTAACGCTGGGTTATATCAGCTACTTGAATTGTGTGCCGTTTTTCGGACGCTTAAAAGAGCAGGGATTTCAGGGCCAACTGGTGGCCGGAGTACCTTCTGCTCTGAATCGCATGCTTCAACTCGGGGAGATAGACGCCAGCCCCTCGTCATCTTTTGAATATGCCCGTAACTGGCGTGATTATCTGCTGCTGCCAGGACATTCTATCTCCTCCGTCGGCAGCATCGCCAGTGTCCTGTTGTTTTCGCCGCTGAGTCCGGATCAGCTCAATGGTGTTGAGATCGCCCTGACCGGTGAATCGGCGACCTCCATCAATCTGCTGGAGGTTCTGCTGCGTGATTACTACGGATTAACCGAAGTTGTAACGACTGTTCCCGGCGATTCGGTCGAAGAACTGGTCAGCAGGGGGAAATCGGCCCTGTTGATCGGAGACCGTGCCCTTAAACTCTCTGCGGCCATTCCGCCTGGGGTTGGGGTTTATGATCTGGGTAAATTATGGCATCAGCATACTGGACTCCCCTTTGTTTTTGCCCTGTGGATGGTTCGCAAGGCGGTGGTTGCACAGCATGCTGAAGCTTTGGATCGACTGGGAGAACAATTACTGCAATCCCGTAAATCGGTATTACAGCACCCGCTTCCCTTTGCAGATGTCGCTGCCCTACAATCAGCAATGACACCTGAGCAGATTATCAGTTATTGGAACAGTATCAGCTATATACTTGATAATGAGCACATCAAGGGACTCAAATTATTTTTTGAACGCTGCTACAAATATGGGCTGCTGCAAGAAGATCCGCCATTGAATTTTTTAAAGTAGTCGCTTGTCCCAGCGAAGGAAGATGCTTTTGCAGTTGACAGAGTCAACGTAATCATTAAGATATGACACGCGCCCGGGTGGCGGAACTGGTAGACGCAAGGGACTTAAAATCCCTCGGGAGTAATCCTGTACGAGTTCGATTCTCGTCCCGGGCACCAAATAAATAAAAGGGAAATCAGCTGTTTGGGCCGGTTTCCCTTTTTTATGCCATGATTTGGTGCGCTGTTGCCTCTGTATGGAACGGATCGGCAAGGGTGTATTTCCCTTTATTGTCCCCCCTTATTGTTCACTAACCGCAGGTTTCACCACGGTCAGTTGCATTTTGAAGGGTTTGATGGCATCAACTGCGTGGGGAATGTTTGCCGGCATGATGATCATCTGGCCACTACCTACGCTAAAGGTTTCGCTGCCGATGGTGATCTGTGCTTCACCGTCAAGAACCTGAATCATGGCATCTCCGCTGGAAGCGTGGCTGCTGATGCCCTCGCCGGCGGCAAAAGCGAACAGGGTCAGGGTGAGATAGTTGTTCTGTGCCAGGGTGCGGCTGACGACTTTTTGATCTGAATATTCAATGAGTTCGTTCGTCTTGAGGACTTCGCTCTGGGCGACATTTTTGATCATTTCGGTAGCTGTCATGATGTGCTCCTTTAAGATGATATGGGTAACATTTGTACGATTTAAAATTCATTTTAGGGTCTTTCGACTGTTCAATCCTTGATGTGGATCAAAGAAGCATGACTCTGCATTTTTTATAGAATACCAATTAGCCACAAATCTGCTTGCCAAGCATCCTATTGTTCGCTAAAGTGTGCTTGTATTTCTTTTTATTAATTAATTTAAACTACTGTGTAGGTGATTGTGAAGGTATCGATTGGATAATGCGACGCTCATCATTCTGATCTCTTTAGGTCTTGGTCTTTTTGGTGGTGTTGTTATGCACCGTTCTGACTTTTGCCTTGCCGGTGCTATCCGCGATATTTTTTTGTTTCGTCAAAGCCCTCTGTTGCCCAGTCTGGTTCTGCTGATTTTGTTAAATATGGTTTTTATCGAGATTGCGCGCCTGAGTGGGTATGTTGCCTACCAGTTACCATCTTCTTTGTATGGTCTGCCGGCGCTGACGACACTTATTGGTGGTATGTTCTTTGGTATTGGAATGGTGCTGGCCGGCGGTTGTGTTGTCGGGGCTCTTTATAAGTTCGGTGCCGGAAGCTTATCTGCTTTTGTCACTATTGTAGGGATGATATTGGGGAGTTTTGTTTATGTCGGGCTACACCCCTATTGGAAATATTTGTCTGAAAAAACCCGATTGAGTGAAGCTGCTACTCTCCCACAACTGTTAGACATGAACCAGACTCTCATGCTGCTGATCGTGGTTTTCGTGTTGTTTTTTGTCGTGCTGAGATGGCACAGACAGGGGATGCTGGTGCGCCCATCGTTTGTTCGGGGCTATCTGCAACCTTGGGTTGCCGGAGTGTTACTGGCGATTATTACCGTCGTATCTTTTGCTGTGGTCGGTATGCCCCTGGGAATTACCACCAGTTATTCAAAGGCAGGGGCTTTTGTTGCCCAATTTTTTTCTCCGGCCTGGGTCTCGTCACAGGAATTTCTTCAAATCCGAGGCTTTAATTACTATTCACCCCTGGCCGATAGTTTTTTAAGTGCCGGACCCGGCCCCTATCTGGATGGCTTGTCTACGGTTCAATTTCCCTTGATTGGCGGCATTATTTTGGGGGCGTTTATCTCCAGTGTGCAGCTGAAAAAGTTCTCTGTTCACTGGCAGGTGCCGGTAATTCAGCTGGTTTCTGCTTTGATTGGTGGTATTCTGCTGGGGCTAGCGTCGCGCATGAGTCCAGCCTGTAACGTCTGGCATCTGCTCGGTGGGATTCCTCTGCTATCGCTGCAAAGCCTGTTGTTTTTTGGGGGCCTGTTTCCCGGGGCCTGGATTGGAACTCGCTTGTTGACACGACTGGTGGTTCGCGCTTAATAAAAACGAGGTTGTGTATGTCTTCCGAAACGCCTTCAACTGTTCATATCGATGTACGCGGTTTTGTCTGTCCGTCGTCTCTGCTGGTTGCCTTGCGTGAGTTAAACAAGCATCGTGAATCCTTGCGAACCGATCACTTCAAAATAGAGTTGATGGTCGACAACCATGACTCCATCAATCGCATTTGCGACGCGGTAAAAAGTATGGGGTACGATTTTCATGTGACCGATACTGATAATAGCTATTGCATTGCCATCTACCGAACCCAGGCCCTGAAAGAAGCCAACTTATGAAAGTTGCTCCAGAAATAGCTGTGTCAGGAGAGGAAAAACCGGCTTTTTCTGATCTGCTGCAACAGCTGCAGGTGATTAAAAAACAACTGGGTGCGTTGTCCCACGAAAAAGAACAGTTACAGCACCGTGAGCAGGATCTCTACCGTTATATCCGTCTTAAAACCAACAATATGTTGGAGGTGATCGGCACCTTGCCGTTAGCGGCTGAAGAACTTGATGATGATACCCTGCTGTCGATCGATCCGATTGGCATCGTTACCGATTCCTTCCATCAGGTACTCGACAATTTAAAGGAGACCAATGCCGAACTATCCCTCGCAAAAGAGGAAATTCAGGCCATCTTTAACGCCTCAGGTGCCGGCATCATGGTTGTTGATGCAGCATTTCACTTGCGCGCTTATAACAACCGTGGGAAAGAGCTCTTTTTCCCCTCTGTGGCGGATCTTGTTGGCGTAAATTTCAGGGATCTAGTCTGTAATCGTCGCCAGACCCCAGGTGATTGTATTCTTGATAAGGTTCTGCAGCTTGGTGATATCGCTGAAGAAAGCGATTTTGCCATTGATGGCCGCTTTTATCATGTCGTTGCTACACCGATTCATGACCTCGCCGGACAGATTGTCTATATCATCCTGATTTATACCGATATTACTGAGCTTAAGCGTCAGGAGGCCGCGCTTAAAGAGGCAGAGTTGCGCCTACGTGCCATTCTCAATGGCACTCCTGCAGCGATCACC
>Ga0102934_1002364_pt1 | contig 13026 bp, 8 predicted proteins | sample SalPonR2_A_D1_MG_FD_78175 | JGI IMG/M metagenome (GOLD analysis project Ga0102934, IMG submission 78175) | Salt pond soil microbial communities from South San Francisco under conditions of wetland restoration - Salt Pond MetaG R2_A_D1_MG | ecosystem: Environmental > Aquatic > Marine > Intertidal...
CTCAGGGAAGCGGACCATATCTTTATAGAAGCACTGAGGGAATATGGACTGTATGATCAGGTTTGGCAGGCATTTTCAGTGCTTTTACCTGTAAAAAGCGTCGGAGTAATGGGGGATGAAAGGACATATCAGCAAACGGCCGTTCTAAGAGCTGTAACGAGTGTTGACGGAATGACAGCTGATTGGGCGAAATTACCATATGAATTTCTTCAATATGTCTCCAACAGGATTATAGGCAATGTAAGAGGCATAAACAGAGTTCTTTATGATATAAGCTCAAAACCACCAGCGACAATAGAATGGGAATAGAACAAATATATCTATTGCCGTTATAGAGGTTATCCATTTAAAAGATATAATAATTTATTTATTGGCGCGATTTCTGCGTGAATTAACTTCGGTAAAGAAGTACTCAGGTTATCTTGAAAGGTTCAGTATTCATACCGTTTTTGAATAATATCGAAGATATTTTTGAATTTGATTTCGAGAGTGAAATATAATGAAAGCCAGACTGGGCGTTTTTTTTCTTATTTTAACCGTTTCCGGTTATTTTTTTATTACAAGAGAGACAAATGACAGAGCAACTTTAGTTTATCCTCCATGGTATCACTGCTTAGGAGTTCATAAGGTTACTCAAACCCATCTTAGTGTTTATTCGGGATTTAAAGAAGAATTCATAAACCCGCAGGGGTTATTCTGCACAAAATTGTATTCTCGTGATGATTCTACTTCTATATGCGACGATGATGAACTGACAATATACGGTGTAGACGAGGGAACCGGACATATCCTCTACAATAAAGGGTTTTTGTCTCTAGAGATATCAGACGGATCGGGAAGTGATGAACCTGGACTGAAAAACCCCGTCGACCTCACCGGCGACAGGGATGGAAATCTCTTTGTAACCGATAGAGGAAATGACAGGGTCATGCTTTATAAAATAGATGAAGGAAAACTTATACCAACTAATAATATAATAACATATAATGGTATACCGCTTGCTAGTCCTTTTGGTGTTTCCCTGGACAGAGACCGTCTCTATGTGACAGATAGTGGTAATAACAGAATAGCAATATATGAAATAGCAGATGGGGTAAAGGAAACTGAAAGCAGTTTCAGTTTAACTCCTGAGCTTATTGGTCCTACAGCGATAGCGATTGCTTCTTCCGGTGATCAGTGGTTGTATTACGATGATTATTTTATAGCTCTTGTTGACAGTTTCGGACATCGACTATGGAAGATTCCGGCTGAAGGGGAGCCGGAACTATTCAGATATGAATCTTTGCCGGGAAGCGGTTTTTTCAGTCATCTTGATATTGATTATTATGGAAATATCTATGTAACCGATCCTGTCGAGAACAATGTTCATAAATTTGATCGCAATCTCAGGTATATTATAGGTTTAGGGGGCAAGGACGATAATAGTATGATTTCATTTGATCAACCCCGGGGGATCGCTATTTACAAGAGATTTGGTCAAATATTCGTATCTCAAAGGAGTGGCTGCCAGTATTTCTGGATCGGTACGGATATCAAAAATCTGAAGGTAAAAAATATATCTTACGATGAGAAAACAGGCAAATTTTCGGTAAACATCTTTTTCCTTCTTACTGAATATTCAACATTTTCGTTATACTTTGAAACCGATGAGGGGGATGAAAAATATACTCTTTTCGAGGATTATCTGTTTCCTCCCGGGGTTCATGACAAGGTGGTCGAGGGAAGGCTAAAAGGGAAAAACAAAATTAACAAGGAGATAAGAGGTATTCTCGCAATTGCCAGTCCCACATATTCTTCCGTGGATTTCTGCAGAGTAGAAAAAAGAGTATCTATTGTGAAACAGATACAGACCGTAGAATAACGATCAATAATATAATGATTGGCCTGTTTGTTGCTTTGATTAAACAGCAAGTTCATGACAGGAAGGTGCTGTAGATGACATTCATTCGTAGTTTCTTGAATTTATTCCCGAGGACATCATTGAGGAAAGCTATAGATTACCTGAGTTCAGGTGATTACGCCAAGGCGTGTAATTATTTTGAAATATATATCTCAAAGAACGATTATTTCTGCGGAAATAGTGATAAGCATGAACTTATTAGAATGTATATTAGTGAGGCATATATAGAATACGCTAAAGCACTTAAAGAAAAAGGGAAATATCAGGAGGCGTATGATCTACTTTTGAAGATGATAAAGATTGCGCCTGATTATTCTGATGTGTTTTATATGTGCGCGGATTTAAATGAGAAATTAGGTAGAACTGAAGAAGCTGTAAAAAATATAAGAAGAGCCCTTTCGATTAATCCTAATTATTTCAACGCCAGGATATTTTACGCTAAATTGCTCTATTTATCTAAAAAGAGACCAGAAAAATCGGTTGCCGAACTTAAAGACAGTCTATCCCGCGCGCCGGGGTTCTATATTAACAAGGTTAATAAGCTCATCCGCGAAATAATTAACGGAACTGATAAAGAAGAAGTAATAAGGCAGTTCATCTCGATACTCCGGGAAAAACCATCATCTGTTCAGGTCAGCAGGCAGATTGCTCTGGAAAACATTCAGAGAGGTCAGTATGATTCCGCTATATCAGAGTTGAAGAAGGCTCTCTCACTGAAACCAGATTTCGCGGATTTGCATAACTTACTGGGAATAGCCTATGCAAATAAAGGGGCAAAAGATGATGCCATAATGGAATTAAAAACTGCGTTGAAAATAAACCCGGAATATTTGAAGGCGCATCTCAACATTGCGCTCACATATTTTGAATGCGGATTTAACGATGAAAGTTCAAGGCACCTGGAGAGGGTGCTTCAGATCGATCCGGGTAATGAGCTTGCCGTCAATCTGAAAAAGGAACTGGTTGGTGTTTTAAACTAAGGAATATTCGTGACTAAGGATTATTACTCGATATTAGAGCTTAACCCGATGAGTACAAAAGCTGAGATTCAAAAGAACTATTTTTCAATTGCTAAAATAGTCCACCCCGAAGTGGTCGGAGATATCCCTGATAACCACAGAAGATTAAAGGATGTGAATGAAGCCTATTCCATTTTATCGGACAGCCAGAAGCGTCGTGAGTATGATGAATCTATAAAAAGTGAAAGATCTTCACCGGAGACAGATTCTGCTTCCATCGAAAGAAATAAAAAGACCGCGGCTGTCGCCTTTAGAAAGGCCAGAGAGGCAATAAGGAAAGAAGCGTATCAGCAGGCTGCAGTATTATTGGCTTCAGCAATAAGACATGACTTTTCTGTTGCCGCTTACCATAGCTGGTATGGGTACAGTCTTGCGATTTCTAACTCAGGTTTTCTTAAAGCGCGCGAAGAATGCAAAAAAGCGGTCCAGATGGATCCTTATAATCCTGAATTCACTGTCAATCTGGGTGTCGTCTATTTTTATTCAGGTTTGAATAAACAGGCATTAACTCATTTCATGGATGCTTTGAAATGGGATCCTGATAACAAAACCGCAAAGATATATATATATAAAATAAAACAGGGTGAAAAAAGAGATCAGAAACCGATTGAGAGAGTAATCAACTTTTTCAAAATTAATTGCGGATAGAAAGTTTTTTATAAACCTGAATAGAACCCAATGCGGCGGTTCTTCCCTCTAAATAATATTCTCATAGCAAAGACAGTCAGTCTATTTAAGACAGGTATAGTAAGCTGCCTAAGACCTGTTAATTAAGTTCAGGCCGCGACTTTACATGTAATTTATAATTCCTGTTGATTTTTTTCGTTACCGTGAGTACTCTTTAGCTACGAGGTGGTATATATGAGGAAAACAGCATTTGTATGTTATGGAAAGAGCCCGAGAGACAGGGCTTTTGTATATAACGAGACACCAAGAAATGAAAAGGGCGAGGAGTTTTTTGTCTTTATACTTCCCGGCAATCCCAGATGGAGTGCTAAACTCAGAGAATTTTTTAGAATCGCTATTTCAACTTCCAGAATGGGATCTTCAAGAAGCTATTTTATCAGATTGCTGAGTAATATCAGGGATAGCCTGACCGAAGAAGCGGATCTGGAAGAAATATTTTCAGGTTCTATAATCCTCTTTCTGATAAAACGCGGAAATGAAATTTATTTCCTTCATAATAGAGAGCTGAACATAGTTTGCGGCGGCAGTCCTAATCAATCAGATGACATTAACCGTCTTACAGTTATCGAAGATCTAAAGGAAAATATCTCTAAAGGTCAGCCGGACCTTTTCGACAAATCGATTGAGGAATTATTTTTGTTGAGAAAGGTCAGAGAATTGCCCGAGAAGCACACCCTTATTTTCACCCCTTCGGCTGAATTCGCGGACAGATACGGAGAACTCTTTCTGGACAGTGTTTTTTTCCCTTCATTCGAAGTGCCGGATTCAAGGGGAATACGAGTTGGTACAGACTTACATTTACCGTCAGTTCACTGGAATTTCAAGGACCCCGAGGATATAACCAAGGAGAAAAGGTTGAATATGAACAAAATAAAAAAGGTATCGATACCCGCGGTATCCGGTATATTGGCGACAGTTCTGGCGTTGGCTATTTTCTTCTGGCCATTTGCCGGCAAAGACAAAAAAGAAAATATCAGTAAGAAAGAAAAGGTTTTATTATCCGCGGAGGATATTTCAGAAAATACTGATTCTGAAAATAGATCTTCAAAAGAGATCAGCGGAAATAAAGATGGCAGCATTGAAGAGTCTTCGGGAACAGATATAACTGGATCCGAAAAGGAGTACAATGCTAAGCAGCAGGAAGATTCAGGCCTTAAAGGTTCTGAAAATAAACTTGCTGATATTACGCTTAAAAGTGCATGGAAGAAAAAATTAGGCCGGCCTGTAACCTCTTCTCCCGCTTTATGCGGAAAGGGTATAGTTTTTGGCTGCAGAGACGGCTTTATATACAGTTTCTCACAAAGAGGGGATTTTATCTGGAAATATAAATTGGGAGCTGGTGTGGGATCGTCACCAATTTGTTCCGAGGGGAAAGTTTTCGGGTGCGATTACGAAGGAAATGTGGTGTGTCTGAATTCGAAAGACGGAACTCTGAATTGGGAAAATTCTCTGGGCAGCAAAATTATCAGCACACCTTCGATTACCGGGGATTTTCTTATTACAGGCACTATGACGGGAGATCTTCATTCAGTTAATGTCAGAAGCGGAAAGAAAATATGGAGGAAAGATATCGGGTCAGCTATATGGTCTTCTATTGTTACCGGTGATGATTACATAATTACAGCAACGGTTGACGGCCATTTAATAAAACTCGATCTTGAGGGAAATATCCTGTGGACTGTGGATCCCGGGGGTGAAATTTATTCTACACCAATCTGTTCTGAGGATGACGATTTAGTGATTATAGGAACAAATAATAAAATGATTTCAGGTTTCTCTTTTTCCGACGGCTCTCTGCGCTGGCAATTCAAATCCAGAGGAAAGGTTAGAAGTACACCCGCGACTGACGGAAAAAGGGTGATACTCGGTACCGAGAGAGGCATGATTTATTCTATTGGTGTAAGCGGCAGGATTTTATGGATGCAGGATATTGGACGAGCTGTAAGATCAAAACCGGCAATACACAAAGGGGTCGTTTTTATAACAGGATATAATACAAAGTTAACCGCAATCGACATCAAATCCGGGAATATATTAGATAGTTATTCGACCGGATCGGCAATTTATTCTTCACCATTATTTATCAGAGGTAAAATATTTTTTGGTTCAAATAACGGATTATTCCACTCAATCGATATTACCGAGAATGACTGATCCAGCATATTAACAGATGAATTAGTCAGAATTATTGACTTCATTTTAGATTGGAAGTTTTATTGCTGGTTGATAACAGGTTCTTCATATATTAGGTTGATGATGATATGGAGGTAAATGTGTTTAAGGGTATTCTCGAAAAATTCTTCGGTGATCGAAAAACAAGACTGATGAAGACACTCAGGCCTGATATAGAAGCTGTTAAAGAATGGAGTATTAGATACAGAGAACTTTCGAAGGAGGAAATCCCAAAAAAGACCGAGGAATTCATCAAAAGGCTTTCGGAAGGTGAAACCACTGATGACATTATGCATGAAGCCTTCGGTCTGGTTCATGAAACTTGCAGGAGAAATGTTGGAAATAAGTGGGGCGTGGCCGGGCATGAAATAGAATGGGATATGATTCCATACGATGTTCAGATTGCCGGCGCGATCTGTCTTCACCGGGGCTCTATTGTTGAGATGGCAACCGGTGAAGGTAAGACACTTGTTGCAACGATGCCGCTATATCTTAACGCGCTTGATAGAAAGGGTGCTTCACTTGTCACAGTAAATGACTATTTAGCTAAACGGGACGCTGATTGGATGTCCGGGATATACCAATATCTCGGAGTTACTGTCGGATGCCTTCAAAACGAAATGATGACCGATGAAAGAAGAGATGCGTATAGTTGCGATATTACTTATGGCACGAACAATGAATTCGGCTTCGATTATCTCAGAGATAATATGAAGCTTGAATTGGAAGAACAGGTTCAAAGGGAACACCACTACGCCATTATTGACGAGGTAGACAGCGTTCTAATCGATGAAGCGAGAACCCCCCTTATTATATCAGGTCCTGTACCCGGCTCATCTATTAGAGATGATTTTGAATTGTTGAGAAGCCGTGTGGAAAATCTGGTCAAGAAGCAGAAGAGAATGGTAAATGATATTTTAAAGGATCTTTCTTTATCGGATACGGAGAATGAAGGAAAAGATGAATATGAGATCGGGAAGATCCTTCTTCTTGCTAACAGGGGAGACCCGAAAAACAAAAGGTTTATGAAACTGAGGAAAAAGACAGGGTACGAAAGAATGATGCTTTCTGTTGAAGCAGATTATATGAGAGAGAAGAAACTTCACATGCTCGATGAAGAGCTGTTTATAGTAATTGACGAAAAAGCGGGAACTGTGGATCTCACTGAGAAGGGGAGAGAGACACTTAGCAGCTCTGACAGAGAATTATTCGTTCTTCCTGACCTGGGTCAGAAACTCCATGAAATCGATATGGACGAGTCACTTTCCAAAAAAGAAAAAATCAGGAAGAAAGACAAAGCATACCGTGAATATGCCTCGAAGAGTGAAAAAATTCACAACTTTAATCAACTTCTTAAAGCATACACACTGTTTGAAAAAGATGTTGAATACGTTGTTCAGGATGGCAAGGTGCTTATTGTCGACGAATTTACCGGGAGACTGATGCCCGGCAGAAGATTCAGCGACGGGCTTCATCAGGCTCTCGAAGCTAAGGAAAGGGTCAAAGTAGAAGGAGAAACTCAGACCTTCGCTACGATTACTCTTCAAAATTATTTTAGAATGTATGATAAACTTGCCGGTATGACCGGAACAGCTGAAACAGAAGAAGAAGAATTTCATAAGATATACGATCTGGATGTTGAGGTTATTCCTACCAACAGGCCGGTTCGGAGAATCGATTATGACGACAAGATATACAAAACGAAAAGGGAAAAGATAAACGCGATAATCAATGAAATAAAGAGACTGAACACAAAGGGATTACCTATACTTGTAGGAACAATATCTGTTGATTTTTCCGAGACCCTCAGCCGGATGTTAAAGAGAGAAGGTATATCTCATAACGTATTGAACGCGAAGCATCATAAGAAGGAAGCCGAGATAGTCGCGTACGCGGGCAAAAAGGGAGCCGTAACAATAGCTACAAATATGGCCGGGAGGGGAACAGATATTAAACTGGAAGAGGGAGTAGTGAAGTGTAATAACTGCTGTATAGACTCTGAAAATCCCGGGGAATGTGAAGATTCCAATGATGTTAAAGTAGGTGCCTGCATCCAGGATATGCCTTGCGGTCTTCATATTATAGGGACAGAGAGGCATGAGAGTCGTCGAATTGACAGGCAGCTTAGAGGAAGATCCGGAAGACAGGGTGATCCGGGAGCTTCAAAATTCTTTATTTCGCTTGAGGACGACCTTATGAGGCTCTTCGGTTCGGACCGGGTTTCCGCGATTATGGATAAGCTGGGACTTGAAGAGGGAGAATCAATACAGCACAGCTTTATTACAAAAGCAATATCCAAATCTCAGAAACGTGTTGAAATGTATAATTTCGGGATAAGAAAAAGACTTCTTGAATATGATGATGTTATGAACAAGCAGCGCGAGGTGATATACGATCAGCGTAATGAGATTCTCCGCAGCGAAAAACTCGACCAGCTTGTAAGTGTTTTTATCGAAGAATATATTGATTCAGTAATTGAAAAGTATCTGCCTGAGAACGCGTATAAGGAAGACTGGGATATTGAAGCGGCAGCTTTGGAGTTGGAACAGATCTTTATAGTACCGTTTGAAGTTCCCGAAGAGAATGAAGATGAATTTGTCGATCCTGTTTCCTTAAGAGACGCTTTCGTGAAAAAAGCCAATGAAGCTTATGAAATAAGAAAATCTACAATATCTCCCGAGATAATGTCTAAACTGGAAAAGATGGTCATGCTTCAGAGTATTGACGCTAAGTGGATGGAACACCTGCGCGAACTTGACAATTTAAAAGAGGGGATACATTTGAGGTCATACGCCCAGAAAGATCCTGTAATAGAATATAAACAGGAAGCTTTCGCTCTCTTTACCGATGTTCTGGAAGATATAAACAGGTCGGTCCTATGGGGACTGTTCCACGCCAGACTCGAAAAAGACCGTAAAGAGAAGGAAAAGGCTCAAACAGTACATGAAGTAACTGACGCATATAGCAGTTCCGGAGTAAAGGATGATGAACTGACGAGAACGAGGCAAATGAGTGCCGATGAAGCCGGCAAATCAGGAAGAAAGACAATACGGCGTAAACGTAGAAAAATAGGAAGAAATGAACCCTGTCCTTGCGGAAGTGGAAAAAAATATAAAAACTGTTGCGGAAGAAAGTGAAAATTAACATTTTCAATACTTCTCGGAACTATTTTTGTAAAGGGAAACGGAAAATGAAAAAAGATTTAAAAAAGTTCATCACCTCTTTCATATCAGAGGTTCATAAATGTTCAGATAATGAAGACCCGATAGACAAATTGGAAAAAATGGGCTATACGGAGAAAGAAATTAATGAGGCTATTGAATCTGTCTTCAGTAGAAACTTTGATATTCCGCCAGTCCGTAAATTCAAAAGAGTTTTGAGCGAATCTGAGAAATTAAACCTTTCTATTGAGGCTCAGGGTTATGTTATACAGCTTCTTGATTCGGAACTTATTTCAGAACCTGAACTCGGGATTCTATTAGAAACTATTTCTATTGAGAGATTTTATCCTGCTACCCTCAGTGATGTAAAGAGGCTGGTCAGGAGTTTCAGCGGTGATTTGACGGATAATTTCAGAAAAGAGAATTCACCGGATAATATCAAGATTAATTAAGGATTAGATAATGAGCAAGCCACTTGTAATAGTTGAGTCGCCAGCTAAAGCAAAAACTATAATGAAGTATCTGGATAACAATTATGAAGTTATAGCTTCAGTAGGGCATATCAGAGATCTTCCCAGGAAGAAGCTGGGTATTGATATCGAAAATGGTTTTAAGCCTGAATATGTGAATATGAAGGATAAAACTAAAGTTATCAGAAAGCTCAAAAAGTCGGCACAATTAAGTGAATATATAATGATAGCGACTGACATGGATCGAGAAGGGGAGGCTATTGCCTGGCATTTGAGCACTATACTCGATAATTGCGGTGTGGATATAAAACGAATAGTATTTAACGAGATTACACAAAAAGCAATTGAGAGGGCTGTAGCGGACCCGGGCAATATAGATATGAACAAGGTAAAAGCTCAGCAGGCTCGCAGGATATTAGACAGACTTGTTGGATATCTTATCAGTCCGGTTCTGTGGAAGGTCTTCTACAGGGGGTTGAGCGCCGGTAGAGTGCAGACTATTGGTCTCAGGCTATTATGTGAAAGAGAAAATCAAATAAGAAAATTTACCCCGGTTGAATATTGGACTGTTGAAGGTGAATTAATAAATGCGGAAGGCAATTCATTTGATACCAAGTTAGTAAAGATTGACGGTAAAAAGGCTGATTTAAAGAATAAAAAAGAATCTGAATCCGCGGTCTCGGCTATCAAGGCGGAAAAAGTCTATGTAAATAAGATTTATAAAAAGGAGAGGAAGAGAAATCCTTATCCCGCCTACATTACAAGTACAATGCAACGTGACGCCGCTTCAAGACTTGGTTTTTCAGCTAAGAAGACTATGGTTCTCGCTCAGCAGCTTTACGAAGGTGTGGAGCTGGGCAGCGAAGGGTCATTTGGCCTCATAAGTTATATGAGAACTGACTCTACACGAATAAGTGATGACGCTTATAAAAACGGTCTTTCATACTTGAAAGAGAAATTCGGAAAGGAAAGTATAAGCGGGAAGAGAAGAGGTTTTAAGAAGAGCAAATCGGCTCAAGACGCTCATGAAGCAATAAGGCCTACCGATTGTTTCAAAACACCCGGTTCATTATCCAAGTATCTTGGGAAAAGCCAGCTAGCTCTTTACAAACTTATCTGGCAGCGTTTTTTAGCTTCACTTTCCACACCCGCGGTCTATCAAACGATTAGCGCCGATATAAGAGCGGGGATTTATCAGCTGAGGTCAAACGGCAGAGTACTTAAGAAAAAGGGATTTCTTGATATTATGCCTGATAGAAAGAGAGAGGAGGATGTCCAACTTCCTGACATTTCCGAGGGGGAAGTAATTACGATAAAAAAACTCGAAGGAATACAACACTTTACAGAGCCTCCGGCAAGATTTTCAGAATCAGCTCTTATTAAAACACTTGAAGAGAATGGAATCGGGCGTCCAAGCACCTATGCAAGTATTCTGGGTATTATCCAAACAAGGGGATACGCCTCCAAGGAAAAGAGAACCCTTTATCCGACTAAACTCGGAGAAGAGGTCTGGAGGATACTTGATAAACTCTTTAATGATATATTCGAAATCGAATTTACCGCGGGGATGGAAAATAAGCTGGACGAAATTGAAAGAGCCAAGACAGAATGGCAGAATGTGATAGAGGATTATTACAACCATTTGAAAATCGATCTTGAAAGATTCGATGAAGAAAAAAGTGAAGCTAAGAAACTGGTTCAGGAGGAGACGGATGAAGTTTGTGAAAAGTGCGGAAGAAATCTTATAAAGAAGTGGAGCAGGAATGGTCAGTTTCTGGCATGTCCGGGATATCCTGAATGTAAATTTACAAAATCCCTTGACGAGGAGGACCTCGATCGAGAATGCCCGAAGTGCGGCGGTAAGTTAAAGTATAAGAACGGCAGATTTGGTCGTTTTATCGCCTGTTCAAATTACCCCGACTGTAAGTACACAGAACCTGTTAAAATTGGAGTAAAGTGTCCCCGGGATGATTGCGATGGAGATATTATTGAAAAAAGAACACGCAGGGGAAAGATATTCTACGGATGCAGCAATTATCCTAAATGCGATTTTGCCTCCTGGGATAAACCGGTAGATAGAGAATGTCCCCAGTGCGGAAGCAGCATCCTTCTTGAAAAATCAACAAAAAGTAAGGGTGATTTCTTAAAATGTCCCGCCTGTAAGCATGAAGTTTATGCCTGATAAATAAGTGATAATTATGAAGAATTTCAGCTTACAGAATAGATATTAAGAGTGCAAATAGAGATAAAAAGTTTTAATTATTTGTGGTAGTGTCTCTTTTGTTATCAAGACTTGAACGGTTATTGAATACTGTGATAAACTTCTGTCATGCTATTATATAAAGCATTGAAGGAAGATCTGATCTATCGCGGAATTGAAAGAAGTGTCTCTGATCAGACACTCAGGGCGTATCAGTGTGATATTAAGCAATTTTTTGAATATATTGAATCGCAGATTTCAGAAGACGCGAGCCTCGGGGATATCGACTACCTGACAGTAAAATCATTTCTTGCCCTGCTCTTAAAGAAGGGATATTCAAAAAGCAGTGTCGCGAGAAAATCCGCGTCACTGAAGAGCCTTTTCTTTTTCTGTAAGCAGAGAGATTTTATCGAGCATAATCCAACAATCGGACTTCAGACACCGAAAGCGAATAAAGAACTTCCGGTCTTCGCGAATCTTAAAGCTATAGAGAGAATTATGGATTTGCCGGATTTAAACGACAATAAAGGGGTGAGAGACAAAGCAATATTGGAACTTCTGTATGGAACGGGAATGCGCCTTTCTGAGCTTACGGGTTGTAACATAGGAAGCTGTTATTTTCAAAAAGGCATTATAAAGGTTTTGGGTAAAAGAAGTAAGGAAAGATATTTGCCTCTGTCCGGAAAGGCCTGTGATTCACTGAAGTTATATCTGAAAGAAGCACACAACGCGCCCGAATCGGTTTGCAGATCAAGGCAGAAATTTCTGAATTTCTTCAAGGGTAATCTTGATAAACCTCTTTTTCTTGGCAGGAAAAACAGAAGAATAAGTAAAAGGACGATTCAGAGAATTGTAAGAAAATACCTGATATGCGCCGCCAACCTGTCGAAGATGAGCCCCCACGTTTTAAGACATTCATTTGCAACACATCTATTGGACGCCGGCGCTGATCTCAGAGCTGTGCAGGAATTGCTCGGGCATGTCAATCTGTCTACCACTCAGATCTATACACATATTACAACTGAAAAATTAAGAGAGGCTTATGATCAGGCTCATCCGAGGGCGTTAGAAAAATAAAGATTTATTTTTCATACAGGTTTAGCATATTAGTAATTGGGACCGGTTATTGACCCGGAATCCACATTGAGACTGTTATTCTCAAAACACCGATATCCGTGAGAATTAATATTAGATTAGATGCTTGATTTATATATTGATTTGATGATATTAGATAACAGGTTGAGAAAGGAAATATTATGTTCAAGGGAACTACAATACTGGGTGTGCGTCGAGGAAAACATTACGCAATCGGAGGCGACGGACAGGTAACATTCGGGGATACTGTGATGAAGCACGGAGCTGTTAAGGTAAAGCAGATAACGGAAAATTCCGTAATAGCCGGTTTTGCCGGCAGTAC
>Ga0102934_1002365_pt1 | contig 13025 bp, 10 predicted proteins | sample SalPonR2_A_D1_MG_FD_78175 | JGI IMG/M metagenome (GOLD analysis project Ga0102934, IMG submission 78175) | Salt pond soil microbial communities from South San Francisco under conditions of wetland restoration - Salt Pond MetaG R2_A_D1_MG | ecosystem: Environmental > Aquatic > Marine > Intertidal...
ACCGCCCTTGCGGATTTCGGCTGCCAGATACCTCTTGTGGTCACCCAGCCGGACCGGCCGAAAGGCCGCGGCCGAAAACTCACCCCGCCGCCGGTGAAAAAAGCCGCAGAAAATATGGGATTGGCGATAGCACAGCCGGAGGCGGCGAAATCCGAGGCGTTTTACCAGACAATTCTTGACTACCAGCCGGATTTACTGGTTATTGTGGCTTTTGGTCACATTCTGCCCAAGCGTATCCTTGAGATTCCGCGCTACGGTGCCATCAATGTCCATGCCTCGCTGCTGCCTAAATACCGGGGGCCGGCGCCGATCCAGTGGGCGATCATCAACGGGGAGCAGGCGACCGGCGTTACCACCATGCTGATGGACAGCGGCCTTGACACCGGGGAAATCCTGATGGCGGCAAAAACCGAGATCCGCACGGATGACACGGCCGGCAGCCTGCACGACCGGCTCGCCCGGGCCGGCGGGGATCTTCTCAGGCAGACCATTTCCGCCCTGGAGGCCGGCACACTGCAGCCCAGACCGCAAAACCACGGGGAAACCATTTATGCGCCCATGCTTAAAAAATCTGATGGCCGAATCGAATGGTCGCAGACGGCCGCAAAAATTGAGCGGCAGATCCGCGGGATGAATCCGTGGCCCCTGGCCCACTGCTTTTATGAGGACCTCCGCTTGAATATTTTTAAAGCGGAAGTCCGGCCCGCCACCCAAGACGCCGCGCCTGGCACCGTAATTCCCGGCTTTTCAAAGGAACTCCGCATCGCCACCGGCCGGGACGCCTTATCCATCCTCGAACTGCAGGCCGCATCGGGCAAGCGATTATCGATCGATGATTTTTTAAGCGGCATGCATATTCCGGAAGGCGCCGTACTTATATAATCAACAACTTATGATGCCTGCTGCCCCGATGGGAGATGACATAGCCGCCCGAAAAATCGCCCTGGATATGCTGAATCACCTGGTGCGAAGTGATGATCTTCTCGATGTGGTGTTGGAGAAATTTGCCGAGGCTCAGGCAGGCCTTTCTCCGGAAGATCGTCGCCTGATAAACGCCCTTGTTTTCGGTGTTCTGCGCTGGCGCCGCCGTCTGGACTGGCTTATCAAAGAGCATGCCAATCTGCCTCCTGCAAAAATCTCACCTGAAATACGTAACATTCTGCGTATTTCTTTGTTTCAGGTGTTTTATATGGACAGGGTGCCGGATTTTGCTGCCGTCAATACGGCGGTTGAAATGGCCAAGCATTTTGTATCCGTTAAATCAAGCCGGTTTGTCAACGGCCTTTTGAGAAATACCTTGAGAAACCGGCCGGCTGATATGGATTCAATCTTACCCAAAGACCCGGTCTCAGCCCTTGCCATTGCCCAGTCCTTTCCGGATTGGCTGATTCATCGATGGGTCAGCCGATACGGCCTCGACGGGACTTACCGGCTCTGTGATGCCATGAACCGGATTCCGCCGGTGACCGTACGGACGAATATGCTGAAAATCAGCCGGGATGAATTGCTGGAAATGCTCTTCGGTATGTGCGGAAAAATTTCTGAAACCGAATATGCGCCTGCCGGCCTTTCATTTTGGGGCCCTGCTGCCCCCATTGATCAGCTGGCGCCATTTAAGGAGGGGCTTTTTACCGTTCAGGATGAAGCCGCCCAACTGGCGACCCACCTCTTATACCCGAAACCGGGTGAGACCGTTCTTGATGCCTGTGCCGGATTGGGCGGAAAAACCGGACATATTGCCCAGTTAATGGATAACACCGGACGTATCTTTGCCATTGATAAGGATCCGCAAAAACTTTCAAGACTGACCGAGGAAATGGAAAGGCTCGGAATAACCAATGTGACCATCCGCCAGATGGATTTGAATAAGCCGGATTGGCATGGACCGGACATGCGGCCGGCCATCCGGTTTGACCGCATCTTCCTGGATGCCCCCTGCTCAGGCATCGGTGTAATCCGCCGCAATCCGGATATTAAATGGGCGGCCCACAAAAAGGACCTGGCCCGTTTTGCGGATCGGCAGCTGGTTTATTTGGATACGGTGTCGCAATGGGTTGCCGCGTCTGGCATTCTGGTGTATGCGGTATGTACCATAGCGCCTGAGGAGACGGATCAGGTGATTGAAGCATTTTTGAATACGCATCCGCAATTTGAATTGGTGGCAGAGGGTTCCGGCCTTTCTGAAAAAATTCAACATCTAATTGATAAGAACGGCTTTTTCAGGAGCCTTCCGCATATACACGGAATGGATGGTTTCTTTGCCGCCAGACTGAAACGACGATCATGACGCGTTCGATTTTTAAATTTTTTTTTCTGCTGGCTGTTTTTTTCGGCATAGCCGGTATCAGCGCCTATCTAACGCTGACCCTGGTTATTGAAAGCGAGGAGACCGTGGTGGTGCCGGAGCTTGAAAATAAAAATGCGATTAACGTTTTGGAAATGCTATCGGATCTGGGGCTTAACACAAAAGTTAAGGGATCGGAATACAGCCCTGATGTGCCCCGCCATCACGTGATCTACCAGGAGCCTGAGCCGGGCACCATCATTAAAAAGGGCCGGGATATCAAGGTGGTGCTTTCAAAGGGTCCGCAAACATTTGCCACACCGAATTTGGCTGACCTTCCCCGGCAGCAGGCGGAAGTCATTATGGCTAACAACGGGCTGAAACCCGGTGTGATTACCCGCACGTACAGTCAAAGCATCAAAAAAGATTATGTAATTGCCCATACACCGGATGTTGGCACGGAAGCACAGCGCAATGAACCGATTGATCTGCTGATCAGCCTGGGGCCGCGGCCGGCTGAATATGTAATGCCTGATCTTGAAGGAATTGGTCTTGAGGAAGCGGTTCAGATCATCGAGCAATACGGCCTTACCGTTGGCCGGATCCATTCGGTTTACCAGGAGGATCAGGCCGCAAATATCATTATTGATCAGGAACCGGTTTCCGGCTATTATGTGCAGGCGGATCAAGAAGTTGCTCTGTCAGTCAATCGCTGGCACCGCAAAGAAGGCGCGGATCCATCATATGCTGACAACGGTGGGGTGCTTTTCCGCTACCAGGTTCCGCCCGGTATCTTAAAGCACCACATTCAAGTTGAATTAAGTGCGTTTGGCATCTCAAGCGTTATTTATGATGAGTTAATGCGCCCGGGCCGGAAGATATGGGTCATGGCCCCCCGGCATGCTGATGCGGCGGTTTTTTTGTATAAGAATGATGAATTGATCAGAACGGAAATCTATTAGCCTATATTTGAGGATATGCAATGGAAAAGCTGATTGCCCCTTCGATTTTATCCGCAGATTTCGGTCGACTCGCCGAGGAAATCCGGGCGGTTGAAGCCGCCGGCGCGGACTGGATTCATGTGGATGTGATGGACGGCCATTTTGTCCCCAATATCACCTTAGGGCCCATGATCGTTGAATCCGTTAACCAGGTAACCACCCTGCCGTTAGATGTGCACTTAATGATTGAAAACCCGGACAAGTATATTTCGGATTTTATCAAAGCGGGCGCTGACCTGATTTCCGTCCACGTGGAAACATGCCCCCATTTGAATCGTACCATCGATTTGATCCGCACGGCCGGATGCCGGGCCGGCGCAGTGCTGAACCCGGCGACTCCGCTTGAAAGCATTGATTGGACGTTGGAATACCTGGATTTTGTGCTTTTAATGAGTGTTAATCCGGGATTCGGCGGGCAATCATTTATCCCGAATACGCTGGAAAAAATTCGGCGCTTAAAGACCATGATCACAGATGGCGGCCGTCCGGTGCGGATTCAGATCGACGGCGGGGTGAATAAAAAGACCATCTGCGATACCGCCGAAGCCGGGGCAGATGTGTTTGTGGCCGGCTCGGCCATATTCGGGACGGATGACTATGCCGCAACCATTAAAGCGTTCAGGGAGCTCCTGGGAGGCTGACCATGCCGAAAAAAATTCTTATTCTCCACGGGCCGAATCTCAATATACTTGGCAAAAGGGAGCCGGGCGTTTATGGCGAAAAAACGCTCGATGAGATCAATGAGGCTATTTCCGAGCACGCCAGGCAGTTTGATATCACCGTCACCGCCGTACAATCCAATCATGAAGGCAAACTGGTGGAAGCTATTCAGGCGGCCGAAGAGAAGTACCAGGGGATTATCATCAATCCCGCGGCATATACCCATACGAGCGTGGCCATCCGGGATGCCTTGTTAACCACTGATCTGCCGGTCATTGAGGTCCACCTTTCCAATATATATAAGCGGGAGGCGTTTCGGCACAAGTCCATGATATCGGATGTGGCGACCGGTCAGATAACCGGTTTCGGCGCAAACGGCTATATGCTGGCAATCACGGCCATGGCTGAACTGCTGCAATCAGCCGAGCCTTCATGACCGCCGATGGGGCCGCAGATGAGGCAATTTCTTGGACCTGCCGCCATTGTAGCCGCTGGTTTGCTGGCCGCTCAGATCATCTTTTCCTTTTTTGTCTATCAGTCCAACATCGATCTGCTCAAAACCCTTGAGGCGCTGAACCAGGCCGGCTATTTGGTCGTGCCAAATTCCTACGTTATGGCCTGCCTGAATGCGTTTCTGCCGGCCTTCTGCGGCGGTCTTTTTTTTACGCTGACTGCGGGGACGGGGATTGTGCTTGGCACTTTTATCCTGATTTACCTTTGGCGGTTTGTTTTTGCCGGCCGACCGGATCTTTTTCTGATTATTGTGATCCTTTGGGAACTGGGAATTTATAAAGCGGCCCAAACAGGCGCCCCCTGGATCTTGACAGCTTTTTTTATTTTGATTCCGTTGATGGTTCTGGCCCTTACGGTTAATTGGCTGAAGGGGCCGCGGGCACAATCGGGCTGGCGGCTGGCGCTCGCCCATTTGCTGGCGGTTCTTATTATTGCCGGCATCTGGCTGCCCAATGTGAATGCGGATGTCTTTGTCAACATCCGGGATCAGATTCTGCTCAGCAATCCGGCAGGCCGGGCGATCAATTCATTCTATTATCGCTATACCCTGTATCCGGCAGAAGCATTCAAATCCCTGCATCAGAAGCAGCTAAAAACCGCTCAAGTTCAAATCGAAGCGCCTTCGCTGTTTGAACCGATTGAAAAAGCCCTGCGGCGCCTGGACTATCTGACGGTTTCCTCAGAGTCGTCGCCGGACCTGACAGTCAAAAGCCCGGGCAAGGCGCTTTTACTGGATCACCAGGGCCAGACCGTGCTTGAGGTTGAGGCGTCCCAATTTTTGCGCTCACCGAAGGTGACGCTTCAAGACTTTTCCAAACAGACCGACCGGATGGCCTTTCTCAGGCAGTTCACCTTTTTCAGCCTTGTCTTCGCCTCCCCGCTGCTGATGTATTTTTTTATCCACACGATCGTTTCATGCGTTTTGTTTAGGATTCGGCAGCCGATCAAGCGCTCTGTGATCGCCGCAGCCGTGTGTGTTATAATTGCTGCGGCCGGGGCTTTCGCCATATACCCCTTTCAATCGAAAAAATATCCGCCGGGCCAGGCCAATGCCCCCATAGGCGCATGGCTCCGGTCGGATAGCCGGCAGCAGCGGGTTCAGGCATTAAAAAGGATCGATGATGCAGACCTGCCAATTGACGCCTATGCGTCGGTGTTGATGGAAACAGGAAAAAGTACGGCGGTGGCAGAGCGATACTGGACAGCCAAAGTTCTGGATAACAGCGACTCGGCGAGAACCTATCAAAGGCTTCTTCAGTTGCTCCGTGATCCGCATCCCAATGTGGTCTGCATGGCGCTTTACAGTCTTGGCAACCGGGGGACGAATCCGGCGGTTGAAGAAATAAAGCGAGTCCTCATGGCTTCAGACCATTGGTATGTTCAGTGGTATGCCTACAATGCCCTAAAGGAATTGGGATGGATTCAGCCAGAATCGGTTTAATACCTTTGCTCATCTGCGTTGGGGCGGTTGTTTGCCTTGAGGCAGCCGTCCAGGGGATAAAGGCCGATCCTTTGATGGTGACCGCCGGCATTCGGTTGGTCGATATCTGCCTGGTGATGGGGATTGTCTATATTTTCCATGGCCGTTTAAATGGGATCGGTTTATCCCGCAGAACGGCTCCTTTGGGCGTTTGGCAGGGGATCCTGTGGTCCGCCGGGTTTGGGGCCTTGGTTATAGTCATGGCCGCCGTATTGTATGTTGCCGGTATATCCCCTTTTTCCCTGATCCAGGTTCAAGTGCCCAAGGATGCCAGTCGATTCCTCTTTTTTATGATTACCGGCGGGGTTATCGGCCCGGTTGCCGAAGAGGTGGTTTTCCGCGGGCTTATTTACAGCTTTTTAAGACGCTGGGGGGTACTGGCAGCGCTTATCGGCAGCACTGCCCTCTTTGTTCTGGCCCATCCCCTCACATCCGGCATACCGATGCCGCAAATTGTCGGCGGGCTCGTATTTGCCTTATCCTATGAGGCTTCCAAAAGCCTTCTGACGCCGATGGTCATTCATATTTTAGGGAATCTGGCACTTTTTGCGGTGGGGCTTGCCAATTACCTGATGCTAGTCGGCTAAGGGCTTTTCAGGGGTTTAGTTCCGTCTTTCCAGTACGTTTCGCAAGGTCACGGCCAAGTCTTTCAGGGTGAGCGGTTTTAAAAGAAAGGCATCCACACCCATGGCTTCAGCCGTGTCCTCGTTAATCCTGGGATTGTAGCCGGTGCATAGGATGACCGGCAGATTCGGCCGAATGCTCAAAACCTTTTGAATAAGCTCATCGCCATTGGTCTCCGGCATGCTCATGTCCGTAATCACCAGGTCAAACGTATGGGGCCGGTTGAAAAAATCCGCCATTGCCCGGGTGCTGTTATCATGGACTGTTACCGAATAGCCTAAGTATTCAAGCATTTGACGGGCCGTATCCGTGATCGCGTGCTCATCATCCACAAACAGGATATGCTCGCTGCCGGATGGCAAATCGGCATCATCTGGCATATTTGACAATGCTTCCGCAGCTGTGGCGGATTTCAGCATCGGAAGGTAGACATAGAATTCCGTCCCCGCCCCCGAAGTGCTTGAAAAATCAATCCGGCCGCCGTGTTTTTCAACAATCCCCTTGGCCACTGCCAGCCCGAGTCCGGTACCCACGCCCTTATCTTTGGTGGTATAATAGGGATCAAAAATGCGTTCGCGGTCTTCAGGCATGATGCCGCAGCCGGTATCCGAGACGGTAAGTTTGATATAAGCCCCGGCCGGGAGGTCCAGCGGATTCGATGCATCCAGATCCCTCCGGGCCGCCCGAATGGTCAGAGTGCCGCCTTTGTCACGCATGGATTGCCCGGCATTGGTGCAAAGGTTCATCAATACCTGGTGCATCTGCCCGGGGTCCGCCTCAACCAGGGCATTCTGCACATGGATGTCCTCATTAATCTCGATGGATACCGGAAGCGTCGCCCGGAGCAGTTTATTGACATCCTGGATAATTTGGGAGAGCCTTACCGGCTGGCGCTTTTGATGGGTCTGTCGGCTGATGGCCAGAATCTGCTGAACCACTTCCTTAGCCCGGTTGCCGGCTTTGAAGACTTCGTCCAGATAGGCAGCCAGTCGTGAATTTTGAGTGACCTGGAGTTTGGCAAGCTCCACATACCCGAGGATGGCGGCCAGGATATTATTAAAATCATGGGCAATGCCGCCCGCCAGCGTGCCGATGGCCTCCATTTTCTGTGCCCTTATTAATTGCGCCTCAAGCATGCGCTGGGGGGTTAGGTCATGATAGATGGTTAAGGCGTAGAACCTTTCGTGGATTTCAATCAGTTTGGAAAAAAGCTGGATATAAGAGGTTTCACCGTCCTTGACTGCCAGTTCAACTTCAAACCCGGACACCTCGCCATCCTGGGTCAGCTCCTGAATGAATTCCTGTCTGGTATCCGGCGGGAACCCCAAGTCAAGATAATTTTTGTCGATCACTTCGTTTCGGCTGTATCCGAAGAATTCGCAGAACTTCTCATTTACATCGATGATCTGGCCGTTTAAGTCGGTTAGTGAAATCGGCTGGGGCGAGAGGTTGAACAGGTGGCGGAATTTCACTTCGCTCTCGCGAAGGGCGGATTCGACTTTTTTCTGATCCGACAGGTCCTTGGCCACTCCGATAAACCCTATGGCTCGGCCGTTTTCATCCCGCTGAAGCGTTGAGGTCATATTGGTTGAAAATACCGACCCGTCCGAACGCTGATGGCCGACCTCGCCGCTTAAGTAGCCATGGCGGAATACTTTCCGGTTAAAGGGTATGACCTGATTGGCGTACTGCTCATCGCTGTAAAAAGTGGAAATATGTTTGCCCTTAAGCGTCTGGGGGGAATAGCCGTGCATATCCGCCCAGGCCTGGTTGACATACTGGATAGTGCCGTTTAAATCGCAGACGGCCACCCCTTCCCCGAGCTGATCCACAATCCGGTTCAGCCGCCGCAGCCGGCGTTCGGATGTTTTCTGATCCGTCATGTCGCGGATCAGGATCATTAGATAGGGATGCTCAGCGGAAACGAGCCGTTTTAGGGTGATTTCCACCCATAAAGGGGTTCCGGCTTTGGTTTGGATAGACCACTCAAAAATCTGCATCTGGCCGGCCAGGGCCTTTTCTTGCTTTTTAAAGGCATTTTCCGGGGTATATGGATAATCCCCGGTATAGATCGCATCAAACTGAAGTTCCTGTATCTCCTCCATTGAATAGCCGAGTATATTGCAAAGGGCGGGATTGAGATCCCTGATGGTATCGGTTTTCGGATCATAGAGAATGATGGGGTCGTCTATCGAATTGATAATTGTCCGGCTGCGGCTTTCTAATTTCGAGGTTTCGGAACGATGGGCTTTTAATTGCCGCCGAAGGTTTAGGCAGTAATAAATTAGGAAGGCAAGCGCAGTAAAACAGATGATACATGCGGTGGATATAAAAAGCGTTGTTACCATTCGGGATGATCACCCCATCATGCGCAGAAAAAACAGATCCATAGGATTCGGTGTTTTGACGCTTCAAGAATTTACGTAAAAAATGGCGGAGACAGGCAGCCTGAGTGCGCCTGCCCGCCGCCATTACAGGATAATTCCGTTTCAGTTTTAAAAACAGTGGATCAGGAAAGGGTTTCCTTTAAAATATTGAGCATCCGCCGGATCGGCTCGGCCGCCCCCCAGAGCAGCTGATCCCCCACCGTGTAGAGGGTGAGATAATCCGAGCCCATATTCGGATGGCGTATCCGGCCGACCGGGACTTCGAGTTCGCCGGTCACCGCCGCAGGGGTCAAACGCTTCATGGTTTCTTCTTTGGTATTAGGGATGACCCGTACCCAATCATTGGATTCCCGGATCATGGCTTCAACCTCATCCACCGGCACCGCCCGGGTCATTTTAATGGTCAAAGCCTGGCAGTGGCAACGCATGGCGCCGATGCGCACACAGATGCCGTCGATCGGAACGGGTGGATCATTATTCAAAATCTTATTGGTCTCCGCATGTCCCTTCCACTCCTCTTTGGACTGCCCGCTTTCCATTTCCGCATCAATCCAGGGAATCACGCTCCCGGCCAGGGGCACACCGAAATTATCCACCGGAAACCGGCTGTCCCGCATATGTTCTATCACCCGTCGGTCGATATCCTGAATCGCGGAGGCCGGATCATTGAGCAGATCTTCAGAGGCGTTGCCAATGGCGGCCATTTGGTTGACCAGTTCGCGCATATTCTTGGCCCCCGCCCCGGATGCGGCCTGATATGTCATTGAGGTAATCCATTCAATCAGATTGGCCTTAAACAGCCCGCCGATGGCCATCAGCATCAGACTGACCGTACAGTTGCCGCCGATAAAATTTTTAACCCCGTCTGAGATCGCTTGATCGATAATCGCCCGGTTGACCGGATCCAATACAATGACACTGTCCTCAGCCATTCGAAGGGTCGAGGCGGCATCCACCCAATAGCCCTTCCAGCCCGCAGCCCGCAGCTTTTTATAGACCGCTTTGGTATAGTCACCGCCCTGACATGTCAGAACGACATCCATTTCACCAAGGGCGCTGATATCATGGGCGTCTTTCAATGGCTGGGGCTCCATCCCGATATCCGGACCTTTTTGCCCGACTTGCGAAGTTGTAAAAAACAGCGGTGATATGCCCTGGAAATCATTTTCAGCGCGCATACGCGCCATCAAAACAGAGCCGACCATCCCCCGCCAGCCGATAAATCCTACCTTTAGCATGCTGTTTTCCTTTCAATATGTCTTTATTTAGGATATTTTAGGATTCAATTAAGATGACGGCCATTTTCAGCTGCAGCAAAGCGTCACCAATAAAATACTAACCTAAAAAGATTAATCAAGATTTGTCAATACCAACATTGCCAATATAGCTATTGAGAAAGCCGTCCGGATGCTTTATATTAAGGCACCTAAACAAACAGGGGCACGCTATTCCTGACCGATGGGCGATGCTGCCAGAAAATCAAATTTATATCAAAACCCTAATTAAAGTTTTTCATGCCAATCTACGAATATACCGCATTAAACATAAAAGGCAAAACCGTCTCAAATATCATCGATGCCGACAGCACGGCGGCGGCACGCCAAAAGCTGCGATCGGCAAATATCTATCCCATCTCGATTAAGGAGGTCTATGATCGGGAGGTAAAAAAGGAAGGCCGGCTGTCCGCCTTTCTGACCAAGCCGCTCTCTGCGCGGGTGAAACCGGCGGAACTGGCCATGATGACCCGGCAGCTGGCGACCCTTTTAGGCGCCGGCTTCCCCCTGGTCTCCGCCATTTACACCCTAATCCCCCAAGCATCCTCCAATGCCTTTAAGCGGATCCTGTCCCAGATAAAGGATGCCATCGAGGAAGGCAGCAGCTTTGCCGAAGCCCTGTCGCTTTATCCGGATACGTTTTCGCCGATTTACATCAATATGGTTAAATCCGGTGAATCCTCCGGCACCCTGGAACTGGTGCTGCAGCGGCTGGCGGATATCAGCGAGCGGCAGCAGGCCTTGACCAACCGCATCCGATCGGCCATGGCCTACCCGATTTTGATGTTTATTATCGGCGTGATCGTGCTGTTCGTGCTGTTAACCTATATTGTCCCGAGCATTACAGCCATATTTACGGATATGGGGCAAACCCTGCCGGCGCCCACCCGGTTTCTGATCGCCGCCAGCGAATTCATGAAAACCGGCTGGTGGATGGTATTACTCGGGATGATCGCCGTCTTTGCCGGTTTTAAGCAGATTAAGAAAACCGATGCCGGCAAATACCGCATGGATCAAATCGTTCTTAAACTGCCGGGCATTGGGAATCTCGTCCGCAAACTGGCCGTGGGCCGGTTTGCCCGCACGCTGGGAACGCTTCTGGATAATGGGGTGTCGCTTCTCACTGCTTTAAATATTGTCAAAAACGTGGTCGGTAACCGGCTGGTCGCAGATACCATCGAGTATGCGGCCAATGAGGTGGAAAGGGGAAACAGCCTGGCCCGGGCCCTGGCTGCCTCAAACATTTTTCCGCACATATCCATCCAAATGGTCCAAGTGGGCGAGCAGAGCGGGGAGATGGAAACCATGCTGGGAAAAGTAGCCGATATCTATGAAAGCGAGGTGGAAAACACGATCCTAAGTCTCACCACCCTGCTTGAACCGGCTATTATTCTGGTCATGGGGGTTATCGTGGGATTTATCGTGCTATCCATATGCCTGCCGATTTTTGAAATGAATCAGTTGGTCCGGTAGTCGGCGGATTTTCAGAATTGATAGGTGACGGCAATGGCGAAGCCGGATCTGGTGGGGAATGCAGATAAACTCACGCGGTTATGGGTTTCTTCCAGATCCTCAGTGAACTGTTTATAAGCGGACTGGTTAAATTTATGGGCGCTTGAAATGCCCCCATATATGCTGCCCGCATAAAACCCCGCATCAATTAAGGCCAGAAGCCCGCCCAAAACCTCTAAATCATTATCAAAACTTTCATACGCCGCCCCCATTAGCGCAGCATTCACCAGAAAGGCCACCATCGCATCCTGATACCGGCCGGTATACAGATACCCGCCGCCCGGGATGACCGAAAAAAGACCGGCCAGAAGCGGACGCTTATGAGGTAATTCCTTGATCCGCTCCATATCGGTTTGAAGCTCAGCCACGTTAAAGTCGGTTCGGCCTTTTGGGGATATCCGATCAAACCAGATGCGAGCCTGGCCGATCCGGCCGGTTTCAAGGGCGATCCAGCCCAATCGATAAAGAGCCCGGTCCCGCACCGCTGCCTGGTCTGTTTCTTTAATTAGATGCAATAGTTGGTTGGCTGCCGATTCCGGATTATTTATCCGGAGTTGGCAGCGGCTGATCTGAAATCTGGATTCGATGGCCAATTCAGAATCCGGGTAGTTTTCAGCCGTTTTTTGAAAAACGGGGATGGCTTGATCAAATTTACCCCGCCGGAAATAGGATCGGCCGATGTGGTAAGAGGCCCTGGCCGCCCGAGGATCATCGGGGTAAAAATAAAGGAATCGCTTGAATTCAGCGACAGCGGTTTCATAATCCTGGTTTTCAAAGGTATGCCGGGCATAGCCGAATAAGGCATCTGCTGCCGGAACGGCCCGGCCGGGATCTGAATGAAACGGTTCCGCCCATAGCGGACCCGCCCCGCCCGTTATTGCGGCCCATCCCATGATAACAGCAAGCAGCAGGCAGGGGTATGGGGTTTTTTGAGCCATCAATCGGGGTAACCCCTCAGGTCTGGGTCACGCGCAGGACTTCTTCAACCGTTGTCATGCCTTTTAATACCTTCTGGATGCCATCCTGAAAAAGCGTTGTCATACCTTGGTTGACGGCCTCTCGTTTAATCTGATGGGAATCATAGTTTTTCAATACGAGATTCTGAAGCGCGCTTTTCATCTCCATGATTTCATAAATACCCACCCGGCCTTTATAGCCGCTGTGAAAGCATTTGGCGCAACCGCCGGCCCGGTATAGAACGAGGCCTTCGACCTCATGCGGTAAAAGCCCCATCTCTTTAATGGTTGCCCCATCCGGGGTGTAAGCCTCTTTACACTCCTCGCAGAGCAC
>Ga0102934_1002366_pt1 | contig 13022 bp, 11 predicted proteins | sample SalPonR2_A_D1_MG_FD_78175 | JGI IMG/M metagenome (GOLD analysis project Ga0102934, IMG submission 78175) | Salt pond soil microbial communities from South San Francisco under conditions of wetland restoration - Salt Pond MetaG R2_A_D1_MG | ecosystem: Environmental > Aquatic > Marine > Intertidal...
CTATGTCTTAGCCATGGGGAAAAACGAGTTTACCGACGACGCGGACAAAATCTTGACCAACGAAGAGATAAAAGAAGCCTATTTGGGGCAATAGCCCCTCGCACACTAAATTGGAGAGAACTACATTCTTATTAAATTAAGGAGGTGATAAAGTAAAAGTGTACGTATAAACCATCAAATCAAAACATCATATAAAAGGGGTGCAACAAATGAAAAACACTTACAGTTATTCTAAAGTGGTATTTATATTAACACTCTCATTTGTCTTTTTGTTCACCGGGCTGGCGCAAGGCCAAGAGGGCTTAGAGCCTACCGGAAAGCCAATCAAGATTGGTAGTATTTCCCCTTTAACCGGCGCAGCAGAAATTGAAGGAACTGACATTCAAAGAGGAGAAAAAATCGCACTGGAAGAAATCAATGCTGCCGGGGGTGTACTAGGACGTCCGTTAAAGATAATCTTTGAAGACAGTGAAACTCGACCCAAAGCAGGCATTAACGCTGCACACAAGCTCGTGGAAACCGACGGTGTACCAGTAATCGTAGGTAGTTATTCTAGCGGTGTCTCCTTACCTATTGGAGAATACACAAACAAGAAAAAGGTAATTCAAATCTCCGAAGGTTCTACATCTCCCGCACTCCGAGAAGTCGGCCCTTACTTCTTTAACGCAGTAGGACTCGACGATCTAATGGGAACTGCAGTTGCAAAATTTGCTCTTCAAGATACAGGGCAGAAGAACTTCTCGATCATAGTTATGAATAATCCCTTTGGTATAGGTATGGCACGCTGGATGAGAAAGACTGTAGAAGATGCAGGAGGCGAAATACTCTCCGAAATCAGGTACGAGAGATTCAAGTCAGATTATAGAGCTGAGTTGAGAGAATTATTTAAACCGGACCCCCCAGGAATTTTATACTCTATCTATGGAAAAGAAACCAAAATTATCAGAAAGCAGGCTTACGAGTTAGGGCTAGATCCAGAATTTGGTTGGTACGCCGGATACACGTCAATGGGGACTTCTGCCGCAATCCCAGAAACTGTAGAGGGAACCAAGGGCTTATCACCGGGTTATCTAGGTGCTGCTGCAGAGAGTTTCAATAGCAAATACAAAGAAAAATATGACAAACTTCCGCCTTCTTGCTGGGCGTCCTACGGATACGATGCTACCTGGTTAGCCGCTCTTGCCATCAACATGGCCAATAGCACAGACACGGATAAAATTAAAGAAGCTCTCCACCAAATTGCTCCTCGTTACCGCGGAGTTTCTGGAGGAGGAAATAAGATCTTCGACGAAAGCGGCATGCAAGCACAGGAAACCTATATTACTCAGATCTACGAAAACGGCGAGCTACATCCTTATACCAACCCAGAAATGGGTATAACGAAATCGAAAATCACCTACAAGAAACAGCAATAAACGTCATTCCATTTATGGCCACCAGATTTACAATCCGGTGGCCATTACTTTTTCTGACCTCCCACTATAGAACTCACATTCACACCAAATGAGGGTTACACAGAGATAAGAAAGTCCACGGGCGCTTCAACAACCGTTTTTCTAGAACCAATTACGCCGAGACAACTCGTTCATAAATAACACGAGCTGTAGCTATATCCTGAATAGCCAATCCTGTAGAATCAAAGATAGTGATTTCATCCTCCTTTTCTCGACCTGGTTTCTTTCCAGCTATAATATTGGGTAAAGTACCGTAAATATCAGTTTCGTCAATTACACCTTCTGAAAAGGGGACGTTTATTTCTCCACTATGGGTAGTCTGTTCGATGTCGTCCACCACTACTTTGACGTTTTCTTTGGACAAAAGAGCTGGATCAAGTTCTTCTTTCCCTTCCGCGTCTGCTCCAATTGCGTTGATGTGAGTACCCGGTTTTATCCATTCGCTTTTAATGATAGGTTCTCTAACTGGTGTTATGGTAGTCACAATATCGGACCTAGAAGCTTCTTTTATGGAAACTTCTAGGATGTTAAGATCAGGAAAGGCATCCCGAAAGGAATCCATTGCATCTTTGTCAACGTCAAAGACCCTAATCTCCTCTAAATCAAAGATCTGTAAAGTAGCCAGTAACTGCGTTTTGGCCTGTTCTCCCAGACCAATTAACCCCAAAGCGTGGGCATCCCTGTTGGCCAAGTACTTAGCCGCAATTCCTCCAGCAGCCCCGGTCCTGTAGTTAGTGATTTTAGTACCATCGATGCAGGCCAGGTTTTCTCCGGTTTGCGGTCGGCTTAGGAGAATCTTAGCCATTACAGTGGGTATATCCTTTTCCTTATTGTCGGGGTGAACGTTGACCCACTTTAGCCCAGCATACCCTCCTACAAATGCGGGCATAGCTCGAAAGTCACCGTTGAACTGGGGTAAATCCAAATAGATCTTTGGAGGCATCTTTGCCTCCCCTGTTGAGTATTCAATAAATGCTTCTTCCAGAACGGACATAACATCTTTCATATTTAAAACTTCTTCGACTTGAGCTTGACTGATTTCTACAAACTTAGAGCCCATTTTACCCCCTTGTAAAAATAGAAGAATTTGAGAAAACATCTGGTGCTGGGTTTTATTTATTCTATAAGGTGAAAGCTGATACTGAAATAGGCCGCCCGAGTAAGAGGATTTAAGTCTATCCTCCCTAACTAATGTTCACCTTATAGCTAGACGGTAGTATTTTCCCATCACCACCAACTCTTACCCGTAAAATTGAAGTCTCGGATATTTGCGCTTCTTCAAGAGTTCCCATTTGAAAACATTACAATTTGTCTATTACTGCGTCTATCTTCTCAATGACATCATCGGAGAGAGGTTTGGGCTGGTGTTCATTAAGAATTCTTCGAACCCTTTCAGTGGCTCGCTTCTTTAACGTCTTCCCACCTCTCTTCTTCCAGCTATCTCTGTTATTTCTGTCCAAGAGTGTTGGTTCCCATGCAACCTCCCGAAAGTTATCCATTGTATGCTTGTGCGTCAGGTGGTTACCGCCATGCCCCACCTCATCGATTACCTCAAGTGCAAGCGTATCTACATTGATTTCGATCCCATCGATAAACTTTTTTGCCATACTGATTACTTCGTCAACCATGACTACCTGTTCAAGTGACCCAGTAGAACCAGACTCCATATATCCCACATCATGGATTAGGTTAGCACCACTCAAAGCCGAAAACAAAGTTGAAAGCGTCCCTTCAATCGCACTTTGCTGATCAAACACTTTAGAGTCGGTACAACCTGCTGTTCCCCAAGTAGGTAGGTTATAGTAGTTAGCTATATCCATGTAAGCGGCGGACGCGAGCTCTTTTTCAGGTGCACCGTAAGCAAGGATTGCTGTTTTCATATCCATCACAGAACTAACGCCCCCAAAGAAATAAGGTAATCCTTCACGCTGAAGCTGGGAGAGTACCAATCCGGAGAGATTTTCGGCAGTTCCTTGCACAAGTTGTCCCGCCACAGTAACCGGTGCACTTGCTCCACCTTGAAGGGCTGGAGAATGAATTGTCGGTATTCCATGTTCTGCAGTAAAAAGTAACTTGCGTGTAGCATCCTTATCGTGAGTTAGAGGCGAAATCGGTTCCGAATAGGAGATAATAAATGGCTTACGCCGCAACTCTTTTTCGCTCTCTCGAACAGTTAGTGCCATATCAAGAATATCTTTCATTCCTTCTTTAGTATAGCTCCAGACAATAATTGGCTTGGATGTGTTTTTAATCATCGCTTCAAATTCATGACGATCAGAGTGCTCATGGGGAACATCATCAATGGTGCCAAAACCCATCACCCAGTCTATATTGTCTAAAGCATCACATAAACGAGCTACATTCACCGTATCCTGTTTTTGGAACTTTCTGCGCTTACCCGTTTCGGTGTCACGCATATTCAAAAGCGTGGGGCCCGGACCAAAAGTCACGTTGGTACCACCAATTATCATTGCTTTGTCCCCATCCCGGTTGAATAATGTCATCTGAGATGGAGCGCTGTCTATGGCCCATTCAACCAAGCCTGATGGAAAATAAACTCTGTTATCCTCCACATGGCATCCGGCACTAGAGAGTATTTTTCTAGCTTCTCGGAGTGGAAAGTTCACACCTGTGCGACTAAGCACCTCCAAAGCCGTATGATGAATATCAATAACCTGATCTCGGGTCAATACTTGAAAATCTACTTTCTGCTGATGGCTACCGTTCAATTCAGTATGTTCTCTCCGCATCGTAACCTCCTTTAATAACGTACCTCTCGATTACTACGCTCAGACTCTATTATTTCATCAATCTCTGACTGCTGTCGTTGGGTCAGTTGCTCCGCTTCATGGGTACTAAGAATTTCTCGGGCCTTTTGGTTTACCCTGTCCTGCATCAACCTGGAACCAGCTTGTACCCAGGAATCGAAATTGCTCCGATCAAGCAATTCAGGTTCCCACATCTCAGTTTTGAATTTCCTCACAGTATCCGGATGGCTCACATAGTTTCCTCTGGGACCGACACCATCAATTACATCAGCAATCTTTTGTAGTTCTGTAGTATCCACTCCGCGCATTATCCGCTTTACCATACTGATGATCTCGTTGCTAATTACTATCTGCTCGAGTGAGGCTGTCATACCGGACGCTAAATATCCAATGTCATGAATCAGGTTAGCACCAGAAAGCATCTGGGTTGCGATAGAAAAAGTAGCCTCTAAGGCCGCCTGGCTATCTGGCAACTTAGAATCGCTACATCCGGCTGTCCCAAACATTGGAAGTTCCAAGAATTGACTCATTTCAGATAACGCAGCGTGAAGTAGGGAAGTTTCTGGTGATCCATAGAGAAATGAAGAAGTTTTCATATCAAGCAACGAACAAACCCCACCTGTAATTACTGGAGTCCCCGGATTGACCAATTGTGCCAGAGCAACACCACCTAGAGATTCTGCTACAGATAAAGCTAATGTGCCCGCAAAAGTCATCGGCCCAGTGGCACCTGCAGAAGGAGCAGGTGTATAAATAATTGGCATTTTTTCCTCTGCTTGATAGATCAATTTATCTATTGCTTCCTTTGAATGGCTAAGAGGAGTGGTCGGTTCAACATAATGGATGATGAATGGTTTTTGGCGTAATTGATCTTTTCCATTAACAGCAATCGAAGCCATCTCAAAGATATCTTTATTCCCTCGTATATCATGGGAGGTAAAGACTATGGGTTTCGTGGTATTAAAAAGCATCTCCCTGAATTGATATAAATCCGTCACTTCTACAGACTCATCATAAATTAACCCCAAAGACATTATAAAGTCAAGATTATCTAGCTCATCTACAACAATACCAACTTCCTGAATGTCTTTTCTGCAAGTTTTCCTATGACCCCCGTCAAGAGTGAGTGTGTTCGGGGTGTCTGAACCCGTACCAAAGTAGTTATTTGTTCCTCCGAGACGCATAGCAAGTTCTCCGTGGCGGTCATAGATCAGTACCGTTTCTGGTGCTGTGACCAAGCCTTCCTCCACTAGATTGGGGGGGATAAAGGCTACTTCACCTTTGACAGTTACTCCGGCATTTGAAAGTCTGGTTAAGGCCGCATCATGGGAGATTCGTACACCTGTTCTCTGAAGAATCTCAAGTGCTGCGTTGTAGATGTATTTCCTGTCATTTTCAGAAAGCACAGTCATTTGCGGTGCGTGGTTTATAAATTTTTTTGAGGTTAGCATACTGTTACCTCCTAAGATTGTTTTTGAAACTTGAAACACCTGTATCAGAGCAAATCGCTAGCAACAAGCTACACTGCTATCCCTATTGAATTATGATCTCGCTCTAAAGAACCACAAAAATGATAATTTTAATCTTCACACATTTTTTAAATTTGTGATTAACTCACTCAGTGAATCCAAAGAGGACTGTACATGATCAGATAAACTTTTAGCGCATGCTTTTGTATCCCCTCTTTCCAGTTCACCAATCAGTCTTTCAAAATTACCCGGAATTAACTTCGCCGAAATCCGCTCATCCAATGTAACAATCCAGCTACGCACAGCATGACCTAACAAAAAGTCCAATAATGTGGAAAGGATTTTGTTTCCAGAAGCTTTGTGAAGTACCCGATGGAACCTATAGTCAAGCCTGAGTAATTTTTTATAATCCTTCTCTTTCTCCATTTCAGTAACAAGTGATCGTAGCCGGTCGATTTGAGTAGAGGTAATATGAACCGCTGCTAGCTTCCCCAAAAGTTTGACTAGGTTCTTTCTAACAACAAAATTTTTTTGTAGGTACTCTAAATTAACCTGGCTTGCATATGTTCCTTGACTTGGCACTATGTCAATAAAATTTTCAGCCTCAAGCAAAAGAAAGGCTTCCCTAACTGGTACACGGGAACAGTTAAACTCTTCTGCGATCTTCGATTCGCTCAAAGGATCACGAGGTTCATAGTCGACAAAGACTATTCGTTCCCGTAGAGTGCGATATATTTCGTTATCTCGTCGTGAAAGCTCCAAAAAACTCATATTGACCTGTATACAGGTTGCATATCCTTATACAAAATTAGTCTACAGTATTAGTCACGAAACATCAATTAGAATCTTGCATCTTCATTCGCCGAGTGAGGCGACCTAGTGAATCTCGGCAGAGACTCTAAAGCAGTATTACACTTCATGTTTCGGGTACTTGCTATAGACATCAACGCTTAAACCTGACAAAGAGAATTCCAAAGACCGTCAGACCCAAGTAAGTCTTCCTTTATCAACTTGATTCCTTCACAGTTAATGTAACCGAATCATCTCATTCAATAGTAATCCCTAGAACTGCACCCAGCACCAGTTTGATATCAATACATCCACTTAAAGATAAAAACAGAATCGCACTCGCAATTTGAATTTCATTTTGACTCACACTAGAATTTTAATCGTATTGATCAAGATGGTTGAAATACGAACTCTGAGGTAAATCTTAGTTGGGGAAAGTTATGATTTACCTAATTTGAGATAAAGCTGATAAATATCAATAAGTGTTCCGCCAATCGTACTTAATTGAGGGAAGATAAGATGACAAATTATCCAGATTACTGGGTCAAACAATCTTACATTGACTTTTCTTCCGGAGAAGCAAATCAACAAAGTCACTTCTTACGCCTTTTAAAGAGAAGGCCAAAACAGAAAATCTGTATCAAAAACATTCACCAGTATAAGCTGCATTTTTACCGAGTTACCAACAAGCAACAAGTCCTTAAAGAAAATACATCCTTTGAGAGTTCCCTATAGATTCAACCCAAGAGACGTCAGTAAGGTATTTTGACCATTATAGAGGTGAATTAGATGAGAATTGAGGACCATCCCATCCTTTCTTTTCCCAAAGGTAAAACCATCACCTTCACCTACCAGGGAAAGAAAATAACCGCAAAAAAGGGTGAGACCATCGCCGCTGCGTTACACAACGAGGGGGTCATTGAACTGAGCAGAAGTGGTGACAAGAACAGACCACGTGGTCTGTTCTGTGCAATAGGCAAGTGTTCATCCTGTTTGATGACCGTAGATGGTATTCCCAACGTCAGAACCTGTATTACCCTGGCACAGGAAGGGATGAAAGTAGAAAAACAAACCGGCTTCCCCGAACTTCCTACCGACTCAAAACCACTCAAAGCCAAAGATTCTTTAGACACAAAAGAAACTGACGTATTGGTGGTAGGTGGAGGGCCTGCAGGTTTGAAGGCCGCGTTAACCGCGGCGAATGGGGGAGCAGAGGTGACAATTGTCGATGAAAATCCCTTTCTGGGAGGCCAACTGATCAAACAGACCCATAAGTTCTTTGGTTCAAGTGAACAGGAAGCAGGTAATAGAGGTGTGGCCATTGGAGAAAGTTTGGTTGACGAAATTCAAAAACACCCCAATATCGAATCGATGACCAGCACCAGCGCGGTGGGTATTTACCAAGATACCGTAGGTCTTTACAAAAACAGAGAAAAGTTCATAAAGGTAAAGCCCAAAAAAACTATCGTGGCCACCGGGGCTACAGAAGATATGATACAGTTTCCCAATAACGACATGCCCGGAGTCTACGGTGCTGGTGGAGTACAGACTCTGATGAACGTGTACGGGGTTAAGCCCGGCAATAAAGTCCTCATGGTGGGCGCAGGTAACGTAGGTTTGATAGTAACTTACCAACTGCTACAGGCAGGTGTCGATGTGGAAGCCATCGTGGAGATAGCTCCAAAGATAGGAGGTTACTTCGTCCACGCTGCAAAGGTGAGAAGATTTGAAATCCCCATATTAACCCAGCACAAAGTCCTAAGTGTAGAGGGAGAAGACGGGGTAAAAAGAGCGGTAGTCGCCAGAATAGATAAAGACGGAAAGACACTGGCGGACACAAAAAAAACATTCGACGTGGACATAGTGGCCCTGGCGGTTGGACTATCACCAAGTTACAAGCTACTACACCACGCGGGATGTGAGTTAAAGCTTCAGCCTCAACTTGGAGGGTATGTACCAAAACGGGACGATCTGATGAGGACAACCAGAGACGACATATACGTGGCCGGTGACGCATCGGGCATAGAGGAGGCCACTTCAGCGATGCTTGAAGGAGCCATAGCCGGTGCGGACGCTGCCTTACAAATAGGTAAGGGTAAAGAGGCCGAAGGAAAGCTGATTTCAGACTCACAAAATAGACTAAAAAACTTAAGAGCCGGGCCGTTTTACAAACCACTCAGGGAAGGATTAAAGGAGGTTACAGTATGAGTGCGGCAAGAAACGAAAAGATCCCGGACTGGTTGGTGAACGGATACCTTAAACAAAAAGACCTACAATCCCCCTCCCAAGAAGAGCTTGCCAAAGGAGCACTGGCGGTTATAGAGTGTCCACAACGGATACCCTGTAACCCCTGTAGCGAAAACTGTCCGGTGGGTGCCATTACAATGGACGATATCAACGGTTTCCCAGAAATCGACTACGACAGCTGTATAGGATGCTCCGTATGTGTAGAAAACTGCCCCGGACTGGCAATATTTATGGTCGATTGTTCTTCGAAAGAGGGCTGTGAAATAACTATTCCCTACGAGTTTCACCTATCGAAAGTGGGCGAAGAGGTGGAAGGGTTAAACAGGAAAGGGGAAAAAGTTACCAAAGCGGAAGTAACGAAGGTAAAGACAAAAGAGCAATCCTCCGGGGATACCTCTACGGTGACCGTAAAAGTGCCCGAAGAATACGCACACGAAGTACGAAATATCAGGAGGATACAATGAGCGAAGTAACAAACGATGGTGAGGTTATCATATGTCGGTGCAGAGACGTAACCGAGGAAGAAATAATCGAAGCAATTAATGACGGTTACAACACCATCGAACTGCTAAAACGAAAGACTAAAATCGGTACGGGTACCTGCGGGGGAAGAACCTGTCTTCCCATGGTTCAAAGGATTCTCGCCAGGCAGACCGGAAGAGACTTGGACCAAATAGCCTTGCCCAGGGAGAGGTCACCCATAATCCCTGTTCCACTTAGGTTTGCCGCCGGCGAAAGAGGGGAAGGAGAATAATGATAAAAAGAGACGTAGTTATCATCGGGGCTGGTTCCACCGGATTGATGACGGGGTACTATCTATCCAAACTCGGCGTTAAGAACCTAACCATACTGGAAAAGAGTTATGTGGGCAGCGGGTCAACCGGCAGATGTGGTACGGGAATTAGGGCTCAATTTGCTGATGCGCCGACGATCAAGATGATGAAGCGAGCGGAAAAATCCTGGAAGAAGCTCTCAGAGAAGCTCGATTTCCAATTCCGCCAGACTGGTTATCTTTACCTTCTTTATACCCAAGAGGAAGTAAAGCAATACCAAAAGATGCAAAAATTACAAAACTCCCTTGGAGTCCCCTCAGAAATTCTCTCTCCTTCCGGGGTAAAAGAACTTTGTAATTTAATCGACACCACCAAAGTGATTGCCGGATGTTACAATCCCGAGGACGGTAAAGCTCACCCATTTGAGGTAATCACCCGTTTGAAGAAATACCTCCTAGAAAAAGGAGTGGACTTAAAGCAACAGGTCGAGGTTACGGGAATAACGCTAAAGGAAAACAAAAAGGTTAAGATAATCGAAACAACCGGAGAAACCTACCAAACCGAAGTCCTGGTCAATGCCACCGGCGGATGGGCACCAAAAATTGGGAAGATGATGGGGATTGAGATACCCGTAGAGCCCTATCGTCACCAATCAATAATTACTGAACCCTTCAAAGAGGGAACTATCAAGCCGATGGTGGTGTCAATGAAACACCAGGACGCTTACCTGACCCAAACCGAGCGTGGAGGAATCATAGGTGGAGTCAAGACACCGGAAGATGAACCATCAACTTACAATATGACGGAGACATTAGAATTTGAGGAACGGGTAAGCAGGGAGTTTTCCTCGATCATTCCCAGTCTGAAGCACGCTCGGATTCTCAGACACTGGGCAGGATACTATGCGATGAGTCCTGATGGGAACCCACTTTTAGGGGAGTACAAAGTTCCAGGGCACTATTTAGGGGGAGGCTTTAGTGGTCATGGATACATGATGGCTCCTTCCGCAGGAAGAGGTTTGGCCGAGTTGATAGTTCACTCAAAGTCCGATCTTCCACTCGATTACTACGATCCTGAAAGAATTGACAGGGGTGAGTTCAGGGAAGCCGCCCTACAAATGGGTTAAAATATCTTGGATAGGTTATGAGCAGGGCGAATTGAGTGCTGAGCTGGGTCAATCTCCGTTTTTCAAATCCAGACTTCTATTCCAATGTTTTTCTACAGGCCCGTTCTTGACTTAGCTTAGGTGCAACCAAAGTCACTCGATATAATCGAGACCTGCCAGGTTAATCTCGGTTCCACACGACGGGCACTTCCCATCCACAACTCTGTTGTTCAAAGTGCGCATACCTTGCCTTTTTATTAATAGCTCGCCACACTCGGGACAATAAGTGTTATTGTGTTCTAGTACGTTTCCGAGATAGACGTATTTGAGACCCATACTCTCGGCTATCTTATATGCTTCCTTCAGGAGGTCAACAGGGGTGGGCGGAAGGTCTTTTACCTTGTACCTTGGCGTAAAGCGTAGAAAATGCATGGGAGTTTCTGCCCCCAGATTGTCAATTACCCATTTAACCAACTCTTCGACCTTCTCCATAGAATCCCCTCTCTCAGGGACTATCAGGTCGGTTATCTCCAAAAACACACCTTGTTTTTTGTACTCTTTTAAAGCCCGGTAAATCGGCTCAGCGTCCGGAACAGAGGAGAAACTTCGTAAAAACTCCGTGTCCCCTGAACCCTTGAAATCTACAGTAGCCTGGTCCAGGTATGGAGCTAGCTGTTTTATCGGCTCCGGGTTGATGTAGCCGTTAGTAACAAAGGTGTTATACAGACCCTCCCTACTAGCCAGTTTAGCCGTATCGTAAGCCAGTTCGTAGAATATTGTCGGTTCACTATAAGTATAGCTTATTCCTTTGCAACCACTTGACTTGGCGTTCTGGACGATTTCCTCGGGTGTCAATTCCTGACCCCTGATCTCGCCCTGACTAATATTCCAGTTCTGGCAGTACTTACACTTCCAATTGCAACCAGGTGTGGCTATGGAATAGGTCCGAGTCCCGGGTGCAAAGTGATACGCCGGCTTTTTCTCTATCGGGTCCGGGTTGGCTGCAACCAGCTTATCGTAATTCAACGAGTAAAGCTTCCCATCTATGTTTTTCCTTACTCTACATACCCCGGACTGGCCTTCTGAAATCGGACAGTTGAAAGGACACAAGTGACATTTCACGCTGTTGCCTTCGCACTTTTCATAGAACATTGCTTCCTTCATAACGAGCACACCTCGATTGCAAAATTAGCCGAGTCAAGAACCCCGCCCCAAGGAACGGGGCTTGTAAAAGACAAATGAAAAACAGAACCTTCAACGTAATAACCGGAAATTGACCCAGTCCATAACTGCGATGGTACTATAAGATTGCACCAGGTTTCCGGATAAAATCAAGTACTGAGGGCGCAAGAGATCTAGATTATCAGCAGCGAGGTATTAAACCTCCGTAATATGTAGATTATACAACGCCAATCGGGGGGAAGATTAGGGCAACTTGCGCAAGAATTGCGGGTTTTGCTGACTACTTAGCTCAGAGGACTGTATCATCAACTGATTTAGGACCCTAAGATGAATCGGATCACTCGAACGTACAAATTTATTATCCGTCATCAACGTTTCCGGTTCAAATATATGATCGTGTAGCATTTCGTGTGTAAAAGCCTCTAGAAAGATAACTGGATAAGAGTAAAAAAGTTGAGGCATTAGAGCAGTTCCTTCATGATTAAGTATCATGAAAATCACACGGAGGAACTGATAATGCCTCAAAACGAGGATAATCTACTGGACGACTTTTTGCAAAAGCTAGAAGATGACGAATCAATCGAGGATCTATCGAAATACATCCTGGAAACGGTATTCAACAAGTTAATGGAAAAAGAAATGGAAAAACACTTACAGGCTAAAAAGTACGAGAGAACGGACGACAGATCAGGTCACAGAAACGGCTACTGGGAGAGGAAACTATATACCCGGGTTGGCACATTGGAACTTAGAGTACCCAGAGATAGGGACGGTAACTTCTCCACTGAGATCTTCAACAAGTTCCAGCGTTCGGAGAAAGCCCTGGTGCTAACCCTACAAGAGATGTATCTAGACGGAGTATCGACCAGAAAAACGAAGAAGATCACCGAGAAGCTGTGTGGCACCAGTTTCAGTAAGGACCAGGTCTCCCGGCTCGTCAGGGAGCTTGGCGAGGGACTAGAGGACTGGAGGGAACGTTCTCTTGATGAAGACTCTAACGATACGGACGAAGAAGATAATTCCGGAAAATCCTTCCCCTACTTAATAATCGATGCTACATACGAAAAGGTAAGGGAGAACGGAAGGATTAGAGATAGAGCGGCCCTCATGGTAGCAGGGATAGACACGGACGGTCACAGACAGTTTCTTGGTACATACACCAAGGCCTCCGAATCCGAGTCCTCCTGGAGCGAGGTATTTGCCCACCTGATTAAACGGGGCCTCGACCCTACTTC
>Ga0102934_1002368_pt1 | contig 13021 bp, 12 predicted proteins | sample SalPonR2_A_D1_MG_FD_78175 | JGI IMG/M metagenome (GOLD analysis project Ga0102934, IMG submission 78175) | Salt pond soil microbial communities from South San Francisco under conditions of wetland restoration - Salt Pond MetaG R2_A_D1_MG | ecosystem: Environmental > Aquatic > Marine > Intertidal...
ATAAATGGCCTAAATATGACTCTAAGCTTATAAAAGAAAAGCAAATCACCCTAGTAATCCAGGTTAATGGTAAGGTGAGAGAAAAAATAGAAGTTGAGGCTGGTATTTCAAAAAAACAAGCTAAAGAGAAAGCAATAGCAAGTGACAAGATTAAAAAAAGGGTTAAAGGAAAAGATATTAAAAAAATAATTTTTGTACCAAATAAATTAATTAATATTGTAGTCTAAGATATTAGCCAGCGTAGCTCAGTTGGCTAGAGCGCTGCTCTCGTAAAGCAGAGGTCCTGAGTTCGAATCTCAGCGCTGGCTTATTGGATAATATATCTTATTAATATTTTATTATAATATTTATAAATCTACATGATTAAATTTGTTAATGTTACTAAAAAATACAAACCTGATATTTATGCTTTAAATAGCGTTTCTTTTCATATAAGACCATCTGAGTTTGTTTCCATTGTTGGTCAATCAGGAGCAGGCAAAAGTACTATTATAAAGCTTTTATTAGCTCAAGAAAAAGCAACGCAAGGTAAAATAATTATAGGGGGTTGGGATATATCTGATATTAAAGCAAGTGAAATTCCTATTTTAAGAAGACAAATTGGGGTAGTATTTCAAGATTTAAAACTTTTACCTAAAAAAACTGTTTATGAAAATATTGCTTTTGCCCTTCAAGTAGTTAATGCTAACAAAAAAGAAATACCTCAAACAGTTGATCAAGTACTTGATGTAGTTAATCTCAGGCATAAAAAAGATAAATTTCCAAAACAATTGTCAATAGGGGAGGCCCAAAGAGTTGTAATTGCTCGATCTTTAGTTCATAAACCAAAAATTTTAATAGCCGATGAACCAACCGGGAATCTTGATCCTATTGCTACCAGAGATATTTTACAACTTTTAGAAAAAATTAATGAATTTGGCACTACTGTTCTTTTAGTAACTCATGATAGAGAAATTGTTAATTTAGTTAAAAGAAGAGTTATAAGCTTAGATAATGGTAGAATTATAGGAGATCAAGTTAAATCAGGCAGGTATGTTATATAAATTAAAAATATTTGATTGTAGATTTTATTAGTGATATAATTAAAAAGTAAGTAATTAATTAATATAATTTTTATTAATTATGTCTAAAGAAAAAAAAGTAGGTAAAATTACTCATTTTTTTGGGAAAATTAATGTTGGAGTTTTAGAATTAGATAATGCTTTAAAAGTTGGGGATAAAATTCATGTTATGGGCGGAGATGGTAACAGGGATTTTACTCAAGAAGTTACTTCTTTACAGGTTGAGCATGAAAATATTAAAAAAGCAAGCGCTGGTGATGCAGTTGGGATAAAATTAGAAGAACAAGCTAAAGAAGGAGATGAGGTTTATTTTGCAGAAGAAGAGTAATATTTATTAAAAAGCTAGAAGAGTTGCTTATGGAAAAGAAGAAAAAGAAAGAAAAGGTTAACTTTGGTAAAGCTAAATTAATTAATTTAAGTTATATAGTTGTTTTGTTTAATCCAATTCCGGCTGGAATAATTTTAGGTTATATTCTAAGAACAAATAAATCAACTAGAAAAGATGGAAATTTAATTATGATTTTATCAGGGGTTTGGGGAATAGTTAATTTGATCTTAACCCAAAGATTGCTTGGACTTTAATATGAGAATTAAAATAGATTTTAGTTTACTGAAATTAAACACAAGAGACTTTTTAGGAAAATGTGGTTATAGACCAATCAAGTCTAGACATAATAAATTTAGTTATGTTAAAAGTTTAAGAGGTGATAGGTTTCCTAGATTTCATATTTACGTAAATGATTATGGCTTAAATCTTCATTTAGATCAAAAAGCTCCAAGTTATAAAGATTCTCATGCTCATAGTGGTTTGTATAATGGTAAATTAGTTCAAAAAGAAACTCAAAGAATTAAAAAATATTTAGCTTTATATCAAAGTTAAAATATGTTTTCTTTAATTTAAAACTTACTAAAAGAAAAAAGGAAGGCCTTAAGCCTTCCCTTTTATTTTGAATCCTCCTTTTGTAAAAGGTGCTGAAAGGAGTCGAACCTTTAAAAGTGACCTTGCACAGCCACTGCGTTACCACTTCGCTACAGCACCACTAGTTATTTTTACAATAGTATTTTAAATATTTTTGTCAAATGATTTATTGACAAAATTCTAGATTTTTGTAAACATAATAAAAAAGATGGTTCTTTAAATTAGAAAGGAGGAACTAAAAATGAATGATTTGATTTATCTAATTTGTCCGGTTAGGAAATTAACAAAAAGTCAAAAAAAAGAAATAGATCAGTATATTAAAATGCTTAAAAGCCAAGGTAAAGATGTTAAATGTCCTTATTCTGACACAGACCAAGATGATGAAGTAGGGCTTAGAATTGTTAAAGAACATGAAAAAGATATTTTGGAAAGAGATAATATTCATATTTATTGGGACCCAACTTCAACAGGAAGTCTATGGGATTTAGCTCAAGTTAGACTTGCTCAAATGTTAGGAATAGAGAAAAAAATTCTTTGGATAAATACAAGACCTGATTTAATAGATTTTGGATTTATTTGGGATTGTAGTGCTAATATCAAACTTAATAAGAATGAAAACTCATTTAGGTTAATTTGGAAGCATAATGATAAAGTTAGTCTTTGGAAAATGGCTCAAATTAGAATGTTGAAAAAACTAAGACCTGATATAGGGTTTTTTATTAAAAACATTAAAGATTTAGACATTGATTCTTATAAATCTTATAAAAATGTAATGATTGCCACTGCTTTAGGACTTAAAAATTGTTTTAGCCGAGACAAATTAAAAAAGAAATTAAACAAATTCAAGAGAAGGAAATAATTCCTTCTCTTTTTTAATTTAAATCCTTGACACCTTTTTAAAAAGATTTTATAATTTAGCACTGAAAGGTCTTGACTGCTAAAATTTTAATTAAATTTTTAATCAATTTATTTTATGGCTAAATTAAATCTTAAACCATTAGGTAGTCGACTTATAGTAAAGCCAATTGTTGAAGATGAAGTAAGTAAAGCAGGTATAGTTTTACCAGAAACTGCTAACAAGAAAAAACCTCAAAAAGGTAAAGTCTTAAAAGTAGGAGATGGCAAAACTTTATCAAATGGTAAAAAAGAAAATATTGAAACAAAGGTCGGTGATAAAATTCTATTTGAAAAATATGGTTCTAATGAATATAAACTTGGAGATCAAGAATTTTTAGTTGTAGACTACGATAATGTCGTAGCTATAATAAAGTAAGTAATTAATTTAATTTTAATCTTATGGCTAAACAAATAATATTTGATGAAAAGGCTAGAAAGTCTTTAAAAACTGGAGTAGACAAATTAGCTGCTGCTGTAAAGGTTACCTTAGGTCCAGTTGGGAGAAACGTAGCTCTAGACAAAGGTATGGGTAGCCCCACTATTACAAATGATGGTGTTACAGTAGCTGAAGAAATTGACTTAGAAGACAAGTATGAAAATGTAGGAGCTAGCCTTTTAAAAGAAGTTGCTTCTAAAACTAATAATATTGCTGGAGATGGTACTAGTACTGCTGTTATTTTAGCTCAAAGCATAATTTCAGCTGGTTTAAAGCATGTTGCAGCTGGTGCTAACCCAAGGCAAATTAAATCTGGTATTGACAAAGGCGTAGAAAGTATTGTAAAAGAACTAAAAGATAATATTGCTCAACCTGTTTCTACTAAAGACAAAATTAAACAAGTTGCTTCTGTTTCTGCTAATGATGATGAAGTAGGAGAAATTATTGCTCAGGCAATGGAAGAAGTAGAAAAAGACGGAGTTATCACAGTAGAAGAATCTCAATCTTTTGGAATGGATTTAGAAGTTACTGAAGGCATGCAATTTGACGAAGGTTATGTTTCGCCTTATATGGTAACTAATGAAGAAAAAATGTCAGCTGAATTTTCTGATCCTTATATTTTAATTACTGATGAAAAAATTTCTTCTCTTCAAAGCATTTTGCCTCTTTTAGAAAAAATGGCAAATGAAAATAAAAAGGAATTAGTTATTATAGCTGACGGAGTAGAAGGTGAAGCCTTAGCTACTTTAGTAGTTAATAAATTAAGGGGCCGCTTTAATGTTTTAGCGGTAGAAGCACCAGGATTTGGTGATACTAAAAAGCAAAACCTTCAAGATATTGCCGTTTTAACTAATGGCAAAGTAATTAGTGAAGATGTTGGTTTAAAGCTTGAAAACACTCAAATCAGTGATTTAGGTCAAGCTAGAAAAGTAGTTTCTAAGAAAAAAGAAACTACCATAGTTGGTGGAAAAGGTAAAAGCAAACAAATTAAAAAAAGAGTTGAAAAAATTAAAAAACAAATAGAAAATGCTGATTCTGATTTTGACAAAGAAAAACTTGAAAAAAGATTAGCTAAATTAGCTGGTGGAGTTGCTGTTATAAAAGTTGGAGCTGCTACTGAAACAGAGGTAAAAGAAAAGAAATTTAAAGTTGAAGATGCTGTTAATGCAACTCAAGCTGCTGTTGAAGAAGGAATAGTTGTCGGAGGAGGAGTGGCTTTAATTAGGGCTTTAAAAGTTTTAGATCAACTTAAAACCAAGAAAGATGAAAGATTTGGAATAGAAATTCTAAAAAGAGCTTTAGAAGAACCAGCTAGACAAATTGCTGAAAACGCTGGCCACAAAGAAGGAGCCGTAGTGGTTCAGAAAATTAAAGAAAAATCTAAACACCAAGGTTATAATGGTTTAACAGATAAATTTGAAGATCTAGTAAAATCTGGTATTGTAGATCCAGCTAAGGTTACAAGAACCGCTCTTCAAAATGCTGCTTCTATTGCTACCATGATTTTAACTACTGAAGCAGTGGTAACTGAAAAGCCTAGTGATTCAGATGAAGACAAAGGAAAATCAAGCCAAGGTGGTGGAGGAATGCCAGCTGGTATGGGTGGTATGCCAATGGGAATGTAGATTAGAAATCTCTATATAAAAGAAGTCGTCTATTCTTTTTGAATAGGCGGCTTTTTTTGTTGACTGTTGTTTTAAAAAATTTTATAATAAAAATGTTTTAAATATAATAAAAAATTAAGTATGACTTTAAAAAAATATTTAAACTCAATGATTATTTTAACCCTGATTGCTTGGTTAATATGGTTAGGAATACTTTTCTTTATTAATCCTGATCATAATGGTGTTTTGGGTTTAAGCTTGTTTTATTTTAGCTTATTCTTAGCTATTTTAGGAACAGCTTCTTTATTGATTTTTTTCATAAGAGCGAGATTAGGGAAAAAGCCGGTGTTTAAGCAAGTTAGTATTGCTTTTAGGCAAGCTCTTCTTTTTTCTGTTTTTGTTGTAGCAGTCCTTGTTTTAAAAAGTTTAGGATTGCTTTATTGGTGGAATACTTTGTTTTTAGTTGTCTTTATAGTTTTTGTTGAATATTTCTTTTTAACTTCAGATAAAGTTTATAAAGAGTAATATTATGAAATTAAGTTATAATTGGTTAAAAAAACATATTAAAGATCTACCTAAGCCAGAAAAGCTGGTTGATTTAATTAATACCAGAATTGCTAATGTAGAAGAAATTATTAAACCAGCTCAAGGATTAGAGAATATTTTAGTAGCCCAAATAACAAATTTAAAAAAACACCCTAATGCTGATAAGCTTCAACTTGTAGATCTTAAAACTAAGCTTAACAAAAAAGAAGTTGATCTAAGAGTTGTTTGTGGAGCTTTTAATATTAAAAAAGGTGACAAAGTTCCTTTAGCTTTACCTGGTTCTAAAATAGCTGATGGAACTATGATTAAATCCCAAACTATTAGAGGAAAAAAATCTAAAGGTATGCTTTGTGCTGAAGATGAGCTAGGAGTAGGTGATGACCATACTGGTATTTTAATTTTAGATAAAGATACTAAAATAGGCCAAGATGTATCGCAAGCTTTAGGACTGGAAGATATAATTTTAGATGTTGAAAACAAATCTATTACTAATCGGCCTGATCTTTTTTCTTATGTTGGATTTGCAAGAGAAATAGCAGCTGCTTTGGGCAAAAAGCTTGATTTTAAATATCCAACCTATAAAGACAAAAAGGATAAAAAGGATATTAAAATAGAAATAAAAGATAAAAAGGGTTGTAAAAGATATATGGCAGTTGTTTTAGATAATATTGAAGTTAAAGAATCTCCAGATTGGCTGAAATCATTTTTAAGATCATATGGATTAAAACCTATTAACAACATTGTTGATGCTACTAACTATGTTTTAATAGCAATTGGACAGCCCTTACATGCGTTTGATAGGGACAAAATTAAAAAAGATAAAATTATTGTTAGAAAAGCTAAAAATCACGAAAAAATTTCATGTCTTGATAACAAAAATCATAAATTAGGTCTTAAAGACACAGTTATTGCTGATTCAAAAAGAGCTATTGCTATTGCTGGTGTAGTAGGGGGCAGGGCAACCAGTATTGATAAAAATACCAAAAGCATTGTTATAGAATCAGCTTGTTTTGATCCTGTTTCAATTAGAAAAACTTCAAGAAAAATTGATTCAAGGACTGATTCTGCTATTAGATTTGAAAAAGGGCTACCTTTAAAATTTTGTGAGTATGGTATGTATAAAGCTATTGAACTTATTAAACAGTTAGCCAATGGTAAAGTAAAATCCAAAATTATTGATAAAAAACAAGAAAAAATTAAAAAAAATAAAGAAATTGTTTTTAAACCTGAAAGTTTAAGAATTTTAGTAGGGGCTCAAATTAAAAACAGTGATATTAAAACTATTTTAAAAAATTTAGGCTGTAAGGTTAATTTTAAAAAAGATAAGTTTTTTATTGTTACACCAGCTTGGAGGAATGATTTAAATATATTTGAAGATATAGTGGAAGAAGTTTTAAGAATTTATGGTTTAGAAAATGTTGATCCTACTCCTATTAAAACTTTTTTAAAACCAACAGTGCTTTCAAAAGATTTAGGTTTAGTAAAAAGGATAAAAAATATATTAATTGGAGGTGGTTTTGATGAGGTTATTAATTATTCTTTTTATAATGAAAAGGATAATAATAAGACCTTTAATGATTTACAAGAAATTAGTTTAGCCAATCCTGTCAGCTCTAAAGAATATTTATTAAGAAATTCTCTTTTACCTTTGCTTTTTAAAAACATAAAGGAAAACAGTGAATATTTTAGTAAGTGTAAAATATTTGAAATAGGAAAAATTTATTATAAAGAAAAAAATAAACAAAAAGAAAAGCGGAAAATAGCAGGAGTAGTTAAAACAGATAAAAAACCTTTTTTCAAAGCTAAAGCAGGAGTTGATCTTATTTTAAATAGATTAAACATTGAGTATCATTTAAAAGCTAAAAAAAATAAATTAGCTCAAGTTTTATGTCATGACAAGAATTTGGGAATATGTGGAGAAAAAAATAATATTGGATTTTTCCAACTTGATTTTGAAACAATTATTAATTTATATAAAAAAGATAAAACTTATAAAAAAATATCTTCTTATCCTATATTTAAAAGAGATTTAGCTTTTTTAGTGGATAAAAGTATTAATTGGGGTGATATTAAAAATGATGTAATGTCGGTGAGTAATCTAATTCAGGATGTAATACTTTTTGATTTATTTGAAGGCAAAAAGCTTGGGAATAAAAGAAATTTAGCTTTTCATATTATTTATCAATCAAGTAAAAAAACTCTTAAAAGCGAAAAAATTGATGAAATTCAGAAAAAAATTATTAAAAAGGTTGAAAATAAATTTAATGCTAAGTTAAGAGATTTTTAAAAAATAATTTATGGAAAATTATGATATAGTTACAATAGGAGGGGCGGTACGTGATATAATTTTTTATACTGAAGAAGGTAAAATTTTTAAAAACCCTCATGATAATCCTTTAGTTCAAAAAATCATCGGTTTTGAAGCTGGGGCTAAAATATATATTAAAGACGTTTCTTTTTTAGCTGGTGGAGGGGCCCTAAATACTGGAGTCGGTTTTTCAAAGCTTGGTATAAAAACAGGAGCTATTACAAAAGTGGGGAATGATCAAGCTGGCAAAGACTTGATTAAAAAAATGAAATCAAGAAATTTAGATACTAAATTTTTTCAAATCGACCAAAGGCATTCAACTGCCTTTTCTTTTATACCTACCTTAAAAAAAGAAAAAGCTCATAGTATTTTTACTTATCATGGAGCGATTGATTATTTAAAAATACCTGACGATTTAAACAAAAAACTTAAAACTAATTGGTTTTATATCTCATCGCTTAGTTCTCCAAAATGGCCTAGTATTTTAGAAAAAGTTTTTAAGTTTAAGTCTAAAAATAATATTAAGATTGCCTGGAATCCTTCTAGTGTTCAAATTAAAGCTAACTTTAAAAAAATTAAGCCTTTTTTAAAAGATTTAGATGTTATAATTTTAAATCAAGATGAGGCAAAAGAATTAGTTTCTAAAATAAAAAATATAACTGATTTTACAATTAAAAAAATATTAAAAGAGATTTATAACATGGGTCCTAGGCTGGTAGTTATAACTTGTGGTAAAAAAGGTGCTTTGTGTTTTAATGGTGAGAAAACATTTACTCAAAAAACTAAAAAAGTGAATGTGTTAAATACTACTGGAGCTGGAGATGCTTTTTCATCAGGTTTTATAGCTAGTTTATTTTTAAAACCTGATGATTTTCAAAGAGCTCTTGTTTGGGGTGTTTTAAATAGTAGTGCAGTGATTCAATTAAATGGTGCCCAAAAAGGACTCTTAAATAAAAAAGAAATTCAAAACATAAAAATTAATTAATATTAATTAATAAATTCATGTTAAAAATATCAGTTGTTATAGTAACTTATAATGCAAAAGAATATATTAAAGAATGCCTTGAAAGCTTAAAAAAACAAACCTTAAAACCCTTAGAAGTTATTGTGGTTGATAATAATTCTTCAGATAATACTATAGATATTATTAAAAGGGATTTTCCAGAAGTTAGTTTAATTGAAAATAAAGATAATAAATATTTTGCTCCAGGCAATAATCAGGGGATAGAATTAGCTTTAAAATCTAATCCTGATTATGTTTTCTTATTAAATCAAGACACTGTTTGTGAGCCTGATTGTTTAGAAAGGTTAGCCCAAAAAGCCAGAGAAAAGAATTTAGTTTTAGCCCAATCTCTTTTAATGTATCACCCAGAAACTCATTTAGTCCAAACTGCTGGCAATAATTTGCACTTTTTAGGTTTTGGTTATTCTTCAGGTTACAAAGTCGCAAAAGAAAAGTTTGATTTTAAAAAAGATAAATTACTGCATCCTGCATATTTATCTGGGGCTGCTCTTTTAATCAAATCTTCTTTTTTAAGAGAATACGGTGGCTTAGATAGTAAAATGTTTATGTATCATGAAGACACTGATATTAGTTTAAGGGCTAGAATATTAGATATTTTACCCAGACTTGTTCCTGAATCAATAGTTTATCACAAATATACTGAAAATATTTCTAATTTTCGTTGGTTTTGGTCAGAAAGAAATAGATTTGTTATTTTGTTAAAATTTTATAAATTACCAACTCTTATTTTAATTTTACCAGCTCTTTTATTTATGGAATTAGGTATTATTTTTTACTCTATTGTTTCAGGCTGGTTTTTTACTAAAATTAAATCTTATATAAGCTGGATATCAATTTTACCTCATATTTTAAAGGAAAGAAAAGAAATTCAAAAAATGAGAAAGACTCCTGATAAAAAATTAGCTAAACTTTTAACTAAAAAGTTTGATTTTGAAGGTTTTACGCACCCTTTAATTAAATATATTGTTAATCCTATTTTAGGAGTTTATTGGGGGTTGGTTAGTAAAATAATTTTTTGGTAAAATTGTCAATTTTATAATTAAAGTTATATTTTAAATTAGTTTTAAATTGCCCTAATTAGGGATTTTTTTTATAATATAATTAGATTAAGTTGTAATAAATTATTCAATATGAAAATTGTTCATGTTGTCTCAACCTTTCCTCCTTATAAGGGTGGGATGGGTAATGTAGCGTATGAAGAAGTAAAAAGGCTTTTTAAAAATCACCACGTAGTTGTGATTACGCCTGAAAATAAAAAAGAATCTATTTTAGGAAGAGATTATAAAATAGATTATATAAAACCAGTTTTTAAATATGGTAATGCTTTTTTTATTCCTCAAGTGGTTAAAAAATTAAAAAAGGCTGATATTATACATTTACATTGGCCTTTTATTGGTGGAGCTGAGGCAGTTTTACTATATAAAAAACTTGGTAAATTAAATGCTAAGCTGGTTGTTCAGTATCATATGGATTTAATAGATAGTGGTTTAAGGGGGATTTTGTTTAAGATTTATAAATCTTTATTCTCTGATTTAATGGTAAAACAAGCTGATAAAATTTTAGTTTCATCATTAGATTATATTCAACATTCTCAAATAAAAAAATATTATAAAAAATATAAAAATAAATTTAAAAAATTAGCCCTTGGAGTTGATACTAAAAGATTTAAACCTAAAAAGGTAGATAATTTTTTAAAGCCTAAAATGGAAAAAACAGATAATACGCTTTTGTTAGTAGGGGGGCTAGATAGAGCTCATTATTTCAAAGGAGTTGATATAGCCATTAAAGCTTTATCAATTTTAAATAAAGATAATTATAAATTAATTATAGTAGGAGAGGGAGAATTAAAAAAACAATTTAAAAAATTAAGTAAAAAACTAAAAGTTGAAAAAAATGTTATTTTTACTGGAAGAGTTTCTGATAAAAAGCTAGTTGATTATTACAATATATCAGATGCAGTTATTTTACCCTCTACTAGTAGCTCAGAAGCATTTGGCTTAGTACTTTTGGAAGGAATGGCTTGTTCTAAACCTATTTTAACTTCTAATTTACCTGGGCCAAGAAGTTTAGTGGATGAAAATGGTTATGTTATGAAAGTAGGCGATCCTAAAGATGTGGCTTGTAAAATTGATAAACTGTTTGCTAATTCAGTAAAAGAATTTTCTCAAAAAAGCTTGGAATTGGTAAGAAAAAAATATCAATGGCAAGGAATTGTTGATAATTTAGAAAATATTTATGAAAATCTCTAAGTTAAATTTAAAAATACAAAAAAACAATTATTTTTTATTTACTATTTTAAATATATTTTTAATAATTGTTTGGTATATTAATTTTCAATTATGGGGTAATATTTTTTTAAATTTTATTTGTTTAATTATATATGGATATATTGTAGGTTTATGGTTAGCTCGAATTTTAAATAGTATTGGTTTTAAAAGATATCAGTTTATTTTTGGAATATTAAGCTTATTTTTTTTAATAAGCTTTTTAATGGCAGTTCATATTGTTTTTTATAAAATAGCACCTTGGTATATTTTTGGATTAGTATTTGTTTTAAATATTATATTTTCTTTTTTACAAAAACAAAAGTCTATTTTAAAAAGTTGTGAAATTTCTCTTAAAATAAAGTATAAAAAGATTTTTTATATTTGGTTGTTTTTAATTGTTGCTGGATTTTTAATTTTAATTCAATCTAGAACAGGAGAATATATTAGATCGCCTTGGAAAACTATTCCTAATGTTTATATTTATATTTGGCTTAGTATCTTATTAATACTGGGCTTTTTTGTTTTTAAAAAAATAAGTATTAAAAAATTTGTTTTAATATTCATTTTATCCAGCCTTTTAATGCATTGTTTTGTTATCTTTCCTTATAAAACAGGCTTTGGAGGAGATAAGTGGCGTCATATTGGAGCTGAGAGGTCTTTAATGCAAGGAGAGGTGTATCAACCTACTCTTTTTGGGGAGGGGGCCTCATATGTTGATATAGGTCCCTTAAAAGTGCCAGAAGTTTTAATAATAGGGAATAAAACCTCTTATTCTAATATGTGGGGAGGAGTTATATTTTTATCATGGTTAACTGGTTTAGATGTTTTTTGGATAGATTTAATTTTAGGGGCTTTGCTTTTTTCTATATTTTTACCATTTTTACTATTAGAGCTTGCTCGAATATTTTCAAAAAAGAAAAAGTTTTTAAAGATTTTCCTTCTTTCTTCAATCTGTTTTTATCCTTTAATTCTTTATACTAGTATAACTATTCCTAAAACATTTGGCTTTTTATTGTTTTTGTTTATTTTAGTTTATTTTTTTAAAAGATATTTAAACAAAAAAGAAAACCATTTTTGGTGGTTTTTTATATTTTCTTTGCTTTTACTGTATTTTAATTATGTTTTATATTTATTTATTTTTATAGAAATTATTATATTAGCTTATCTTTTAAAACATAAAGGCAAAAAAATATTTTTACCTTTGTTTGTGGTAGCTATAATATTTTTAATACTTTTATTTCCATTTTTAGACACCTTTCAATCAATGTCTGAGTTTGAAATGTCTAAAATAAATTTTCAAAATATTATTTCTTCAACTAGTGATTTTTTTCAAAACATCATTTTTGCTAACCCTTTATTTTCTAAAGTATATAGTTTTGAGCAAGATGGTTGGCTTTATGCCACTAAAGATATTAATTTGCCAGATTCTATTTTATTAAAAGTTTTTAATTGGAACAATATTTTTGGTCCTTTAATATGGTTTTTTGCAATATTAGGATTTGTTTTTTATAAAAAGGTAAAAAATAATAAATTGGGCTGGATATTTTTTTGGGCTCTTATAATAAGTTTTTTCAACCAAATGATTGCTGTTTATTTTATGCAAGGCAATCATATTTTTACTAAACGCTTAGTTTTATTTATATCGTTTTTAATGATACTTCCTTTAAGCTGGGGTATATTTAGATTTTATAAAAGCAAATTATTTGCTAAAAAAGAAAAGATGGTAGCTATTTTTATATTTTTAGCTCTTGTCTCAACCACAGTTTATATTTCTGGGCCTAAATTTAGAGTTGTAACAAAAGATGAGCACAAAGCAGCTCAATATATTTGGCAAAAATTAAAAGACAAAGATAAGCCTTTTTGTGTTTTAGCTAATACATGGCCCTTGCTGGGTTTAGAAGCAATTTCTAATAGAAAAATAGTCACAGGGGGCTTTCCTTTTTATTTTGAATATCAACA
>Ga0102934_1002369_pt1 | contig 13019 bp, 12 predicted proteins | sample SalPonR2_A_D1_MG_FD_78175 | JGI IMG/M metagenome (GOLD analysis project Ga0102934, IMG submission 78175) | Salt pond soil microbial communities from South San Francisco under conditions of wetland restoration - Salt Pond MetaG R2_A_D1_MG | ecosystem: Environmental > Aquatic > Marine > Intertidal...
ATGTTTCGAGCTATTGGAACGGTTATTGTGCTGTTAGTTACTTACAATTTGTTTACCACCGCGTTTGTCGCCTTCGAAAACGCGCTGGTAGCCACTTTCAACGCAGTTGAGGTAGCCGCGAGTGCCGCCACTGCTGAGTTAGAAGCGCAACAGAGTCAATAAACTTTCTCAAAACCGAACCAAGCCGCAAGACCACCTTGCGGCTTTCGTGTTTCTAGTAACAAGTGAGGGTCAAAAATATGGCTTACAATGGTAAAAACCCCCAGAATCTGTGTGATTCTGGGGGTTTATTTTTGCGACATTTCGGTGCCATGTCTGGCCGCTAGTGCATCACCAGGCTGCCGCGGACCGTTTCAACAATATCGTTAAGCGGCGTGTTGGCTTTAATGAGGTAGGCGAAAATGTCGTACTCGTGCATCATTTGCTTGATATGGTCGTCTTCCAGGTTGGTCAGCACGATAACGGGACAGTCTTTACCGGCTGGTAGCTCACGGAGCCGCCGCAAGAACAGCGAGCCGTGCATCGAGCCGGTAATAATATCGAGTAGAATCGCGTCGGGCTGCTTGTCAGTAAAGCGTTCGAGCCCGCGTTCGGTCGTGTCGGCGGTTACCACATCAAATTCGGCCTCGGTGAGTGCGGTCTCTAGCGCCTCACGCATATCCTCGTTGTCTTCAATTACTAGAATGTATGGTTTGCCAGGCTTAACAATTGGTTGCATAGGGACAGTGTAGCATTAGGGACGGGGAACGGGGAAGGGAAAAAGAAAACACCCCACAGTAAGCGGCAGGATGTTTGTTTGCAAAAATGCACCGAGCTAACGCAGGTCAGTTATATGAGCTACATTTTCTTGTATGTCTTTTCGCTGCGTCGACTAATTTCGAGCACCTCTGTATCACTACCGGTATCAAGAAAGATAATTCTGATGTTGCCCGTTCGGACTCGATATACGTCTCGGTACCCGGATAATTTTCTAATGTCAAGTTTTTTTGTATCTCGGACTAGAATTTTTTGCAGAGTGCTTTGGACGGTAGCAAATTCCTTAGCATTCAATCGCCTGAGAAACTTTTGATTTTTATCCATGCATCTTTTTCATCGATGCCAGCAGTTCTTCCACCGGGACTCCTCGACCGGTCTCTTTGGTAAAGTCGACAATTGTTTCCCAGCCGGCTTCTTCTGCGTCAATGGGAGTGAGTTTGAAGAGGGGGGTAGAACGGCGGAATACGGTAATAGACTCACCGTTGTTTACGCGCTGGATATAGGTCTCCATATTCTCACGAAGTTCTTTTAATCCGACAGTAGTATTTTTAGCTTTTGTACTCATGACAAAAGTTTAACTTAAGTTAAACTTTTGTCAAGTTGTGTTTTGTGCGCCGGAGAGGATTCGACGCTTACAACTTCAGTACAGGTTGTCGCGATTGTCTATACTTCAAAATCGCAGGCAACCTTTTCGAACCCTCACAAAGACGCCCCACGTCTTTCTCCCTGCGCACGCAATAAAAATCGCCCGCACAAAGTGTGAGCTGATTTAAGGGATCTTGTGGTCACGAATCACTAAGTATATTTGTTCGTTTACGACTTCAAATCTACTAAGTGTTCTCGACCCCGGCTCGACTATATTTTGCTCTAGGAAGGAGCAAAATATATGTCTGCGCCTCGCACCAGGGTACGCAAGCAAAGCAGTTTGCTTGCTACAAGAAAAAGCACTGGAATTAAATCCAGTGCTTTTTCTTGTACCTTGGTGCGCCGGAATGCTCGATGTTAGAACTGCAATCATAGAAACCGGCTACTGTTTCTTGCCCAAATACGTGCGGGAGAGGGTAGGGATAACATAAAAGAAAACCGCCTGACCCGTGAGAGCCAGGTGGCTTTCTCGGGTCGGCGGTCGCTAGTAGTCTCTGCCGGAGGTACAGAACACGTAAAGTGTCTCATCGACCTCTACATGCCGAACTCTCTTCACAGTCAATTCAGCATGTCCTTCGGGTGACCATTTCTTGACGTTGTCAGGAAGGCGGTCGAAGAGCGTGTCAGAGGAGATTTCTTCACCAATGAACGGCCGATTTGACAGTTCGATTTCGCCGAGCTCCTGAAGGTATTCACCGTCTTCGTTGCAGAGCATGACCATACACACATATGTCATCTTTTCCTCCAAACTCATTTCAGTCAAAACAATACACTATTTATAGTGTATTGTCAAGGTGTGCGCCGGGCTGGATTCGAACCAGCGTAGACATAAGTCAGCGGATTTACAGTCCGCCGCGATTGACCACTCCGCCACCGACGCATTTGCGAATCACGCAGGCGCGTGAGCAAATGCGGGTGGCGGACCTCGTCACACCTGTTCGCTTCGCTCACATCGTTGCGCCGCAAGCATGGCTTGCGGACCGATGAAATGCAAAGCATTTTGCATTTCATCCACCGACGCAAATTCGTGGCGTATAAATTACCACATCGGCTGGCAAAGTTAAAGGGGAAAGGTACGACTTTGGGCGGTGCGGTGTCGTATACTTATTTCTATGAGATGGCTACCGCTCTTTGTGGCGAGTTTTATTTTGTGGGCACCGACACTCGTCGGGGCACAGGGGCTGGTGCCGGTGCAGTGCCAGAGTCCATCCAGCTGTGGGACGTGCGAATTTGTGCAGCTGATTAATAATGTCATCAGTTTCTTGGTGACGTTCGCCTCAATTGCGGCGACACTCCTCATTATTTTCGGCGGCTTTAAGTTGGTGGTGTCGGCCGGGAACGTCAGTGCCAAACAGGGGGCTAAAGAGACGATTGTAAATACGTTGATTGGGTACGTCATTATTTTGGCCGCGTTTTTAATTATCAACACGGGTTTGGGTATTCTCTTGCCGGGCGACAGCCCAGCCTTAGGCTGGCAGCGGGTGCAGTGTTTGTACCCAATTCAACCAGTGGGAGAGTTTGCTCCCGAATCACAAATTGGTGGCGCTCAAAACGCCGCCTTTACCTTGGGGGATGTCGGTCAGAACCGAGGCGTATGTAATTTTGATAATCTCGATAGCTACTTCGGTAATCAGACAACGGTGGCGCAGTGTGTCGCCTACGGAGAGAGCACTTGCGGCGCAAACCTCAACAGTACTACCGATTTTATTAGTACGGGCGAACCGTTTTCGTTTGGTACCTTCCAAATCAACATCACCGTCCATCAAATTGAGGGTTGTGCCGGAAACGGTGCGAGCAGCAATCTACTTGACTGCCCGGCTGCATTTAGCGGCACCGATTACGACGCCCGGATTGTTAACCGTGATTTGTATGATCAGTGTCGCCAGGCGTTATACAACCCAGAGTGTACGCTACAGAACGCAGCTCGGCTGCAAGCGCGCGACGGGTGGGGCATTTGGTCGGCCTACTCTAATAATGGTTGTGGGTGATACAATAGTTTGAGTATGCCAGGTAAACCACTACTGATCGGACTTTTGCTCACCGCTGCCCTGATTACTTGGTTGGTTGTATCGTGGCGACCGACGCCGGCCGTCCCAACGGGCTTTAGCCCCACGTCATTACCAGACGGCACCATGGCACCGGCGGATTCAGCAGCTGAGCAACCGGTTATTCCTGGTAGAGACGAGAATGGCGCCATACACGATGCGCTGCGACACCCCGAGACGGTCGAGTTGAGCGAGGGCGTCTACGCACTGTTTGGCGAGAACCTCACCCGCGAACAGCCATTCGTGGTGACGTATTACGCGTTTGATGATAGCTATCGAGCGGCCATACTCCAGGAGCCGTTGGCTGCAAGTCGCCAGGCGCTCGCGCGCGCCCTCCAAGACCGACTCGGGGCCAGCGAAGCTGAGTTGTGCGCCCTCGATGTTCGTGTTGGGGTGCCGGTGGCAGTGAATCCGGCGTTGGCCGACAGGGCACTTGGTTTGCCGTTTTGCCCCGGTGCGGTTAGGTTAGAATAATAGTATGCGTTTTATATTGATAGCGAGTTTCGTTGGTGCCGTCCTGCTTTTGCCGGCAGTGCTATTTGCGCAGCAAGGTTCGTTGGCGAGTGTCTACGGCGAAGCCCTTAATAATCAGTCGGCCCAATTGGTTACCTGCAGTGGCCTCGACTGCGACTTTTGTGCGTTAGCCGCCATGATTAACGGTATTGTGTTTTGGTTATTTGGGTTTTTGACAGTGGTGGCAGTGATTGTGTTTGTAGTGGCAGGCTTTCGTCTGGTTACCTCAGCGGGCAATACTGAGGCTGCGACCTGAGCGAAACAACGCTTTGCCTACGTACTGATTGGCTTTTTATTGATGTTGGCATCGTGGCTTATTATCGACACCATCTTACGTGGCCTGACCGGGCAAGGTATGAATGTCTGGGGCACGTTTGAAGTTAATGAATGTGGCAGTATGTTCGCACCAGAGGCAGAGCGAGGTGGCGATGAAATCACCGCTATCGTGCCTGGCAGTGGATTAGGCGACTTTGTGGGTGACCGAGGAGATGTTGGTGGTGAGCGGCTGAGCGATGCAGAAGCCCGCGCCCTGCTCGAGGCACGGGGTATTCAGGCGCGCAGTAGTGTGAGCTACGAAGGGCTGCAGCCGCATGTCGTGGATAGGATTGCTGCTTTAAACCAAGCGTGTAACTGTAATGTGTTGGTGACTTCGGCCACGGACGGCACCAGCCATGCCCAGGGTACCTACAGTCACTACGAAGGGTATAAACTAGATTTACGAACGAGAGATAATCCGGCTCTGGTTAACCATGTGCGTAGTAACTTTGCCTCTGCCGGCTCATGGTCCGACGGCACTCCGGTCTACCAACAAGGCAATACTCGCTGTGCCATTGAAGCAACGCATATGGATTGCCAGTTTTTGCCGTAGAGAGCGCCCTTGTGGTGATGTGATAACGCTTATACATCAAGATATGCAATGTAACGTGGCTGGCAGAACTGTATAAGGAGAGGGAGTATATCAAAGTGGTATTCAGTTGTTGCAAGAATTGGTTGTGTAAAAAAAGAGCCGCCCACTAGCTCTTTATCCTGACTTTGGCGGGAAGTCGGCGGGGAGTCGAGTTATTAATTAAACTAAGTGATGCTATGTGGTCATGAAAACAAGGTGTGATATGCACCGCAACTTAGGGTAAAATCTTGCTATTTGTAGACTTTTTTAAATGCTTTATTGAGCTGACTTATGCCTGACGCTGGAACACCTTTAGCTTTATAAGAAACTGGACAACCTCGCCCAACACTTACTAGTTCTGGACGTTCAGCAATCTGTAACGAATCTTCGGTATCAGCCGAACGGAAACTTTTCTTCACTTGGGTTGCGATTGCTATAACTTCCTCTGACAAATCCAATTTGCCATCATTCAACTCTATAAGACCAGGGATGTACTTGCCCGCCAACACTGTCGGACCCAAAAACCCTGGTGGTATTTGATATGCAATTTTGTTTGGTATGTCATTTTGAAGTACTGCATTCAGTAATGATTCTCCAGTTTCGTATCCAACTTGCTTTTCTGCTGTTGCCAATGCCAAGGATTGAATAAGTGAAATGACACCCTCTGAAAAAGCCTTTTTTATGGTCACCACATCAGATTGCCCGTCCTCTTTTTGAGAACCCCTGGCTGTTTTATCTAGGGTTTTAGCATAGTTTTTCCCAGCGGATTCAATTTCGTCGGCTATCACATTGACCTGAGCCAACAACCTCTGCGCAGCTTGTGCGAGAGAAGCTGTGTAGTCAGCTCCGTATTCACTTACAGGCAAGACAAGTAGTGGAGTCAAAAGTTCTTCACCCTCTAGCATAGTAAGAGAAACTTCATCACTCAACCTACTCTCAACTTCTCTTCGAAATTTAGATATTAGATATTGCTCAAATTCACCTGCTTGCAAATGCTGCTCTAATGCATAGTCAGTTTCGTCTGGACCTCGCTTATTTCTAGCAGTAAACACAATTCCTCTGGCAAAGTTCTCTATTATTTCACCGTCGACATCTTCATCGTTTGTGAGAGCTAACCTTGAACGTAATTGCTTAGCAGTATCAAAATTTTCTGCCATGAGCTCGTATTCGTCTGAATTTGACACATACTCTTCAAGCGTCAGCGGGGATCCTTCACCATCAAACGCCAATAGATACTGATCATATAATTTGCTGTTCAACACTCCAATATCATCTGCATAGGTGATCAGCATTTCCCATAATTCGCTGTCGCTTAAATGAGGATAGATATGCCATCTTGTTGACATAGCAACATCTATCATCTCCCTAATATATTCATCACGTTTCACCATGTATGACTCTTGTACATTAATGTTTTCTCCACTTGAAATTCTGTCGACGTATTCATCAATTAAGGGTGTGTAGATATCTCGAAGTGAAGTAAGATGTTCTATCGCTTGTGCGCTTCCGCTTGGCAAGTTTTCCATTCGGAAAGTATAACAGTTCTGAAACACAACTTGGGGTAAAAGAAAATACATAGTAAACGCTGGGTATTTTCCATTGCGATTAGGCCCGCGTGCGGTCACGAGTTACTAAGTGTTCTCACTAGCTTCGCTAGTTGTGAGCACTAAGTACTCTCGACCCCGCCTCGACTGTTTCTGGCTCTGGGAATGAGCCAGAAACATGTCTGCGGCTCCCGCTCGAGTACGCACCTGAAGCAGTTCAGGTGCTAAACAAGAAACCACTGATACATTCGTATCAGTGGTTTCTTACTTACTCGAGCGGGCCCACTCCGACTTGAACGGAGAACGGCGGGTTTGGAGTCCGCTGTTTTACCAATTAAACTATAAGCCCCTATTTCGCTTGGTGCGCTACATAGTAGGCGATACGTGGCACTAAATCAACCCTGGAGCCAGTTGGTAACCATGACGGGGGCAGTGTCGAGTTTGTCGGGGGTCAGCCAGTGAATGTTTTCGTTTCGTTTTAACCACTGCAGTTGCCGCTTGGCGTACTGCCAATTTTTTGCAATTATTTGCTCGACAAACTCCTCGTCGTTGAGTTCGCCCCGATACCAGGCAATACCAATACTGTACTCAAACCCAAATTCGGCAATGCGTTCAGGACTGAGATTTTGTTCGAGGAGCCAGGCAATTTCATTTTTAAAATCAGCGCTGAGCCATTGCTGCGCTCGTTTTTCAATGCGGCCACGAATCTCTTCGCGACTACGCTCAATACCAATCCAGAGGGTGTCGTACCGCTCCTCACTCGGTATTTCGGGCACGCGACCGACAGCGGCGATGATTTCGAGTGCACGCACGAGTCGGCGTTTGTTGTTGGGGTCGATGGTTGCTGCGCGGGCACTATCGCGCTCGCGCAGCTCAGCAAACAGCTCAGCCGCACTCATCGCTTCCAGCTCAGTGCGTAAGGTTTGGTTGGGTGGTACCTCGGGCATGGTGGCACGGCCAAGTAGTAAGTCGACGTAGAAAAAGGTGCCACCGGCAATAATCGGCAAGTTACCGCGGGTAGTTATGTCGGCAATCGCCGCCTGGCCGGCCTCGACAAAATCTTTAGCAGTATAGACCTCGTCGACGTTCGCTACGTCGAGGCAATGGTGTGGGATACCCTGCATTTCTCCAGGGGTGGCCTTGGCGGTACCAATGTCGAGACCACGATACACCTGCCGGCTATCGGCTGAGATTACTTCACCATTAAACTGCATTGCCAGTTCGACCGCGAGTCCAGTTTTGCCCGAGGCGGTACTGCCAACAATTACGAGAACCTTGTCTTTCATTTGTGCCGCGGGAGGGAATCGAACCCTCACTCTGTAAAGAACACGATTTTGAGTCGTGCGCGTCTACCAATTCCGCCACCGCGGCTGTTACGGTGTGCGGATGAGTGTAGCAAATTACGAGCCATTTCTCTAGCGGGGTGGTTATAAACAGTCGTCACCGGTCAGTCGTGGTAAGATACGAATACGAACAGGTACTCATGGTGGGTGCATAAACACGTTCGCTCTACAACGTATTTTTGTCTATGGCAGCTTTTAAAGGAGACTCTATTTTTTGGATTGAAACGAATAAAATCGTCCCGAATCCGTACCAACCCCGACGCGAGTTCGATGAAGCACGGCTTTCAGAGTTGGCTGATTCTATTCGCATGTACGGGGTATTACAACCACTGACGGTGAGTCGTAAAGAGGTGCACGGTGAGGATGGTGCCTTTCGAACGGAGTACGAACTGATTGCTGGTGAGCGACGTCTTCGGGCGAGTAAACTAGCTGGTGTCGAGCAGGTACCGGTTATTATCCGGGAGGGTGAAGATAGCGAGCAAGAAAAACTCGAACTCGCTATTATCGAGAATTTGCAGCGCGAAGATCTGAATGCGGTTGACCGGGCACTCGCCTTCAAGCAGTTGGCCGATATGTTTAACCTCTCGCACACGCAAGTGGCAAAAAAAGTGGGGCGGAGCCGCGAGTATGTGTCTAACTCCATTCGCTTACTCAATTTGCCTGAGTACATGTTGGAGTCGGTCAAGACGGCTGACATCACGGAGGGACACGCTCGTACGTTACTCATGCTCAATGATCGCCCCGAGGAGCAGGACACCCTATACCGAGAGATTTTACTGAAGAAACTAACTGTTCGCGAAGTAGAGCGAATCGCTCGTAAAATTGCAACCGATAAGGTGCGCAAGCAGAAATGGCAGGGGACCGACCCGGAACTGATTGAGAAAGAGAAGCAATTTACGGAAACGCTCGGCACTCGGGTGCAGCTTACCAAGACCGATTACGGTGGAAAAATTACCATCGATTACTTTTCTGACGAAGATCTCGACCTATTGCTCACCACCATGGCTAAGAATCGGGCACAAGGTAACGAACCATCGGTATCTGCCATTACGAGTGCGGCCTCTGCGATAAGCGCTGCGCAGGCTACTGGTGATGATGCTGAGGCAGCTGCGCTGGCGGCACTCAATACGAGCACGCCTCTGGAGGAGGTGCCTGAGTCACCACGACCAGACGCGACTCAAGCGTCTGAACTACCGGCTGCGGTACCACCAGTAGCAGAGGAGACAGCTCCAACCATTACACCACCAACGGAACCGGACATGTCGGTTGCGCCAGTCTCCGAACCAGTACCCGTGGCACCAGCCGAAGTGGTACCGCCAACTGCGACGGCGTCTACCGAGACACCACCAATTCAACCGAGCCAGCCAGAGACTCACGCAGCGCCTGCGGCACCGGCCGATCACTCACTCCGCAGTAAGTTTGCGCAGCTCTTTAATGAGACGAATGCGCCCGCGCCGCACCCACCTACGCCGCCACCCACCGGACCAGTCGAAACGCAAGCGGCTCCGGTCACCCCTACCGAGACACCAACTGCCTCGGTGCCACCAACCGTACCATCCGTTCAGCCACCGACAGCAGCCCCGCACGCGGAAGCACAACCAGGTGCCGATACCCAGCCTCAGCCGGCGTCAGCCGCTGCCGAGCCGCAGCCAGGTGTTGAGATAGCAGACGATGCTACAACCCCCGACACACAAGCGAAACCGACGAGCAACTCGGAAAGCGACGAGGATTTGTATGGGGTGAAGCACTTCACCGTATAGCGCGTCGACTACGTCGAGGCTTGGCGTTCGAGGGCACCCCGGATACGGCGCTTAGCCAGAGAGGTTCGGCACATCTCGAGCCACTTGTGGGTTGGGTGAGACCCTTTACGCGTTTCGATAGCGACGATATCACCATTACGGAGCTGTGTGTCGAGGCTGACTAATTTTTGGTTAACTTTTGCGCCGGACATAGCGTTTCCTATTTCGGAGTGGATAGCGTAGGCAAAGTCAATTGGAGTTGCGCCTCGGGGAAGGTCAACCACGTCGCCGTCGGGGGTGAAGGCAAAGATACGGTCGTGGAAGAAATCCGCACGCATGTCGTCGACAAATTCTTGCCCGGAGGTTTTATCTTTACTGTACATTTCGCCAATTTGATTAATCCAGACGGGGATTTTTTCTCGGTCGGGGAGTTCTTGCGAAAGCTCCACTTTTTGGCGACGTTCGCGCCACGCGAAGGGGCGAAAGAGCGAGGGAGCCATACGACTAAACCACGAGCTGCTGCCAAGATTAACACTTTCGGCTTTGTAGATGAGGTGCGATGCGACACCGTACTCCGCCTCGTGGTGCATCGTTTCGGTACGAATTTGGATTTCCAAAATATTTTTGGCTGGGGTGGTGACGGTGGTGTGAATTGACTGATAGCCGTTTGGTTTAGGGAAGGCAATGTAGTCCTTCATCCGACCAGGGAGGGGGCGCCAGATTTTATGGATGATACCGAGTGTTTGGTAACAGTCTTCGACAGTTGGGACGACGACGCGTAGGGCCAACAGGTCGTATATGAGGTCAATGTTCCACTCCTTACGCTGTAGTTTGTGGTAGAGACTGTAGAGCCCTTTAACCCGGTACGAGGTTTGAAAATTGCGCAACCCCGCTTCAGCGAGTTGTTTTTGCAAGTGTTTGCGTTCGCGCTCGAGGATATCGTCGGCTTTACCAACGGCACCTTTAATGGTTTCTTGGACGCGGGTGTACTCTTCAGGGTAAACGTACGGAAAGGCCAAATCTTCTAGTTCTTTACGGATGCGGCCCATCCCCAGGCGGTGGGCGACGGGGACATAGATCTCGAGTGTTTCGCGGGCAATGCGCAGCTGCTTTTCTTTGGGTACGTACTCGAGCGTACGCATGTTATGGAGTCGGTCGACGAGTTTGATAATAAGCACCCGAATATCCTGGCTGGTGGCCACAAACAGTTTGCGCAACGACTCGTTATGGCGGTCGGTGCCGTAGTAACGGACCGACGAGAGTTTTGTCACACCCTCAACCAGAAAAAGAATCTCCTCGCCAAACTGTGCTTGAATAGCTTCTGCCGACACGTCGGTATCTTCGATGGTGTCGTGTAGTAACCCGGCGGTGATAGTACGTGGGCCCATACCCATTTCTGCCAGACGATAGGCAACGTCGGCCACGTGGGTCATGTAGGGTTCGCCAGAGTAGCGTGTGTGTCCCTCGTGAGCCTTGACGGCCAAGTCGTAGGCAGTTTCAATTAACTGACGATCAGCGTCGGTCGGATCGCTCACGCGGCTAATGATTTCGGCTGCGGTATACATAGGTTCCATTGTATGCCGCTTGACCGATTTGGCAAGTGTTGTCTATTGCTTCAGCCATTCAACCGCGTCTTCGATGGTGAATTTCTTAAGATCTAAATCGTCGGGCAGATTAATACGCTTAAAGCCCTTGCGTAGGTAGCGCCCTGATTTACTCTCGTAGACATTGATGAGTTTGCGGGTCTTAGGGTGGATACCTACCTCTTTGACGAGCTTTTCGCCTTTGCGGAGCTGTTTGGGTTCGGCCAAAATTTCTAGAGCTCGCTCGAAGGTAATGGTATACGGGTCGTCTTTTTTAAGAGAGCGGAAGTCGCCGGCGTGACCGATGTACGGGCCGTACTGGCCGGTATTGGCAATAACAGGCTCGCCAGTGGTTGGGTGCTCTCCGAGCTCACGGGGGAGTAAGAGTAATTTGGTGGCGAGCGCTACCGTGACATCTTCTGGCGTAACGTCTTTTGGTAGGGCGGCCCGTTTAGGTTTTTCGGCTTTCTTGTCGCCTTTTTCTGGTGTAGGGCCGAGCTGGACGTACGGCCCAAAGCGGCCGTTGAGTACGAAGATAGGTAGGCCAGTTTCCTGATGGGTGCCGATTGGCTCATCGTCTTTCATGAGGCTACCGTCAATGAGGCGCGCCCCAGTACAGTCAGGAAAGGTGCTGCAGGAGAGAAAGGTGCCATTTTTACCTAGTTTCTTGACCATTCCTTTACCACACTCGGGGCAGGGGAACTCTTTTGGACCAGGGCCGAGGTTGGTTAGCTTCTCGATGTCTTCTTTGGCCGCTACCGCTTTCTGGAACGGGGTATAAAAATCTTTGAGTGTCTTGCGGTAGGTACGCTCACCAGTAGCAATTTCGTCGAGTTCGTCCTCCATTTCACTCGTAAAATCGTCGCTGATATAGTCGGCAAAATGTTCTTCTAAAAAGCTTGAAACAACATCTCCGGTATCGGTAGGGATGAGGGTCCGACCCTCTTTCTCAACGTAGCCACGGTCGGTAATCGTTTTCATGATTGAAGCGTAGGTTGATGGGCGACCGATACCACGCTTTTCGAGTTCTTTAATGAGACCCGCTTCGGTGTAGCGATTTGGGGGTTGGGTCTGCTTGGCTTCGATGTCGACCTCAGTCACGGTGAGTTTGTCATTAGCGACAACTTTTGGTACTTCAGTGTCTTCGCCACGGGCTGCCGGGTCGGCCTTCAGCCAACCCGGGAAAACAACCCGCGAGCCGTTAACGGCAAAGTCAGGGATAGATTCGTTACTGTCGGTAATATTGGCGAGTACTTTGGTGCGCTTAAGTTGCGCATCGGCCATCTGTGAGGCAACAGCCCGGGCCCAGATGAGCTCGTACAGTGCTTTCTGGTCGCCGGTCGCGCCCGCTTGGTGTTTGGCAAAGTTGGTCGGGCGGATAGCCTCGTGCGCCTCCTGCGCCGATTTACTCTTGGTGCTGTAGCTACGAGGTTGAACGTACTCTTTGCCGTATTCCTTGTGGAGGAGCGCTACTATCTGCTTTTGCGCTACCTGACTCATGTTCGTACTGTCGGTACGCATGTAGGTAATCAGACCGGCCTCGTAGAGCTTTTGCGCTGCACCCATAGTGCGGCTGGGGGCAAATCCGAGCCGGGTCGAAGCGGTTTGTTGCAGGGTGGAGGTGGTAAAGGGTGGGCGCGGACTGCGCTTAGCCTCACTCTCTTTTACTTCGGTAATGGCCCACGTATGGCTCTCGCCGAGTTTTTTAATGCGCTTAGCTTCTTTCTCTGTGCTCGGTTCCTTGGTACAGGTAAACGGCACCGTTTTTTTATCGATGGTCGTGTTGGCGGTGAGGACAAAGAAATCTTCTGGTATGAAGGCGCGAATTTCTCGCTCGCGCTCCATGACAATGCGTAAGGCAGGGGATTGCACCCGCCCCGCCGAGAGGCCGTAGCGGACCTTTTTCCAAATTAGCCCGGAGAGATCGTACCCCACCAGACGGTCGAGTACGCGACGGGCCTCTTG
>Ga0102934_1002371_pt1 | contig 13015 bp, 18 predicted proteins | sample SalPonR2_A_D1_MG_FD_78175 | JGI IMG/M metagenome (GOLD analysis project Ga0102934, IMG submission 78175) | Salt pond soil microbial communities from South San Francisco under conditions of wetland restoration - Salt Pond MetaG R2_A_D1_MG | ecosystem: Environmental > Aquatic > Marine > Intertidal...
AGGGAGAGAGGTAGGGAGGGAGGGAGGGAGGGAGGACGAGGCCAGGGAGTCTCGAGCGGTGGCCGCCAAGGCCTGGTACCTGAAAAGGAGGCAGCCGAGGCGTTCGTGGAACTCGTCTTCTTGGGCTGCGGAGAGGAAGGGGGGCGAGGAAGAAGAGGAGGACGGGGTGGAGGACAGGACGGGGGCGGGCGATGCCGAGGGCGGGGACGACACCGGGTGGAACGGTCGCTGAATGTACAGAGCCTTGGCATCGGAAGCGGAGGAGCAGGGAAAGGAAGAGCATCGTCAGGAGGATGAGCGTGAAGACACAGGGAGGGAAACGTTATCTAAGCCCCTCCCCTCCCTTCGCCCCCGGTTTTTCCTGCTCTCCGTGACTGCTCACCTTGAGCTTTTGGTAATGTTTTGTATTGATCCGCAACGCATGGCCTTTCAGCAAAGAGAGCTCGAGCGCTTCGTTCGCTTCCAAGAGGGCCAGACGGGCAGGCGACAGGGAGGAGAGAGGGAGGTACAGACAGGGGGCGTGACGGCGGCTCCTGAGGACCGGGGGGTGATCTAGCCGACTTGCACGGCGACGGGGAGGGGCGGAGGAAAAGAGGGAGGACGAAGACGGGAGGGAGGAGAGGAGGGTCAGGGCCTTTCGACCGAGGGCTTCGCAGAGTTCGACGGCCGCCTCGGGGGGAAGTTGGATCTAGAGAGGAGGGGAAAGGAATGGGGGGGAGGAGGAATAGTTTAAAAAGGAAAGCGGCAGCTACACGCATGGAAAAGGTAGGCTTACCTACCTCGCGGCTCGTCAGGCACTTTGCCAGTCGAAAGTCCCGCTCGCAGGCGGAGGAGCCCGGCAAGACGGGGTCCCTAGGTCGGGGCCGTGGGCCCTTTCCATTCCAGCCTTTTACTCCCTTGCTGTCCCCCCTTCCCCTCTCCTCCACCATCTTATTGTTCCATCGCCACGCTTGCAATGCGCGGTGGAGGATTGCTGCCTGTGGCCGCGACCCTCCTGCCTCCGTGCGGGAGTGCTCAGTGGCGTGTTTCAGAGCAGTACTCACGAACCAGCGGGCCAGCTCCACAAGCCCACGGGCTCGCGCCACTTCAACGTGCGGATCTGGGCCTTGCAGTAAAAACGCTGTCCCAGGACGCGGGAAAGTGTCCCTATGCCCGGTACCGGTGGCATCGCCCCAGGGGAGGTTGAGAGTGGCTTGGTCAATGAAGAGGATCGGGTTCCACAACTCTAGCGGAGACACGCGTGCGGTGCTGCTGAGGTGTGCGCACGCATTTGACAGCACTTGTGGCGTCTGCTTATCCTGGTCCTGCTTTGAGACTTCTTGCGTCGCGAGGCCAGGTCCGCCCTTGGTCCCTCTTGCTTTCGCTTCTCCTTCCCCTCTCCGCCTTTTTGGGATGCCGTCTCCTTTTCCGCATCGATTCGCGCCTTCTGACCCCCTTGTCGCGTTGATTTCCTTTGCATCATGATGTTTGTTTGGTCTTTGAGCTTGCTTCTCCTCATTCTTTTCCACGTCTGCTTCTTGTTTTTCCTCCTCCTTGTCCTCCTCGTTTCCCCCTTGCTCCTTTTCCTTGCAAACGCTAGAAGGAGCGGACAAGAGACCATTCGTCCTCCTCTCAGCATCAAAATGGTTGATACTTTGTGTCATACTTGCTCCCATTTCTTCCAGCAAGTCACGCATCAAGTCTTCTTCACCGTTATGTGTCCCAATCCCACGACCGCGTACAACGACCGGAGGGGCAACCGATATCTTTCTCTTTTTTTTAGTAAGCTTGCCGTCCACTGTGCCCGATCTTTTCACACATATGGTCAACGTTCCATCTTTTCGGTGCCTTTCAACACCGGGAGCCTTTGTTTTGCTCGTTATTTGATCTGCAGGAGGACGGAGCATGCTAGGGGGCGTAAAGCTGAGGGAAAGGTATCGCCTCTCCTCCGCGTTGTTGTCCCACCTGCCACCTATTGAAAAAGCAACCGACATAAAATGCTGTCAGCCAAGATGAAAATCCACTGGGTCTCTACAGAATAGTACAAGTCTGTGCGGAATAAAGTGCCAAAGAATAGCTTGCGGTACAGGGAGGCGGGAGGTTCTTGGACCGCAGCATGTGGGGGAGGTTCACCCCCAGTATAACCTAAAACCTTCCCAAAATAAAAACAGCATGATGCGCATGCAAAATCTAGCTGTCAGCAAAGGAATATTCTCATTTTCATTGCGGGAATGGGTGTCAATATTATCATTTCTCAAAATTCCTCGACATGTTTCTAATACTTTAGCCTCCCCTTTCAGTCGTTCTGGCCCATGCTACGAGCTACGAAATTACGGTGAACAACCTTACGTTTTATTGTTTCACGGACAAGCCTTTCGCTATATCAATTCAGCTGCTGATCAAAGATATTATCAAGTAGGAAGTAGACAACTCGGGTTTTAGGGAAGGTTTTGTGAGATGAAAAAGACGACACCGTCAAGAGGGCCTTTGCTTCAAATCAATTTTGGTCGATTGAATTGCTATTAGGTGGACAGGTGGCTTCTTACAACTGCGTTTATAGAACACTTGAGGAATCAAACGTTCCCTCCGAAAATTACAAAACTTACTTTTGTGCTTCAAATATCAAAGGCGGTCATGACACTCTTCAAAATTGCCGCTCCGTCGCGTACTGTTGGACTTATGGAGGCTCACCGGGAATTAATTCCAATGTTAAATTAAGCTCAACGATGTGAGTCACAGCTGTGTAGTATGTGACAGATCCTTACACGGATATTACATGAAGTAATGGCGAAGCAGGACGTTGACCAACTCAACAACGCAGGGTGTCGTGCTCAATTTGTCTTCATTTATAGCTTACCATCTCCCATCCACGCGTCGTGTTCACATTTTCGACCCGACCTGTCAGATCAGCGCGGCGGCATCTTTGGCTTCTACACCCAAGTTTATGACCGCATGTGTGGCCTGTGCTTTTTCTTTTCTCTTCTTCAACTTGCATCTGTCCAAGACGTCGTCCCTGCCCTCCACCTGACTTCCGTCTCCCTCCTCCACTTCAGTCATGGAACCTTTCGAACTCTTCGTCCAAGTCGCCATGCTGCTTGTAGACGTAGTAGCTGAAGGCATGAAGGGGTAGGAAGATATAGAGCTTATCGACGTGTACGAGCGGTTGGAGGAGGACGGAGCCCCTTGGGAAGACAGTCTATGGACGGTGGAAGAGGAGGACGAAAAGAGCGAAGGAGTGGGAGATGGCGGTAGGGAGGAACTGCGACGAATGCGAACTGTACCCAGGCAAACGAGGATCCCGGTGAGCATTACGATGGCGAGTCCGACGACGACGATACGAGTGGGTATGGCCTGAGAGGTAATGTTGAGGAAAAGAGGGTCTGAAGAAGATGCTGACAGGCGAAGTATAGAGGGAAGTACAGCTAAAGGCATCCTTCTTCGACATTGTGGAGAACCGTGCAATGACGAGGGCAAGTTGTCCATGAAGCACAGCGTATAAACAGCACTTACACGCGCAGGCAACAAGTCGCAGTGAGTGGACAGACATTAAAGATAATCACCCAAATAAATAAATAACAAAGTACCATGAGGCAAGCATACCAGATAGTGATGCGCTAAACCAAATTTGAAAATAAATTTATTGGGAAGAACCTCGTGCTGTACGTACATAACTGGAGTCCTCATTCGTCGGAAGCGGGCTGCTTTGCGCGTGGACAGATGGAGGAGATAGAAGCAGAGCCCGCACCATAAGCAATAGAGTAAGCAAGGTGGCTGCTGTACACCTTGAAGGTATCATTTTTGTTACAACCTCTGAGCAGAGCCGTGCGAAAAGTAAGTGTTTAAAATGGGTGCTTACATGGTGAAAATCAACGTGCTGCATGATCATGCCTCAGAACATGCCCAAGAAATAATGCCCATTCCTCTTCGATGCGAAACATAACACAGTCTAGGATATTTCAAACATTTTTCTCCATTTCAAGCCCTCTTCAAGCTTGTGTGGTGCTTTCGCGACCCCAAGAATCTTGCCGCATGAACATTTCAAGGGGAAGGGGGGTAGGCGGTGGTTTCTCACTCGGCTACAGCTGTCACGTGGCGTCACGCTTTGGTCGATCCATCCGTTGAGGAGAAAAGAAAGGCAGCACCACGTTTGAAGGCTGTGGGGTCGACATGGCACATAATTGCGAATAGCCCTCGGATATGTGCCATATCAATGCGGAAGAATAAGATGCTGTAGAACGGCTGTATACGTACGTTGTTTAAATGCGGGCTTCGTCGACCTCTCCCCCATGTTCCTCCACCCTCTTTTTCAAAGGCCCTATTTACCAGAACACGCCAACAGTATTTCCATCATGTAACTCTGCCACGAGGCACACAGAAAATACGTCAATCTAATTTTGCTTTTTGAGTGCATGGAGAAAATGATATCTTGATATTTCAATGAGAGGATAACCTCCTGATCCCCCCCTCCACATCACTCACTTCCGGTCTCAACTCATACAATGCTAGTTTTGGAGAAATACGCTCAAATAATAGGATGGATGCAAACCAAGTTCTGAAAGACAAAGTTTTAGTGGACCTTCCTACTTCTCTGGATGACACATCCCGACTTCCTCCCGATTGGGAGGCACGTATGAAAATGGAGCAGGCAGCTCGAGAGCAAGAGGAGGAAATGAGAAAGGCGCTTGAAAGTGATCGAGATCTCTTCGGCAAATATATCACCCATGCCGCGCTTGAGGGTGCTGGGCTCGCTGTATCGCCGGGTATTTCGACTGAGTGTACGCAATCATGTGTTCAGTCTCCTCTCTCCTTTCCTCCTTTTGTGCGGTCTCGCTTAGGGAGAGGTGCATTGCACGTGACACGTTTCATCAGCAAAATGGAAGATACTTTCCGTCTTCATTTTGCCTTTTCTCCCACATGTCGGCTTTTATCGTCGTCTGCTCAATGTCCTGCGCAGAACCTCGCTGATTCATTCGACGCTGGAGGAGCACTGACTCCAACAGCGCTTGAGCTCTCGAATGAAAATGGGAAACTGAGAGAGACGAAAATTAGAAGTGAGCCACGAGATAAAAGACCAAGGACAACAAGAGAGGCAGTCAAGAAAGTGGATAAGACCATGCTGAACACGTCATTGGTCACATCGGCGGCGTCAATGGTGGAGCTTGAAGACGAAGTGCGGGCTGAGGTCAAGGGTGATGTTGAGAAGGTTACATTGCAGAAAATGGGCATGAAGCAGACCTACGAAGCAACAACGATGAGTGAGCAGGAAGAAAGGAGGTTACAAGGGAAAAAAAAGGCCACGTGTAGCTTTCACGTACCTGAGAGAGGGAAAGGGGAGGATGCTACGGAATGGAAAGATCGAGGAGCGGAGGGGCAGGTGAGAAAGCCAATGGGGAAGGGTCCCTATGAGAACACACAGACCGTCACACAGGAAGACCAAGAAAATACGTCTCTCACTAATAAGCCCCCTCTGAGCACCCCACTCCACAACCATGGCCCATCCATCTTCCCTGTCACTCCTTTGCATGCTCCCCGTCCATCACAACCGCCATTTTCTTCTATTTCGCTACTTTTTAACGTCGTGGCGTGCGCCTACGCCCAGAATGAGATAACCAGCATAGGCATTCCTCCTCCCCTTGCCCGTTCCCTCCAAAAAGCCGTATCTCTCCGTCGCCGGCAATTCTTGCCGCTGCGAAAACAATTGTTTCGACCCGGCAGTAAAGAAGAAAAAGCGAAGGATGTGACCGCCAGGAAGGGTGTGGATCTGACTAGCAGCTGCGACAGTAACCTTAAGCTTCGTTGCGCTGATGTAAGCAGTCACAATGTCAGCAATTGTAGCAAAGCTCAAAATCCTGACAGCCGCAGTGGCTCAAACAACGGTGACACCAGCATAGCAGCACATCCAAAGACGGATTGGACTCAGGACACGAAGCAAATACACCAGCAGCAAAATGAAGAACCAAAAAAAGAGGAGCAAGAGAAAGTCCCTCAAGGAGAAACCCAAAATGCAAGAATAGAAAACAACGTTCATGGCAAGCCAACACAGACTGACTTCGAGCCAGAAGAACAAAAAGAAAAGCTTTTGCACTATCAGCTCATGTCTCGGGAGGCGGAGGGGCAGGTTCCAGCGGAAACTAATAATATAAAGCAGACCCACAAAAGTGAAGACTCACGTCCACCGTGCCTTGAGCAGCTTAGTACGCCACGTCAACGAGAGCAGAGCCGCTGTCATTACAGACCAGCGCCCATCCAAAAAGCCCTCCGTCGCCCCCCCATTATCCCGGGTCTCTCATTAAAGCAACTGATGCTGCGCTATCCGCCACCAGTAAGTATAAAATAATTGCGAATAAAGGGAGGAAGACTTTGAGGAAAGGGATTTGCATTTCGACACCTGTCAGAGATTGAATCGTATTTATCCCATTTCAATACTAGGAGAGTAGGAAGGAAGAAGAGGAGGCAGCGCGTGCGGCAGCTTTCCGGCGTGCGAAAGAGGAAGGACGAAAACGCGCTGGAGGCTGGAGCGGCGGTCGTCGACGACTCCCCACCCGTGCTTCTCGCCCCCCACCAGGTATCCCTTTCCCTGAGGAGGCTACATGAAGTTATTCTGTTACTACCTATTTTGGGGACATATGCCTTCGTGGTACCTTTTCGTTCTGAGTCAGTGTCTGTTCCTCCCGCCCAGGCTCTCTCTGTAATTACAGTCAACTTGTTCCTGGCCTGGGGCTAGATGAAGAGGAAAATTCCTCAAGCCCCGGCAGCCAAGATGAAGAGCGAGGACAGGAGGGAAAGTGGACCGGAGGCACTATGTCAAAGCGTGGAACGAGCGAGATACTCATCCCGTCGACATCCACTCCCGCGAAGAAAGTGACGAAGAGGGGGAGGAGGACAATGGACGAGGAAGACGAGGACTTTGTGCTGGAGGAAAACGGGGAGGATGACTCTGACGACGATGCTACGGGGGACGAGGATGAGAAAGAGGGAGGGCGGAAGAGAAGAGCTAAACACGAGGGATCGAAGCGGGGTAGGAAAAGAGAGCTGGTCGGCCGCTCATTCTCGTGCACACAGAACGCCGAAGCCCGTCGTGCCAGCCGTGCACCCTCTTTGAGTAGAACGACTCGGATCATGGGCGGCCCTTCTTCCTCTTCTTCCTATCTATTCAACACCCCCATGATTCCTCGTCACCTGAAAGTTGGGCATGAAGGCATAGTCAAGAGCAGTAAAACCCTCTCTGCTTCATCCTCACACGCTACAGAGAGGAAAAAGAAGAGGAAGAGGATGAAAGAAATGTCAATCAGCTCCTCTTCGGCTACCAAAACGCAATTCCCTGCTGTGGAAACGAAATCCTCCTCTTCTGTCACCGCTCCGACTTCGTCGTCCTCCGGGGTCTTGGAGAAGAACAAAGCTCGAACTCCTGCAATGGATCTGGGAGGGGCGAAAATCAATGAAAAATAATTGATGCCGCGAGAAGGGAATGAATCAAATCAGAGAAAAAAATAGAAGTAATTGATAATGTTTTGACGACCACCAAGACAAATAGTGGAGGAGTCGACGCGACATTGCTCAAAATGCTCTGAAGTGGAGGGAAGAAACATAAGAGAAGACGCCGGCAGCAGTCGATGGAAAAAGGGACATGGGAGACACAAAAGCTGGGCTGATCGACGCAATTTAGAGCCGTACCGATGAGGATTTTGATATCATGAGTCGAGATTTTCTGGGTTGCGGCAACGCTTCAAAGGAAAAAGGGGGGTTCAGGTAGCAAGGAACGAAGATAGGTTACAGAGCAAGATCCCTACACCTGAAAAGCACTGAGGCTCGATTGGTTGGAAGGCACAGAGGGTCGAATCCGAGCTCCAGTGTGAAAAGGAAAAATGATCGACATTACTTGAGGCCTCCCTTGTCGGATGCCTGGCCCTACCTTCCTTTTGTTGCTTCTCGCATTTTTAACACGAATTTAGGACAGCCTTAGCTCCGATTCGCTTCCGCCTCGATTCGCACATCCTGAATCAAACTCCCTCGTCTCAGTCTAGAACTCGATCGTCTCGACAGCAAGCTCTTTCCTCGCACCGCCCCTTACCCCTTCCCCTTTCCCTTCCTTTTTCCAGAAGTAGCTGCATATTTCCTTCTTTTCCCTCCGTCCTTGTTCACTGCCCTCCGCTTCTCTCTCTCCCACGCCCCCACCAGATAGTCTTTGCCACCTTCTCCCTCCTCCGTCCTCTCCATCCCTCCTTACTCCTACACGCCTTTCACCTTTCACTCCTCTCTTGTCTCACTCCTCGCCCTCCTCACCTTCGTGCTCCCTGCCACGTCGATCTCCCCCCCAGACTCTACCTGTCGTTCATCTTTTCCAACGTGCGCCACTCCCTGTACATTTCCTCATCCGGTGTATTCCTATGACCACCCTCGATCTTCCTTCTGCTTCTTCTCGCTCAACTCCGCTCATTTTTACAATCCAGTCCGTCGCGATTATCCTTCCTTTCCCCCCCTCCATTTCCCCCTTCCTCTCTCTCTGCTTCATTTCCTCAACCTCTTCTTATTGGTCTTCCACCACTCCCTTCCCCTCCTCCCTGATCCTCCCCTCCTTCCTCCTCCTTGTCTTTCCCGCCTGCCCACGCTCCTCTCCTTAACACCGTGTTAACTGCCAGTCCCTCCGCTTCCCCTCGCCTTTCCCCGTCTCCATCTTTCTTTCGCCCCCGCCCTCTCCCCCCCCCTCCCTGCCCTCCCGCATGCCCTCCATTTTCATGTTCTTCCAGGAGCGAAGAGGGAGGGACCGAGGGCGGGGGCGATGATGAGGAGGATCCCGACGAGAGTATCTCCACCTCGCCTCGGAGCTGACGGATTTTCTCGTTCAGCTTCTTGTCGTACTGCCGGCAGAGAAAAGGGGGGAGGTGGAAGAGACAAGAGGGGGAAATGAGGGATCGAGAAGGCGCTTATTTGACATGACACGGTTCTCATAGTTTTCCAAAGAGATAAAGAGCCATACTCTCTTTCTCACTTCTAGCCAATTACCACCTCAACTTTCCCCGCCCCCCCCCTGCACCCCTCCCCCCTTCCCTTCCTCCCTCCCCTCCTCCCTCCCAGCCCTTCCTCCCTCCCTTCCTCCCTCCCAGCCCTTGGTCCTCCCTCCCCTTTCAACCTGCAGGGACGTTTTCAAATAGTCAAGACGGGAAGGGGCGCCTTGGTGCAAGAAATCTTCTTCCATGGCCGAGACCAGCTGTTGAGCAAGGTTATGGAAGCTTACCGATGAGCAGGCGGCAGAAAGGGAAAAGACTCACAGGGAGGGAGACACTGAGGGAGCCAGACCACGCATGACATGGTCCGCATTCCCCTCCATTCCTTCCCTTCCTCCCCCCCTTCTCCCTGCTTCCCGCCCTCCCCCTACTAACCCTCCTCCCCCCTCCGCCTTCTCTTCTTCCTACCTCGAGCAGGCCCTCTACATCTCCTTCTCGAACGTGATGCAAGTACGCCGTCTTCAAACGCCCCCTGACCTCCATCCGCTCCTCAATCGTCAGGCGCCGGCGCCATTCGTCCGCCGCCCCTGACGCCTTGGAGAGGGAGGGAAGGAGGGAGGGAGGAAGGGGGTAGGCGCTACTGCTGTTTTGTAGGGCGAGAGTTGGGGGCAAGCTGCAGGATGGGAAGGGAAAAAAGCCGCAAACGAGGATCAGGGATTGACATGAGTATTGGAGTCAGGGTGAGGCGCCCGTTTATATATGGCATAAACTAGTTCCTCCCACACAATTGCCTCACCGAGGTCCACTGTCGCTCCTAACGCTGTCGGACGACCCCTCCCGCGTCAACGCCGGGAGGAGGGGCAGCCGGATGGGGAGAGAGGAGGCTGGGAAGACAAGGGAAGAGGGAGGTGAAAGAGGTCAACGCATGCGAAAGGCGGTGGATAATGAGCCGACAGGACTCGGGCGGTAAGGGAGTCTCCGGAGGAGAAGGGGAGGGTCAGCAAGGGGAGGAGGATAGCGGCCGCGCATGATGTGGGCCGAAAAGCTCGGAACCACAGAGAGGGAAATGGAAGAAACGAAAGAAAAGGAGGAAAGAACGACGACAGGGGCAGAGGAGAGTTTAGGACCTTGGTTGTCGCAAGGGTGTGTCGGGGACGGAGGCGGCTGAGAGGTGGGAAGAATCGTCCTGGAGGGAATGAAGGGCATGTGTGAGAAAACGTCAAGGAGGGGATCTGGAAATCCCTTTCCCTCCCTCTTCGGACCCAAAAAAAGACATGCGTCTCCAAGAAAACTGGAAGGGCATTAAAAAAAATAGAACCGTGGAAGTCCACTCCGGCGGCCCAGCCTCACCCAGGCGTGCTCCCGCTCGAAAACCTCCATTCCTTCTTCGCATGCCCTCCTTCTTGCTGTCGAGGCGAGGGCCTCGCGGGCTGGGAAGAGGGAGCAAATCCTTTCCCTTCCCTGGATGCCGAAGAGGAGGAGGAAGGGGTCAAGGCCCGGGGCGTGTGGACCGGCGACCGCTGGGGTTGAGGGGAGTGAACAGGATTCTGTGAGACGTCACGGTGGTGCTCCAGCAAACGCAAGCATGGATGGATTCGACGCCTTGTGCGGACTGTGGGGGCCGTGCCTCACGTTTTCACTCTCACAAAGTCACGCGTCCAAGATGTCGTATCAACCACGCGTCGGACGCTTTTTCTGCCCTTTACCCGTCCCTCCACGCGTACCTTGCTGTGATGATGCTTGTGAATCGCGGCGGCGCTGGAGAGGGCTGCCAGGGCACAGGAAGCATCCTGTGTCTGCAGCGCAAGCTATGTGAGAAGACACACTTTAATACTGTGGCACAACATTCCTCCCAACGACAACAACCCTTCCATTCCATCCTGCCCCCTCTCGGCACCCTTCCCCCTCTTTTTGACCCCTTTTTCCTTCTTGCCTTGTCCTCACGCACCCGCACGCCCCGTTTCAAAGGTCGATTCACCATGGCTCTATCCCTTATTGTGCCCCCTTGAAGCTTGAAAAACCGGCCTTCCGACAACAAAGGGGTCCGCAATGATTTTGTGTGAGACAGCTTTCTACAATGAATTCGATCTCTCCGGTACCTGTGCCATGGTGGGAATAAACTGTATGATACCGAGAAATAAAAGTCTTCAGGACAGAGAGGAAAATGGCCGCTACTGGCCATGCCAAGACTGCGACATTTCTAGGTCTGAGAACGCCAGAGCCAGAGCATCAAGACCGCTGCATTTTCTTTCGCCCTGCGCCCTGCGACGTCCAAATCGGCGCACTCTCATACCTGAATGGGCATCAGACCGGCATCGTGTGCCCTCCTGTCTCTGAGGACATATCAGCTCGATGTAAGCAAAAGGAGGGGAGGTACAAGGTGAAGTATACACGCAGCCGGCAGCCGAATGAGAACACAATTGTGCTGGCTATTCACCACGAAAAGCCAATTGGACCACACTCTGTGCGATAGTCACCTTCCAACTTGCATGGATGGGTGAAAGACGGACAAGCAACCCAACCTCTTCACGAGTCTTGAGAACTTTCCTGAGCTTGCATGCCTTTCCAGCCATCACTGTGAAATAATTCGCGGTGCTAAGACAAAGTGGCACCGATGAACTCATGCACCATACATGATGTTCGCCACGTTCAACCGCCTGACATGTTTCTACCGGTGGGATTCCTCGTCGTCCTGAAAATGGTGCGCCAGGTCTGTTTAGGGCGGCCTCACTTGGCTTTTGCCGCCAACCCGCACACGATCCTGTCGGCGACGCCCCTCAGACTTCATTTCAATCCAATAAATGGCCTTGTGACCACACTCAAGACATTGTCGCGTGGCCCACCCTGCAATTTTGCCCGGTGGGCGTATGGCTTGTCGCCTTCTCATCCTTTATTCCGCTTTTTCTCAGGTTCTTACCAGACTGACCGTCAGCCCCGCGAGTGTCTCGTTGGCTTCGAATTGGTACTATGCCGCCTACAAACCCTGATTCGCTGGTCATCACGTCTGTTGGAGATGCAACCCCGCCTTTGCCTTTGGCGTACGGGAAATTGACTCTTGAGTGCACGTGAGTAAAAAAATAGCCGGGCGGAAGGGGAGGGAGGACAAACCATTTTTGTCCCCTTCGTTGCGGAAGTTTTTCTGGTGTGGTGTTCCGCAGCATCGGTAGGACAAGACAGTTAAGACAAGTTAATCCGGACCTGTGCACAAAATTGACTAATTCATCCATTTTGTCTGGTGCCAAACAGCAAAGAAGCGTTTCCTGCGGAACTGCAGGGCGTGCCAAAGGAAATCTTGCTGGCTTTAAGCAAGCATACAGTCGGTCGAGTACCGATCTCAGGAGGAGAGGGGGTAGAGGGGCTCTGGAAAGGTTCCGCGCCCATCAAGGTGCGTAGGAGAACGATGGAGGCTCTTTACAATGTGCCATGAAGGGAATTGGGACGGTGACGCACGGGTATTCGCCCGCAGGGGCCAGGAGGAGGTGATCTGAGCGGGAGGAGAGAGGGAAGGTCCGCTCCATGCCGTGAATCGGACGCCCGGCTGCCCCACTCTCCCCTCCTTGGGAGCCGCGTCTGTGCGGTAGAAGCGATCAATATTGCGTGGCGCCCAGCCTAAGTGTCGGCGGAGCACGGTCGGGCACAACCCTTGCGGCCCCCCGACCTGACTGACCCTTTTTATTCCAGATTCCTAGGCACTACGTCCTGAACAAGGCCTACATCTCCTCCATGCACTGCCGCTTCGAGGTGCTGGAAGACGCGGAGGAGGCGGAGGAGAAGGAGAATTCGCGGGCCTCCGGGCGGTGGGAACCAGGTGAGTGGCACGCGTTCTCATCTTCTACCGAGCCTTGTTGCAGATGCGCTCGCCCTCCCCGGTGCTGTTAATGTCCATGCCTCTCACGTATCCGTTTCCTCAAACGGTGGCTTTGACCCCCCCCCCTTTCCCTCGTTTACCTCCTTGTCCTCAGGGGAGCATGCGCGCAGCCTCTCCCTTCGCCTGACCGACACCTCCACCAACGGCACGTACGTGAACGGGACCCCGGTGGGGAAGGGGACGAGTGTTCTTCTCATGGTAGGTCGAAGGAGGGGGGGGGGGG
>Ga0102934_1002372_pt1 | contig 13015 bp, 13 predicted proteins | sample SalPonR2_A_D1_MG_FD_78175 | JGI IMG/M metagenome (GOLD analysis project Ga0102934, IMG submission 78175) | Salt pond soil microbial communities from South San Francisco under conditions of wetland restoration - Salt Pond MetaG R2_A_D1_MG | ecosystem: Environmental > Aquatic > Marine > Intertidal...
CGCTGGCTGGCATGCTCATGGAGGTCCCGCCAGAGGCGACGGGCGCGTGGCTACCCCTTCGACACTCCCCCAGGGTTCCCTCCCCCCCCCTTCCCCCCGGCAAACCACCTTCCCCCCGTTCCTCCTCCAAGGCCAAGGCCAGTTGTTTCGTCGGCGATGGGTCGCTCATGCCGCCTAAGCGCAAGAGCCCCCGCCGACGGCTTGCGTCTTCCTCCGCAGCGAGCAGGTCTTTCAACGGAGTATTGATCGGTACGTCCTGGGCCTCGGCAGCACTTGCCGCCGCCTCAAAGAGCTCCGCAAAATTCCTCTCCACGACCCGGTCAAATTCTTTCAGCTCCCCCAAAAGCTCGCGCAATTGCTGTTTCCCGTGGCGCCGGATATCTGCCATGTCCAAGAGCAACGCGTCCTTCGCCCGTTGCTCGGTGGCGACTTGGTCGCGGAGCGCCGTGAGCTCCGCCCATGCCCCCCTCTCTCCTTGCCGCCAGGCGCCCCTCTCTTGCCGCAGTGCTTCTCGTTCTTCGTCCAGAGAACGTAAGGCCGCCTCCTTTTCGGAGCGTTCGCGCCGAAGCTCCTGGCGAGTCGCCTCCAGGGTCTCCCTCCACACGGCTGCTTTGGCCGATGCAGAGGCCGCGGCCTCTTCCTCCCCTCGCATCGCCCGCAGTCTTCGAGCCTCTTGCTGGGCCTCGTCCACTTCTAGTGCCATTTCTCTCACCTGCTGCTCGGCCATCTCGGCCCGCAAGCGGAGTGCTTCCGCCGTACGAGCCGTCTCCTCCGCCACCTCCTCCGCTCCCGCGCCTCGAGTCTCCGCCTCCGTCACACGTGGGACGGACTCTTTGGAGACAGCGGACAACGCTTCTGCCGCCTTCTCCTGCACACGGGCCAAATCGGCTTGGTGCCGTGCCTGCGTGTCCCTCAGCGCCTCCTGCGCCTCCGACAAGCGCGTCTCCATCTCGGTCTGGACCCCTTTCTTGGCCGCTTCCATTTCGCGCATTTTTCTCAAATTCTCTTCCGCCTCCTCTTTCGCCTGTACACGTTCCCCTTCCAAGACTCGCTTTTCGTTTTCTGCGCGGTGCAACAGCTGCTGCAACTCTCCCAGACGAGCCTCAAAGACTGCCTTCTCCCGGGCCAACGCCTCCTGGGCCTCGGCCACCGCCTCCGCTGACACTTGCCGCATCTCGTCCTTCAAATCGCGGGGGCTCTGGAGCTGGGGATCTTGTCGTTCCTGGTCTTGTGGCCCTTGGACCTGCTTTTGCTGGTGATGATGGGCCAGGAAGGCCTCAAGCTCCTCGAGGCGCGCGTCCTTCTCTTGCATTCGGTACTCCAAATCGGCAATGTGCTCCTCCAAGTCCCGCTCCCTCTCCCCAGAATCCATTTCCCCGCCATTCAGGCGCTCAATCTTATCTTTCTGGTAATAAATGGTCATCTTGAGATCGAAATTTTCTTTGTGCAACGAATGCAGCTCGGCTTCCATTTCGTTGAGAGTCTTGGGCTGCCCGCCCTTGAGTAAGTCTATATCTCGGCGCATCGGAATGGCTTCCCCGGTAAAAGCCAGAGCCGTCCCGCCAGATCCATGGGCACCAGGTACATCCATACTGCGTAATCCACCTGGAAATGGAGAAAATGGAGGCAATGAATTTTCAAGTTTGGGTGGAAAGGCAGGAAAGCCCCGTACTTTCTTTGCTTCGTTTTTTAGAACGTAAAAGTGAGCCAGCGGCACAGTCAAAAGACCGACGCACGCATCTCCTCGCTCAAATAGCCATCTCGCAACGATTGAACCACGCACACGTGGCTTTAAAGGCGTGTGTCTCACATGACATTGCCCATCAAAAGTCCTAAGTTAGGTATCAGGGTCCTCGCTCAATTTCCTTTGGCGATGGCCCAAAAAGGCGGCAAAAGCCTCCCCCCCCCTTGGGATTGAGGTGAGAATGCTCCGCTGCACACTTATACGTGCCTTCTTACGCAGCAAGTACACATACATCTGACACATTCAGGCTCTGAGGGTATAGATGCCGGCATTTGGCTCTTCTTCCCCCGTCCGAAGGCAACGGCGCAGGGTGGTTGGCAAACCTGCGGGAAACAAAAGTCTCCATTCGACCTCATCCCCACGCTCTGCTTCTTCCATTCCGATTCGACCCGCTACAGCTGCACATTGTTCGCGTGACAATGGATCATGGAATCCCGCGGCTGTGATTAGATCCGCTTACTTCCCCCAGGACGAGGAGGAAGATGAATTTGAGACATCGTCTTGTTGGAATGAGGAGGGAGAAAGCGATACTCCGGGCCTCAGGCATGACACACCATTAAAAGCGATGGAAGAGGCTGAACACGAAATGAAAAGGAAAATATTGGCACAAATTAGACTTCCAAAGGCGCATCATTTCGGAAACGTCTCGAGGATGAGGAAAGACGAGAACCAAAGGCTCCACACCTTTCCAGCTACCAACGACATGCTGTGGCCACGCGGCGCCTGCGGAGGCGAGATTCTGACGCTTTCATCCGTAGATGTTTTAGCCCCGTTGTTTCTCCTGCCTTTGCCTGCCTTGGGTGTCCTGCATGCCCGACTTCGTCCCCTCCAAGCCTCCTTCGACCTCAGGCCTCCCCCTCGGAGCGGGGCGGGCTTTTCCGGGCCGTCGAATGATAAGCTTTCTGTCACCGCCGCCTTCTGCCCGACGCTCGCATGCCTTCGTCATCTCCCTCCTCACTCTCTGGCCAGGAGCGAGAGGGAACTTCCTCCCTTCAGCTTGCTGCTGCAGGACCATCCCCCCCGGTCTCAAGAGCCGACGGACGGAGGAATATTCGACGGCCAGGGGCCTCAGGAGGGAGAGGGGGGAGCTCCGGTAACCTTGCCCGTCGGATTCCACGCCGCCACGGCACGGGAGGAGGAGGAGGATGGAAAGGGCCTGGAAGAGAGGTACCGCACGTGCATTTCTGCCACGCGTGCCTGCTGGTCCATGGAGGGCGGCACCGACACCTCCCAGAGCCTCCCTCCCTCGACCCTCTACCCGTCCTTGCGCCTGTCCGCCCACTCTCCCTCCCCCGACACCCTCAGTCTCCGTGTCGAGCAGATCCTTCCCCGTTTCTCCCTCCGCTTCACGCCTTTGGCCTCTCTGCCCACGGCGCCCTCCCCCGTCTGGCAGGCCCTGGCAGCATCGGGTTTGCTCCCCTCCTCCTCCTCATCCTCATCCTCCTCCTCCTCCTCCTCCTCCTCCTCCTCACCATGCGCTCAATTTAACGCCGCGAGGCCCTGCGCTCCGCCCCACGGCCTCCTGACCTTGACGGAAACCCGCCGCGTCGTCTTCCTCCCCGCCGCGTCGACCGCCCCCGCCCTCCCTTCCCAACCTCCTCCCCCTTCGGTGGGGGTGTGGGTGGCGCCCCACGGATTGCGGGGGGGAGCGAGACACAGGCGGACAGCGAATGCGCTCCGGCACCCCCGGGCCTGGCAGGCTCTGTACAGGTACCTGGCGGAAGCAGGGAGGGCGGGAGGCGGGGAGGGAGGGGCCGGCCCCGGACGGCGGCAGGTCACGATGGAGGAGGGGATGTGTCTCTTTGCCTGCCTGCTCCCCGGGTCTTCCCCGCAGTTTTTTGAGGCGAAACTCCTCGAGCCTACCGGTCCCTCCCTCCCTCCCTCCCTCCCTCCCTCCTCGCCCTCCCCCGGGCCCTGCCACGCGCCTCCTGCCCCCCCGCTGGAGCTCCTCGACTTCACGGTGGACGTCTGCCTGGAGCAGGAGGAGGAGGGAGGGAGGGAGGAAAAGGGGGAGGAGGGACATGTCTGGGAGGACGTGATAGTAGGGCGCCTCCGGAGCGCTTCCTCCCCGGCACGCGCGGCCGCCTTTGCCAGCGCTCTGCAGCCTCACCCATCAGACAGAGGGTGCGAGCCTGGGGAAGGGAAAGGAGCGGGCGGCAAGGGCGTGGAGGGAGGGATAGACAAGCAGTGCACAGCAGCCAAGGAGGAGCGAGCGGTGCGCGCATCTCCCCCTGCCGCCCCAGATCCTCATGTGGCCGCCCCACTCGCCAGGCCCGGGCCCCTCCTCTGCGCCGACCCCAGGGCTATTCCACCCAATCCCGCCTCTCCTTCTCCCTCCCCCACCCACGACTGCTCTCCTCCCCCTTCCCCTCGCCGGATGCCATGCCCTCTCCCCCGTTCGTTCCCGCCCTCGCCCTCCTTTTCCGCCTCGCCCCTCTGCCAGGACGGACCGCACTACCCCGACAGGGAGGCAGTCTCCTGCCTCACGCTTGAAAGCAACCTCCCCTCCACCTCCTACTCCTCCTTCCTGCACGCCCTCCCTCCCATTGCATCCCCCGCCCCTCTTTCATCCTGGAGGTGTACGCAGCTTGGTGCCACGCCCGCCGCAGGGTCCGGTCCCGGGCAAGGGGAAAGTGGCGAGCTGGGGAAAGTTCACGACTCCTGCGGGGACGCACCCGAAAGCCGGGAGAAGGCGCCGGGGGGGCGGGCGGAGAGGGCAATGGGGGAAAGGGGAGGGAAGGGGGGGGAGGAGGGGGGGGAGGACGGGGGGGAGGAAAGGAAGGGTGGACCGGGCATCGAAGCTCTCCTTCGCGCGCAGCAGCAGCACATCGAGCGGCTTCAGCGGAAGGTGGAGGCCTTGGAGGCCCGCCTTTCGAAGGTTCAGGAGAGTGGGGAGGTTGAGGGCGACCAGCGCGACTCAGGTCAGGAAGCGTCATGGGAGGAAGATTCCGGCGCCTGGGAGTTCCCTCTCCCTGCGCAGTCAGAGGCCTCTCCCGCCCCTCCCCCTGACTCCGGATGTCATCCTTCCGAGGCCGGTTCCCAGGAGCCATTCAAGGACTCGAGGGTGGATACAAGACCGTTGGATCCCCTCCATGAGGGTCACTGCGAACACGCGATCGGTGGGGAGGGAGAATGTTTGCAGTCGCGGGAAGGAGGGGAGGGCAAGAGTGTGAAACGGGGAGGTCCGGGGCGGGAGGAGGAGATTGTACCTCCTCTTGCGTCGGGAAACGCAGCCGGTCCTGGAGTTCTCCGGAAGGTAAATGCACCGGTCGAGAAAAATGCTGTCCTTTTATCAGGAACACCAGCGACAGATGCAGGGACAGAAGCCGCTGGGCACGCCTCTGTACCCGACAGACTGGCAAATGCTGCCGTTCGCTTGTTCCCTCGCATGGTGGTGCCTAGTATCATCTTCACGCCTCAAGGACGTGCGGGCGCTGCCACGTTGTCAGGAGTGACGGGAGATGGGCCAAGCGGGCCCAAAGGTATAGGCGAAGAGGAGGAAGAGGAAGAGGAAGACTATGATTTAGAAAGTCCTTCCGTGCTCCTGATTGAGCAACGGTACCTCGGGTCGCAGGGAGCCTACGCTTGATTAGTTTCTATTTAAGTATCGACATACACAAAGAAACGTTAGTGGTAGAAGTGGTGGTCACGGGAGCGCTATGGCCAATGCACAGAAGTGAGGTAGCGCCTTAACGTTGAAAATTCTGCCGTATGCGCCCTTCACGGACCTTTCTGCTTGACAAAAGTTTTGTCGACGGACCCCCTGCAAGCGTGCTAGTCGTTTAATGCTCACGCTCGATTTTAAGCGTGGAAAGCAATCGAATATAACAAAGTATATATCAATGTGATTCAGATGTGGCACCATTTCCATTCTATCTTCTTTTTTTACCCCCAAAAATGTGTTCCTGCAACTCATCTGATTTTGCAATACATATTCAACGATTCATTTTCAAAACAGGCATCTATTACATTTCAATTCTCGTTTGAGGCATTCCTACTTTACTCTGAAAGCGTGCTTTTGGCAAACTTCCAAATGAACGCTATGAAAGGACGCGCACGATCTCATGTACAACAATTTTGCACCATTACGTTCCATTCCCCCTACCTTTCGCACCATTGATGCATTAGATTCGACGGAAACGGGCAAAGGCTGCCCTCTCCAATTCTTCCCTGTCGTCGGGATGCGCGATCGAGATCAGGGCCCGGGCTCGCTCCTGAGGAAAGGGAACAATGCAGGAAAAATTGAACGAGCGACTCACCATGGTAGAGGTACAAAAGACAGCAATTTTTGAAAAGTGCTACGATAAGAAAGATAGAGTTACCCAGACAGGAAGTTCTAAAACGTGAAGACTCCTCAGTCAACATCCGGGCAAAGATGCCCTCTCCCCATTCCCCTTTCTCCTTCCCTCCCTCCTTTCCCACCTGCAGACTCTTCCCGAACAAGCAAGCGATGCCATGCTCCGTGACCACGTGATGGACCAGCGCCCGCCCTGTCACCACGCCGGCGCCCGCCTTGATGGTGGGCACGATCCTGGGAATCCCTTTGTTCGTCCGCGACGGCAAGGCCAAAATGGGTTTGCCCTCTGGGTTCAAAGAGGCGCCTTTCAGGAAATCCACCTGACCCCCCACGCCCGAGTAGATCTTGGGGCCGATGCTGTCGCTGACCACCTGTCCCGTGATGTCGATCTCTACGCAGGCATTGATCGCGGTCATCTTGGGCTGCTTTGAAATGATGTGCGAGTTGTTCACGTAGGACACGTCCAAGAAGCGAACAAGGGGGTTGTCGTCGATAAAGTCGTAGAGACGGCGAGTGCCGCTGCAGAAAGAGGTGACGATCCTCCCTTGATTTTCCTTCTTCTTGGCGTTGGTGATGACCCCGCTCTCGACCAAGGGCAAGATTCCGTCCGAGAACATCTCCGTATGGACACCCAGGTCCCGGTGGGAGGACAGGCGGGCGAGCACCGCGTTCGGGATGGAGCCGATGCCCATCTGCAAGGTGGCCCCGTTGGAGACCAAGTTCTCGGCAATCAGCTTCCCGATGGCGGACTCGGCGGGGGAGGGGGACAAAGCCGCGTGTTCCGGGATGTCTACGTCTTTCCTGGGGCCAGTAAGGGAGAGAGGATTCAGGGAGGGGGTTCTCTATCTGTCAGAAAATAGGCCGAAGATTGGCTTGATTTGTTGCGTGGGCTTGACATGTAATGGGAGGAAAATGGATTAAAGGGGGTGACGTCTCAAGTGGAAACGCGGAGAAGCGAAAACATGCTAGGCAGGTGGCTCCACGTGAAGGAAGATGGTTCACGTCCGAAATACTTGTCAAACCCGGGTCCTTCCCTAACGATTCTCGACAAGACCGATCGTGCTCTCTCCTTGCTACCTGAAAACCCGGTCGAATTGAGAGATGTGGATCAAACCGTCGCCTAGAGTGCGGGGCATCCGCTCGTTCAAATGCCCCACTACGTGCTTGGCGCATTGGACCCCGGCACGCATGATGTCCACCGAGGTGCCCAGCGAGCAGTAGCCGTGCTTGTCGGGGGGTGAGACTTGGACCAGGGCCACGTCCACGGGGAGGACCTTGCGGCGGAACAGGTTGGGGATCTCCGAGAGGTTGATCGGCACTGAGGGGGGGAAGGAAAAGCCCACGCTCTAGGGATGAGCGTAATGGGCCTCTGCGCATTGTTTTGCGCCTCAGTTGTTCCAGATAAGCGCCCAGAAAACGTAGGCTCATGCACACACACGCACCGTATTCCGCCCTGCCTTCTGCCACCGGTTTCCGCATATTGGGCCCGACAAAGAAGCAGGTGGTCTGAAATATGTCCAGACACTCCTCTTCCACATAGGGGGCCGTCCCCTCCGTATGCAGGTGGCAGACTTTGACCCCTTTCAAGCCTACGCTTTTCCCATACTCGGTCATGGCGTCAATGAGCAACGTGGGGGTTGCGATTGCCCCCTGGATAACGACCCGCTGGCCGGACCTGATATCTGAGACGGCCTCAAGCGCGCTCTCCACAAAGACAGGCCTGTCAGAAGGGACACCATGGACAGGTTGAGGCCGTTAGAATGCTTCAAAAGTTATCTTAATTACGCCTTCTTGGTGCGGGGTCCTTCCTTCAAGCACGACACAACAGCCAGAGGAGAAACAGTCAGGCAGGGTCAAAACCCAAGCCACGGTTCCCACAAGACAACAGAGTCCATCTCATGAAACCTCCTACACAGAGTCCATCTCATGAAACCTCCTACATAAATCACTGGGACTGTCAAATAACAGTAAAAATGTCTGGGTGCTAATATGTGTGAGAAGGTGCACGCGGTACCCTTCAACAAACTCGGACGTGAGCAGAGCGGAGGATGGCTTCCAATTACCACGACTTTCACGAGTCATTCTTTTTCCCGATCCCCCTATCACTTACTCTTTGCCGACGCGCTGTAGATGTGGCTCGTCCTCACGAACCAAACCTCCATCACTTTCCCTGCTGACATGAGGAGAGTTAAGTATGTTACGGCGTATTTCCCGGTTACCATTCCGGCCCCGGGCTCTAAGAAGAAGAGGGGCAGCAACAGACTTGACGCCAAAGGAAATTCGTAGCCGGCATCCGATGACCATTTTATTGCGTCAAGCTACATGTGTGTAAGATCGAATAGGGTTGTTCGCGTGGGTGATGTTTTTTGCCACTTTCGCTCCGAGAACAATACCGCCGTTGTGAGCTACATGGTCGAACCCCGCCACGCTCGCGGACACGCATACCACCACGCAGCCCCCCCCAAAACGGACAAGTCCTGCATGGTCATATGGCTGATGTAGTTGTTGTGGAGGTAACTGACAGGCTACGACTCCAAGTTTGGAAGATCGAGATTGGGAACAGGGTCGGCAGTGGCATGAATCTCAGCAATAAGCGGGTCCGCGATTTTGAAGAGCTTGCTGATAGCCCAAGTTTTGGGGCACATACATTCGTCGTCTCTCGGACACGACACGATGTTTATCTCTTCCCGAATAACATTTTGATACAAAGATTACGGTTGAGGGAGTGCCATGAAGGAAAAGCGTTTCAGCCAGGATTTTCTCGGAGAAAGCGCAAAGCGCACGGAATAACATCAGGCACGTAGAGATAACGTAGTGGACAACGGATGCGGAGAACGCCAGAAACTGTCGAAAAGACTTATATTTTTGGGTCAATCAAATATTTATGAGGTGTCTGCATCATGACATGTCCATTTTACCTTCTCGTTTCTTTTCGTTCGATTCCTCCAAAATTTTCGACTCATTATCTGCTCCTGTCTCCCAGCAACTCATCCATGTGCTTACAGAATGCCTCCCTGTAATGAGCTTGCCTTGGCACGTACTCCGGGTCGTTGGCTGCCACTTTTGCCTCCCAGTCCTTGTAATGCATGAGCTTGATCTGTGGGGGAGGAATTGGAGTGAGGTATTGTTCGTTCCGAACCGACACCTACATTTGATCCCCTCGCTCCATTCCGCTTACCTCGCTCACTTCCCCGGGCGGGTATCTGTACCTTGTCATATCATGTTCCTTGCCCACGCGCAATAAAAAGAAATCTTGAAATTCCCGGCAAATAAAGGCGCCATGCCTCTCGGTGACTCCTCTATTCGTGCAGGCGAGCGTGTACAACTTCTCCACTTGACTTGCCACGGGCTCTTCCAGTCCCAACTCTTCTTCCAGCTCCCGCACCGCAGTAGGAAAAGAGGCATCCCCTGCCTCTATGTGCCCCCCACAGCTCACGTCCCATCGTCCTGGGAAGGTGTCTTTGAATTTCGAACGGCGCTGGAGGAGCAGCCTTCCATGGTCGTCCGTGAGCCAGATATGGACCGCCCTGTAAACACAAAGAATGGAAAGGGAAAATTTAATGGGAGCGAGCAAGAGCCGGGGGGGAGTCTCAAAGGGGGGGATGCTGTATGATCCGGTCTCTCCTGATGGCACGGGAGAGGGCTGTTTGCCGGGGGGGAAGAACGAGATGATTGCCGTTTCTCAAATACAAGACGTACAATCAAACACAAGAAAACCGAAAAGAGAACCGTCACATCACCAAGCTACGGCGCCTGCCCCAAGCTCCACCGACAATCCTTGCCATATTTGCTTTTCGACACGTCAATGGCACATCCCCTCTCTTAGGCCCCTCTCCTATATCCTGCTCCTTCCCATACTGTATATCTAATGTCTTACCGGTGCCAATCCCCCTCGGCGTGTACGAGGGATCGAGCCTTTCGACGGCCCAATGGCCGCAGTCGTTCTACTTTTGCGCCGGCTATCTCCGCCGCGGTCGGCGGCTCAAAGAGCTCAAAGAGCTCCTTGGGATCCTGCGATTATTATTAAATGTTGAACCATTATCAAGTGTCGTTAGGTCCCGTTCCATTCGTTGTGAGGGATGCTGATAAGAAAATTACTGGCTGGCTTGGCTGCGGCGCCCTTGCTATCGTCTGACTTCTATCTAGACACACGTTTGCGTCTTTTCAAGCAAAGTTTGCAACTAAATTATACCCTGTTATCGTCCCGAGTGAGAATAACGTCCATCCATGCGTGATAACGACAGAGACAGACGCGGCTCTCCCTCAGCCTCATCCCTCCCTTTCCCACCCTACAACACACTCGTCGCCCCGAGCTCATGTACCTGTCCTTCCTCGTATATCCGCGGCCCCGCACTCGCAATACTAGCTGCGATTACACGCGATACTTGATGGCGTGGGAGCCCCGCGACGAAGCCAAGGACACGAGGAAGAATGGCAGTGCCGACGAGCATCGTGAGCACGACACCGAAAAATGAGGTCCCTCTTCGAATGGATCCCGCCGCCCTTCCCGCACGCATCGCCTGGAAGGATGGATTGGAAAGGTAGGAGTACATTTCAGAAAATAAGGAATAATGTGGTAGAGGGTCTTCTTTACTGGGTGGGAGCACAGCAACGGGAAAAGAGGCAAGAGGAGGTCAAGTTCCCTTACGTACTGCTTCAGCGAGCCTGACAACTTCACAACGAGGACAGCGTGCTTTACCTCTTGAATGACACGCGTTTCCATCCCAATACATCTTTGTACAGTATATAAGGCATGTCGCACCTGGCCTTGGGCGGCACAGGGGTGGATAGCAGGGAGTTTGTCGCTCTGCAGTGTGAGAGGGTTGAAGAGGAGAGGGCGCAATGCCCGGACGCGAGTGGCAGCACAATACCATCTCTTGGCGAGGCAGAGGACCATCATGAACAGGATCAGCTCGATGGTCATCAGCCGGGCGGGACGGATCGTGCGACAGGGGGCGTGAGAGACCCGAGAAGTGGAGAAGAGTTATGGAGACGGTGCATGGAGGGAAGGAGACGAATCGACTTGTTGGTGGAGGATTATCAGGTACGTAGGGGGGGAAAGGGGGGTAACATCGCTTCTATAGAATTCAATGTTAAATGTGCATGCATATTACCGTGCCAGGAAAGCGGTCGTGAACACAGCAGGGGAAGAACTGCGGGAAATTGAAAGGAGGAATGAAAGGCTAGTGTCGGTGTCATGTCCCTCATACATGCTCTCCCCACCCTCTCCGCTTCCCTTCTGTCAGAGGTCCTTGGCGACGCGAAGGGTCGCCTTCTACGAAATGATAGAGGCCTTGCACCGGGACCGGGAGGGACACGTAATGCCACGCAACATGCAGTCGTACTCAAGCTATTGGCAGGACGAAATGGGCCAATGCCCTCCCCGGATCATCACCTCCCCAGGTTATTCCGAGCGCTTGCGCCGTCTAAACGCAGCCCTTGAGGATGGGGGATGGACGCCTCAGGAGGAGGTGCGTGGGATTTGGGACGTGTGGTGGGCGCACTTGCAGAGGACATGCGCGTGGTTCATGCTCCTTCTCATGCCACGTCTGATCGGTCACAGAAAATCTTTAAAGCATTGGTATTGAAAGAGAAAGCCGCGATTCAAGCTCGACTGGGGCTGGAAGGAAAGGGCATTCCTCTGTTGGGTCGTATGACGGAGACGGCGCGCAGGGAGGACGACAAGGTGGAGCGTATGCTGGACTGGCGCAAGGTAAGCGGGGAGAGGGGGCCAGGGAGGGAGGGAAGGAGAAAGGCGTTCCATGGCGACAAATACCGTGTGTAAAGAAAACCCATGCTCATCCTCGCATTTATGTCAGGTCTCCGAACAGCTCCGCCCCCACCACCCAAAGCGCCTCCGGACTCTGCCCCGCCCCGTGCTCTCTCTCGCCCGGCGTTGGCGCAATAAAGTGGCAGTTCCTTCCACCTTCAGTCCTGACGAACAGAAGCGGCTGGTGGAGCTGGCGGTGGCGTCCAAGGGACATGGGTGGGAAGAAATTGCGCGAAAGCTTGGGGGGGGGCATTCGGCGATTCAGTGCCTGAGAGCCTACCAGCGATGGGGAGGGAGGGGAGGCAGAGAGAGAGGGGCTCAAGGTGATGGGGACGAGGAGACAGAAGAGGGAGCTCGGGTGGACGCAGCCGCGGGGGGGGGGAGGAGGGGAGGAGGAGGAGGCGCAGCGGAAAGTGGGAACCCCTCTTCCCTCCCCCACGCTCTGGTCCCTTCCAACCTCATCAACCGGGGGCCGTGGACGGCGGAGGAGGACGAGCGGCTCGGAACGGGCGTGGCTCTCTACGCGGACAATTGGACGCTCGTGGCCGAGCACGTCGGGACACGAAGCGCCAGCCAATGCCGGCACCGGCAGAACAGCCGGGAGCTGAACAAGGAAGCGTTCAGCCGGGAGGAGCAAAAGCGTTTGATTTTGGCGACCAAGGCTTACGCGCCCGAAGTTTGGAGGGAGGTAAAGGAGGGCCGACAAAAGCTGACGGGTGGTAGCCTGAAGGCGGAGGTCGGGGTGGGGGGAGGGGGATGGTGGCGGAGTGTGGCGAATCACTTGCCGGGGCGAAGCGACGTGCAATGCCGAAGCCGGTGGTACCAGACCTTACATCCGCACACGAACCGAGGGGATTGGAGCGAGGAGGAGGTGGGGAGGTTGAGGGCATTGGTGGAGACGCATGGGCCGAACTGGGTGAAGATCGCGGGAGAGATGGGGAGTGGGAGGACGCGGCAACAGGTGAAACAAATGCATTCCCGGCTCGTTCGGGAGGAAACGAGGCGGGAGAAAGCGAGAGAGAAAGAAAAGGAGGAGGAAAGGGTCAGAAAGGAGCAGAGGGAAGGAAGGGGGAGAGTGGCGCAGGGGAAAGGGGGGGGAGGGAGGAGGAGCCAGGAGCCTGAACCGGGTGACGCACGGGGGAAAGGCCGAGAGGGGGTGGGAAGGAAAAGGAAAAGCACGTCGTCAGAGGGGAAAGGGCGGGTC
>Ga0102934_1002375_pt1 | contig 13009 bp, 10 predicted proteins | sample SalPonR2_A_D1_MG_FD_78175 | JGI IMG/M metagenome (GOLD analysis project Ga0102934, IMG submission 78175) | Salt pond soil microbial communities from South San Francisco under conditions of wetland restoration - Salt Pond MetaG R2_A_D1_MG | ecosystem: Environmental > Aquatic > Marine > Intertidal...
AAATGGCATACTAATCGCTGGAAAGCTTATCTTAAATATAAAAAGTTTAACCCTCTGGCTTTACCTTTGAGCATACTGGGTACAGCAGCGATTATTCCCATGGTCTTAAAATTAAACCAACTATACAAATACTTTTTTCCGGTTATGGAAAAACTCAAATCGCTCTCCCGGCCCCTGTTTGCCGTAAACTCGCATTTTGATATAATTTTACTTTTACTGACAGTATGCATTACGCCGGCAGTGTGTGAAGAGGCTTTATTCCGCGGTTATTTTCAGCGCACCCTGGAGCGCCGCTGGAAAATATTTATAGCTATTCCGGTCAGCGGACTACTTTTTGCTTTGTTCCACAAAAGCCCGCTGGGACTGCCTGTACTTACTGTTGTCGGTATATACCTCGGTCTTCTTTTTTATGCTTTTGATTCCCTGTGGATAAGCATGTTTACCCACTTGCTGTACAATGCCCTTATTATAGCCGTAACCAATATTCCCGCAGCACAAATGCCGCTTGTTTTTAACAGCAGCGGCAGTGTTAAAAACACTGTTTTTATAAGCTCTGTGGTAACTTTTCTGCTGATTACAGTATTAATTATTATACTATTTCCCGGCAAGCGGCATAGAAAAAGTTATATTAAGCAGGAATAAATTTTAAGCCTCTATAAAGATAATTACGGGCAAAACCATACTTCGGCTTTTACTTGCCAAAATGTTTTTTTTTGTATTGCTCCAAAAGGACTGCGGCTTCATCTTTGCACTGGCCGCAGACCGTACCAAGCTTGGTATACTCCTGCAGCTGAGCATAAGTACGGGCTCCTTCCAAAACCGCGTTTTCTATTTCATGATCAGTAACCTGCATACATTTACATACAGTTTTAGCTTTTTCCTCACGTATTCGGTCGGTAAGATTATTACGCTTATAGTAGTCATTAATAGCAGTCCGTAAAGCTTTATCACCCAGTACCGAGCAATGAATTTTATGATCCGGCAGCTCGTCTAACTGTTTTACAATCTCTTTCGGGCCCAGGGTAAAAGCTTTGTCCAAAGGCATACCTTTAATCATTTCAGAAAGTACCGAGGTACTGGCAATGGCACTGGCGCACCCGTATGTCTGCCAGCGCGCATCACTGATAGTCTGCGTATCCTTATCAACCTTGATCAACATCAACATCTCATCACCGCACTTAACATTACCTACCAGTCCCTTGCCGTCCTCTTTAAAATCTTCATCTTTTTGCAATACATTACGGGGATTGGTAAAATGTTCCCGCACCTTATCCGAATAAGCCCAGCTAAAAGCAGTCACGTTATCTCCTTTAGTATGCTGTTGACATGTCCCGTATTCTGGTTATGACAGGCGGCAGCTTTTCCAGTACATAATCAATATCAGCTTCTGTATTCTCCCGTCCGATACTGAACCGGATAGAGCCGTGCGCGTATTCCACCCCGATACCGGCAGCAAGTAACACATGAGAGGGATCAAGCGACCCGGAGGCGCAGGCCGATCCGGTAGAGGCAGCTATACCTTCCAGGTCCAGATATAGTAAAATGGATTCTCCTTCCGCACCGCGGAAAGATACATTAAGCGTTCCAGGCAATGAATACTCCTGGTGGCCGTTAAATTGTATATCCGGTATTTTTTCAGTAATACCCTGTTTGAGTTTTGCCCGCAGGCTATGGTATTTGCGGCAGTCACTTTCCATATCATCCTTAAGCGCCATAACTGCTTCACCCAAACCGATAATGCCCAGTGTGTTTTCCGTTCCTGCCCTTTTGCCCTGCTCCTGGTGTCCTCCCCGGATAAAAGGACAAAACGGGGTTCCTTTTCTGGTATAAAGTACGCCTACCCCTTTGGGACCGTATACCTTGTGCGCTGACAAGGAAAGAAAATCAACACCGAGTTCATCAACATCAACCGGTATCTTGCCCAGAGCCTGGACCGCGTCTGTGTGCATGCGCGCTCCCTGACGATGCGCTATGGCTGCTATCGCTTTAATATCCTGTATAGTGCCTATTTCATTATTGGCCATCATCACTGATACCAGTCCTGTTTGAGGAGAAAGTTTTTGCTCCAGATTATTAAGATCCAAGCGTCCGGTTTTATCTACGTTAATGTATTTTACCGAAACACCTTTTTTCTGCAGACAATTGGCAGCTTCCAGAATACAGGGGTGCTCAATAGTTGATACCAGTATCTCAGTTTTTTTAAGATCACATCCCTGAAAAACATTACAGCAGGAGGAAAAAATATTTAAAACCGTGTTATTGGCTTCCGAACCGCTGCCGACAAAAGTTATCTCTTCCGGAACAGCGTTGATAAAGGCAGCTACTTCCCGGCGGGCTGTTTCCACCTCCCGGCGGGCAGTACGTCCTAAAAAATGAAAGCTGGAAGCATTGCCGTAAGTATCAAGATTTTGCTTAATGCGTTCTTTAACACGTGGATGCAAAGGCGTAGTGGCATTATTATCCAGATATACTGTTCTTTTATTCATACATTCCTCTGTAAAATAGTATAGATAGATTTAATTTTAAGTCAAGCAATAGTTTTATTAATTATAACATACCTTTAATAAAACCAATTTTAATTCTGTATCCGGTGATAAAATTGACCGGCTAATTTATACAGCATCAAAGCTGCCGCAGCTTTTAACTGTAACAGGGTATACATTTCCACCAATATATTTTATAATAGTTTATTCAATCTGTAAGGACTTTTATTATGCAAAAAATCATATTACCTCTGTTTTTATTGTTGCTCTTCCTGCCGGAATCAGGCCGCGCTGACAAATTCACTGCTCATCTGATTACCCTGCCTCTTATCGAAGGAAGCGGCGCAGTCGCTGCCCTGACTACGCTTAAACATGCCGGTTCGCCGGTTAGCAAAAGCGCAGCTATTGCCAATATGGGCCTGCTGGCGGTTAATTCCGGGCTGGGATTATTTACTATGATTAAAAAAGATAAATACCGCACCATAAGACGCTGGCACAGGATAATCGGCTTCTCCCTGACTGCTGCCGGTATATGGTTAAGTCTTGCCACAAGCCTTGATAAGGGTACGGCCGGCAAATATATTCCCTATACTGCTTACGGTTATACAGCTATGACACTTATACCGCTTCTTATGTTCAAATTCTGACCAAAGTTTAACTAACCGGTAACATTCGGGTGAGTAATCTTTTTCTGTTTTTGATATAAAGTATTACGGTGGAGACCGAGAAAAGCAGCTGCCTCTTTATGTTTGTTATCACACTGCACCAGAGCATAGTCAATAAGTTCCTTATCCAGCCGCTGGCTGATATAGTGATACAGACCTTTATGCCTGTGTTCAGCTGTCTCCCTCCTTATGAGTTCACGGTATAAATTATCATTCACAGTAACAGGAGAGGGCCTGATGCCGGGGGGCAGCAAATCAGTGTCCAGCATGCTGACTTTAGCAAGAACCACAGCCCGTTCCACTGTATTCTCAAGTTCTCTGATATTACCGGGCCATTCATAGGAAAGAACTGCTTTTTCAAAAGCAGGCGTTATCCACTTTACTTTTTTCTGATAACGTTTATTATAGCGTTTTATAAAATATTCAATAAAAAGCAAGATGTCATCCTGCCGTTCCCGGAGCGCAGGAAGAGTAATATTAATAACATTAAGACGATAGTACAGATCCTCCCGCAAACGGCCCTCTTTGACTTCCTTATAGAGATCCTTGTTAGTAGCAGCCATTATACGTACATCCGTTCTTATACTCTGCTCACCGCCTACCGGCTCAATAACTTTCTCCTGCAGAACGCGTAAAATTTTGGCCTGGAGATTAATATCCAGATCCCCGATCTCATCCAGTAGAATAGAACCGCCCTCTGCCAGCTGAAATCTGCCTTTTTTTTCCCGGAAAGCTCCGGTAAAAGCGCCCTTGACGTGTCCGAAAAGTTCTGATTCCAGCAAGTTAGCAGGTATGGCAGCACAGTTTATACTGATAAAAGGACCCTTAAAACGATTGCTCTGCTTGTGGATCAGCCTGGCCATAACTTCCTTGCCGCTGCCTGTAGGACCGCTCAGCAACACAGTGGCGTCCGTAGGCGCTACCTGAGCCACTGTCTCAAGTATAGCTGCCATCTGTTTACTTTTACCCGGCAGCACATTTTGTGTCTCCCGGCGGCGCAGCTGTTCAGCCAGTTTTTTATTACGGTTGGCAAGTTTATCCTTTTCCTTTAACACCTGTAGATAATTATAAACCTTGCTGGCTAAAAAAGGGATGAGCAAACTGAGCACATCCCGCGTATTATGAAAATCAGTATCGGACAAATAGGGCTTTTCCACGCCCAGCACACCTATAACCCGGTTATTGTGTTTAAGCGGAAAAGAATAAAAAGAAAAGGTTTTGTTTTTCCCCCGGTGGATTTTCATTTTATTTAAAAACCCGGAACTGCTGCTGATATCCCGGATAACTATCTCCTGACCGTTTTTAAAAACCCGGCCGGTTATACCTTCGCCCGCAGCATAGTATCCCCTCTCAATAGCTTTGCGGCTTAATTTAAAGCCCAGCATTGTTTTCAACTCCCGGCCATGTTCCCGTAAAACCAGAAAACCTCTTTGCAACTGCAGTTCACGTGCTAAAAGCTGCATCACCTGGTCAAACATAGCCTCCGGATCATATTCTTCTTCCAGTATAGCGGCTGTTTTAAGTAATAATTGCTGGCGGTTAATTTTAACATTAAGTTCATGCACCAGTTCCAGCCGCTTCAGTATCTGGGCTGCGAAAACAGCAATAATCTCCATTAATTCCTGGTCCTGTGCTGTAAAAGCCTTAAGGCGGCAGCTGTCAAGGCTGATAACACCAAACACCCTGTCTTCACTTTTAAGCGGAACAGCCAGCTCAGAGCGGAGGTCACTGCGTAAAACAATATAATAATCTACTGCCTGGCTGTCATCGATACGCAGGGACCGGCCATGCGCCGCTACCCAGCCTGTAACGCCCTGACCGGTTTTAACATTGGCGCGGGCGATGTTGGTCCGGTTAAATCCACGCGATACTTTAACTTCCAGATATTGACTCTGCCGGTTTAAAAGCATAATACTGCCTGTATCCGCATTACTTACTTCAATACATTTATCCACCAGATAATTTAAGAGTTCATCCAGAGAAGTCGCTGCATTGATCCGGGCTGCCACTGCTGTAATAACTTCTGACTTATGCATTTTATAATTTTCCTTTTTATAACTTATAGTATAGCCCCGTAAAATTTAAAGCGGCCAAGTGTGTGCTGGCGATAATGGGGACAGACCCTTAGATTACTATATTACTATAATTTAGTATAAATGTAAAATTATTATTAAATGCCTGTTTTTATATGCATTTTCTCATACTAAGTGTAAAATGTATCAATTTTAGTGCATTTTTCAGGTAAATAAAGTATTATGCAGTTAAAATTTTATCACTACAAGTAAAAATAGTAAAATAATTGCAAAAAAGTGCTTTTTTGCCCTATAAAAATATTAAAATCAAAAAATAAAAAGTAAAATATAATCTTTGGCACAAAATATGCTATATGTAAGTATACAAACTAACTAAGGATAAAATTATGAAAAGATTATTACTAAAATCAGGTAAATATATTTTTTTCCTGGTCATAGGCAGTACCTGTCTCCTGGCTGATCAGTCTGACAGCAGCAGCGCGCTGGTCCGGGCTGAGGATGCTGTCTTTACGATTAATAATACCTGGATGCTGGTAGCTACCTTCCTGGTCTTTATTATGCATCTGGGCTTTGCCAGTCTGGAAACCGGTTTAACCCGGGCCAAGAATACCGTCAACATTTTGTTTAAAAATACCGCTATCGTAGCTATCGGTATTTTAACCTATGCTCTGTGCGGTTTTTCACTAATGTATCCCGGTTTCAGCAACAATGCAGCCGGTTTCCTGGGATGGGCAGGCTGGGGTATCGGAACTGATGCAGCCGGATTAACATCAAACTATGCCGCCGGTTATACATACTGGACTGATTTTATTTTTCAGGGTATGTTTGCCGCTACAGCAGCAACCATTGTTTCCGGGGCCGTGGCTGAAAGGATAAAACTAGGTTCATTCCTCTTCTTTTCCACGATATTTGTAGCCCTGGTTTATCCGGTGGCAGGCAGCTGGAAATGGGGCGGAGGCTGGCTTGCCGGTCTCGGCTTTCATGATTTTGCCGGCTCCACCCTGGTGCATTCTGTAGGAGGCTGGGGCGCCCTGGCCGGAGTTATCTTACTGGGCAGCCGTACCGGAAAATATGTGAACGGTCATATCAAGGCAATTCCCGGACACAGTATGCCGCTGGCTACAATCGGGGTATTCTTACTTTGGCTGGGCTGGTTCGGGTTTAACGGGGGCTCGGTCCTTTCTGCAAATCCGGGAGCGGTATCCTATGTTTTTGTTACTACTACTCTGGCTGCAGCTGCCGGGATAATCGGAGCAATGCTTAGTTCATGGATTATACAAAAAAAGCCGGATCTGACCATGATTCTTAACGGCTCCCTGGCCGGTTTGGTAGGAATTACCGCCGGAGCAGATGTTGTCAGTATCATGTCTGCTGTCCTGATCGGCTTTATTGCCGGTATGCTGGTAGTTGGAGCAGTACTCTTTATAGATAACCGTCTGCAACTTGACGATCCGGTGGGTGCTCTTTCCGTACATCTGGTCAACGGCATCTGGGGTACACTGGCGGTAGGTCTCTTTGCCGGCGGTACGGTTGTCGGCAGCGGCAGTGATGCCTATACAATCAGTTTCAGCACTCAATTACTGGGTGCCGGCGCTTATATGATATTTTGCTTCCCGGCTGCTTTTATTATCTTTTATGTTCTTAAAAAAATAATAGGAATAAGGGTAAGCAAAGAGGAAGAATTGCTGGGACTGGATGTTGGTGAGCATGGTATGGAATCTTACCACGGCTTTCAAATATTCAGTAATGAATAAAACAAGGAGCTTAAAATGAAATTAATAACAGCTTATATAAGACCGGAAAAACTTAATGATGTTAAACAGGCCCTGTATGAAGCAGAGGTAAGAAAAATGTCAGTTACCAATTCCCTCGGCTGCGGTCAGCAGGGAGGATTTCATGAAAGTTACCGGGGAGCTGACATTGAAGTTAATCTGATCAAAAAGATCCGCCTGGAAATTGCCATCAATGAAGCTTTTCTGAAAAAAACTATTGACGCAATTATCAAAGGCGCGAAAACCGATCAGATCGGCGATGGTAAAATATTTATTACCGAGCTCAAAGACTGTATCCGGATCCGGACCGGTGAAAACGGCAACGCTGGTATCGGCTGACTCAGGATGGTGCCGGGTTCTTCCCGGCACCCTTTTTAAAAAATAAAATCCAATAAAAAAAGGAAAAACAATGAAAAAACTTACTTTAATAATGATGCTAACGCTCTTAAGCAGTCTGTTGCTGACTGCCCGGGAGAGCAACACGGAAATGGAAGCAGAGCCGGTTATGAAAGCGGCGGCAGAAAAAGCCCCGGCCACAGAAGAAGAATCCCCGCTTACTTTTTATATGAACGGAGATGTGGACGCAGACATGGCCTTTGGTATGGGCAGCTCGTTTACCGGTGTGGGACACGCTCTGGATGCCAATTTTACTTTTGGTACTTCTTACAGGGATATAGTATCCGGCGAGTTTTACCTGACCGTTTCTACCGGTGACGCGGGTGACCTGCCTGCATTCGGTCTGCCCGGAAATAAATGGGCGGCGGACATGGCCTTTGACGGGGTGTGTATCTCGGTCAATGACCTTTTCGGGTTTTTAAATCTGAATATTATGGACTATACCTATGATACGGGTTCGACCTCTTACTACCTGTTTAAAAACCAGAACATGATCCTTCCCCTCTATTATCCGCGCGGTATTAAGGCTGCTTTCAATCTGGGCAAAAAAGCCTCCCTGGAAGTAGGAATCGGGGTGGATGACGGTGCTGCTGCAGACATCTACGTAGCAGACAGTCAGTTTAAACTGATGAATGATAAAGAAACAGACCTGCTCAATGTTTACTTTGCTATGGGTAAAGAAAACGCGGCTGAGGATTTCACCTTTATCGCCACCGGGTTTGATTTTACTCTGGGTGATTACCTGCAAGTATTTGGCGGCGCCCTGCTGCCGATAAACAGCAACCAGCAGGTTGCCCTGCATGGCGGGCTGGAAGGAAGTATCGGCGGGGACTTTTCCCTGGCCTATGCGATCCTCGGCGGATCCGACCGGGCGGAAAGGCTGATTCTCGGCAGCACTTTTCTGGAGTCATTTATGATCTACACCGAACCAGGCTATAGTTTTAATGATTATTTCGCGGCCGGACTGCCGCTGGAGTATCACCATTACCGTTCCCAGCTGGCCGGTACTCAATCTGACCAGATCCGGGTTGTGCCTAGCCTGTATTTTTATCCTATGAAAGGGATGGAGATCCGGGTCTGGTATCAGCTGGCCGCAAATATCAAGGGCAAAGCAGATAACTTTGCCGGTCTTGAGATAATGTTTCCCTTTTAACCAAAGTGTACAGCTGTCGTTGCCCGGAATGCAAAGGCTGTTTCCGGCCACGGTAAAAACTGCTTACAATCCCGGATTTCGGTTTCCGGGATTGTTCTCTCATAAAAAATTTTGTTACCTAAATAAAAACTGATAATCTATTAATGATTTCCTAAACTATTGGTCCAGTTTTATTTATGGTACATCCACACCGCTGAAACCGCCGATAGTGATCCTGATCTTTTCCGGATAAGTAGCCTGAATAGTAGAGGAATGCTCAAATACATCATCATAGGCAAAAGCATAGGTTTGGGAATCGTAACTGACATCATAACTGTGAAAAAAAGCGACATATTCGTTATGCGGATCATCCTGAAAGTATTCGCTGTCATCGCTCCAGTCCTGCGCTGTATCCGAAGGAATAGCAAGATCAATAGCATGGCGGTTAAAAGCAGCGGCAAAATGTTTTTGCACGTTTTTATCATTTTCCGTACCTTCAGCCAGCTTGCCTTTGGCCTCGATCACTTCCTGAGTGCTGGGAATACCGTTAATAGTGCCGCTATCTCCGACTGTTCCCGGCCCGGCAATTCTTTCCATATAAAAAACATCGCTGCTTTGTACCTCTCCCTGCCAGATACCCATTTCTCCCCAGTCAACTTTTAGCTGGCGTGAACTGTACTCATTCCATACCTCATTGATGCGGGTCTGGAAAAAATCCTCATAGGCGCCGCCGGACTTGAATTCAGGTATCTTGGAAGGCTGCTTAATGATCCCGCTGGTATCATAATAGGCAGTTACATAGCAGGACTGAAAAGGTGTTGAAACCCGCTGCTGCCATAAACTTATGATTTCCTGGTGGGTTAAGATCTCACCAATACGTTTGTAAGTGCCGCCTACACCGCCGACATCCTCACCAAAAACCTCCACTCCCATAGGATACTGATAAGCGTCCACGCGGCTGCTGTTGATCCAAAGTCCGTTTACAGCCCAGGTAAGCTCAATAGTCTCAAACCTTATGCCCCGGCTGGGGTCAGTCTCGTTTTCCAGGTTGGGCTGGGCATAAGTCCCGTTAGCAAAAAAATGAAGATAAAGCGGCTCTTTAAAGGAAATAAACATTTTACATCCTTCTATTTCCGGGATACCGAAGGTCTGAAAATTAATTTGATTCAAGCTGGTAAAACAATCGGCATAACTCCAGCCGGTTGTATCATGCGCCGGACCGCTAATCGTATTGTAGGATTCATTTATATTGTAAAGCTGACTGGCAGCACAGTCCACCCATACACCCTGGCCACCGCTTAAGCCTACTACTGCAATAAAGATCTCTGTATCTGCATAGCCGGATTGATTGTCAATCAGATAAGGCAGCATATTACTGCTTAAAAAATTGGAATTAACTGTTTCATTAAAAGGGGTCTGCTGGTCCAGGGCAACAGAACTGCTCTGCGAAGAGCTTTCAGCAGAACCGGAAGAGGGGAACAGACCGGCAGAGGAAGAGGAAAAACTTGCCCCGGATGACACTGCAGAGACTGATCCGGTACTGACTGCTGTCAGGCTCCGTTCTTTTTTGACACAGCTAAAAGAGAGAAAAAAAATAAAAAATAGAAAAGTTATTGTTTTAATTAATTGCAATTTCATAAAATTCAACCTTGTGCAAACGTTTGCATGTAATTATGCTTTATTTTATTCTGTTTGTCAAGCAAAATCAGTAATATTGTCATATTATCATTCAATCATAATATTTTTATACTAAAATATTATTACTCCAATATCAGCCCCAGCTATTTTTAAAATATACAGTTAGCGATTAAACTGCAGCTTAAAATAGACACAAAGTAACTGATGGAAATATTATTTGATAGCCCCGGTAAACTCACTCCTGCATACTGCCGCAGGTCAACTTCCACCTCAAATGCTGGTTTACACAATATGTTTGAAGCCAACAGCCGGCCGGAGCTTTTGGGCTTTAAGATGAAACCGCAAGCAGGGTGTCCTTCCTGGTTCTTCTTTGGGCAACCCGGACGCACAAAATTATTTTAAATAAAATCAATTTTCATGTTATAGTTTTACAGAGGCAATGCTATTATGTTTAATAATTTACTGCAAAAGCAATTTACCCATCTGAACCGTTACCGGGAAATTATTCAGATACTCATAAAATATAATTTTATTTCCCTTATACGTCATCTTAAACTTGATAAACATTTATCTTACCGGGAAAAATTAAAATTAAAAAAAATTAAAAAAAAAAATAAATACGGTTACTGGGAACGTTATCGGCTTATTTTACAGGATCTGGGACCTACCTTTGTTAAACTGGGACAAATCTTAAGCAACAGGCATGACGTATTACCGCCTGAACTTATTACAGAATTTACCAAACTGCAACAGGATGTTCAGCCTCTGCCTTTCACCAATATAAAAAATACAATTGAAACTGAATTACAAAAACCGCTCCATAAAATTTTTCGTCACATCGATAAAAAACCGTTGGCCAGTGCTTCCATTGCTCAGGTTCATAAAGCTGCTCTTTTAAACGGCCGCAGGGTAGCTGTTAAAATTCAACGCCCGGACATTAAAGACAGAATCAATACTGATCTGGAGATAACACTTAATTTTGCCGTCCTGCTGGAAAAATATATTCCCCGTACCAGAAATTTCCGGCCGGTACAGATTGTAAAAGAATTAAAAGAACGCATTTTCGAAGAGATAAATTTTATCAATGAACTGAATAATATGCAGCGTTTTAAAAATAACTTTGAAGATAATACTGATGTTTATGTCCCTGCAGTGTATAAAAAATATTCGACCCGTAAAATTCTGACAATGGAATTTATCTCCGGTATTAAAGTCACAGATTTAAAAAACAAAACCCGGCAAAATAAAAACAGGTGCCGTTTATATGCGGAAAAAGGGGCAAACAGTATTCTCCGGCAAATATTTGACCACGGATTTTTTCATGCGGACCCTCATCCGGGAAATATTTTTATAATGGACAATAATAAAATCTGCTTTCTGGACTTTGGTATGATGGGCAGCTTGCGCCCTCTCTACCGGCGATATTTAAAGCAGATCCTTTTCGGACTATCGGAAAAAAATACCAGTCTGGTAACCAAAGCACTGCTTAAAATTGCCATTACCAAAGGTCCGGCGCCGGACCGGCATCAGCTGGAGGAAGCTGTTTTCAACCTCATTGACAAATTTGCCGACTTGCCGCTTTCTGAAATACAGATAACCTCTATCTTGCGCAAACTTTTTGATATTATTATCACCTTTAATCTTGTTTTCCCGACTTCTCTGACCTGGATGCTCAAGTCCCTGATTACAATTGAGGGAGTCGGACAAAAAATTTATCCTCAATTCCAGATGATGAAAATTATAAAGCCTTATCTAAAAAAGATATGGCTGCAGAATATCAATTTTAAAAATTTACTTAAAAAAATTTATATCTCCGGTTCCGAATATGAACAACTCGTAAGCGAGTTTCCGGGAGCTTTTTCTGATATACTTAACAATCTGCGCAGCGGCAATACTAAAATTATATTTCAGCACCAGGGACTGGATCATTTCAGCAACCGTCTTGACCGCATTACTTACCGCCTGGTTTTCGGTCTTGTTTTAGCAGCTATACTAATCAGTTCCGCTATCATGGTCATGGCAGACGCGGCACCGCACTGGCGCGGCATACCGTTATTAGGCGTTGCCGGTTTTGTTATTTCCGGAATTATGGGTTTTGGCCTGCTGATCAATATTATCTTAAAAAAACTTGGTAAAAAATAAACACCTACTTCCATACCTTGTATAATCTATTACCAAAACTGTTTCTTTTCAGCTGACAACTCACCGGGCATCCGCCCATGCACCTACCTGACAATAAACTATTATTTTTTTTATCCGGCAACACTGCAATGAAGTTGACCTGCTGTACTCTGCAGATACAAGTCTACCGTGGCTTAAAAATAAAATTTCAACCATAGTGTACTTACTCCTCCATTTTACCGCTGGTCAACTATTGCGCAAGGTACAGGATTGAAGTGTATTCCCTGGGGGGATCATAAAAAAATAAATTATTCCGTTTGCCCTGGTTACAGCCGGGCAGTAACGGTATCTGCTTCAGGCAAAGCCTTTTTCCTCACCGCTGCTGGCTTTTTACGCCGCGAATCTCATGGAGATAAAGCACTATTTTGAGAAGAATGAACTGTCTGTGCTTAGTGAGGACTATCTGATGATGGCCGCGCCCGGGGGTCTAGCCCTGACCTTTTCCGCAAACGCTTTGTATCAGGAATATGAATTGTCCAATCCCGGTTTTAAAGCCGGAATGCTCGGGGAACTGACCGTGCCGGTCACAGATATGGCTGAAGCCCTGAAATTCTGGCAGCAGCTCGGCTTTACCGTAAAAGAGGCTTATGATTACCCCTATCCTTTCTGCGCGGTCTGCGGTCATGGGATCAGGATCGGTCTGCACCTGACTGACATACACCAGGGGATCCCCCTCAGTTATTTTCCCGGGGACGCGCCGGCCGTAATT
>Ga0102934_1002376_pt1 | contig 13008 bp, 8 predicted proteins | sample SalPonR2_A_D1_MG_FD_78175 | JGI IMG/M metagenome (GOLD analysis project Ga0102934, IMG submission 78175) | Salt pond soil microbial communities from South San Francisco under conditions of wetland restoration - Salt Pond MetaG R2_A_D1_MG | ecosystem: Environmental > Aquatic > Marine > Intertidal...
ATCCGGTTTCACATCGAAGAGCTGAAGGCGGACGGTGAGCCGATCCCGGAGCCTGCTTCCCAGGGCGAACTGGTCGACGTTCAGGCGGCTTGATGCGGCTTGCGACCTGATCCTAAGGGTTGGTCTCGCCGGCCCTTATGGCGGCAATCTGCGATGCCGACAGGGCCTGATCGTAGAAGCGAAAGTCATCGAACCGCATGCCTTTCGCCACGGACATGTTCGAGCCGTCACGTACGCCGAGCCATAAATCCTCGCTTGCTTGCGGCAACGACGTGACGTCCAGTTCATTGCTGCGCGCCACCCGCTGGTCGAGATAAAGCGTCGCGGTATTTTCGGCGGTATTCCACACGCCGGCGATGAACACCCACCGCTCCGGTGGTACGCTCGCCAGGCCGCTGTGCCTGACGAGACAGTGCTTTCCACATCGCATCTGAACGTCGCGGCCCCAGATATTGATCCACAGATGCGATCCATTGCCGATCATGGGCGCTTCGGCGTCCCAGTCTTCGTCGGTGTAAATCCAACCGGTGAACGTGGATTGTCCGTACTTTTCCTTGTCGAGCTGGATGGGCAGGCGCAGCACGGCTTCGCCGTCGAACGCCGCGGCCTGCCCGAAGCGGCCTTCCGCGTAGCCAATATCCGCCGGCGTTTCGCCGCGCGATCCTGGCGCGACGGCTTCCGCCTGCACGCCGTTAGATCCGCTGTTGGCGAGCGAGCCGTCGAAATCGAGGTGGATAACAGGATCGGCGGCGTGAGCCGAAGTCATTAATGCCGTCAATGCAGCAATAATGACTATCGTGCAATAAGGACGGGTATCCGACATTCCATGAAACCGCTTGATCATTCGTCCGTCACTCAAAGATCGTCGTAAGCGCTTCGTGCCGAGCGTCCGATTTCCCGATAGAGCGCGTTGGCGTCGCTCCGCGTTCCGGTCATGAAGACGACGATGCCGCTTTGTTTCTGCGGCAGGCCGACCATGCGTGCTCGATACCCGATATTGAGCCCTCCATGAAAAAACGCTTCTGTGCCCCAAGTGAACTCATTCGCTTCCCAATTGATGCCGAGGCCCATCGCGCCCGGCTTATTGCACGAATTGGTTGCAGGGGGCGACTTCCCGAGCATTCTTTCCACCAGCGGCGACGGGACATGCCCATTACCCTGCCTGTTCATCGCTATGACGAATTTTGCGTAATCCTTCGGTGTTGAAACCAGACTTGCTGCCGCTTTTTCGGGACGCGCGAAAATTGGCGTAACATTCGAACCATTCCATCCCCGCGCGAAGTTCCCGTCATCCCTCTTCGGGTAAGGTGTCGCGAAGGTGCTGTCTCGCATACCGAGATCAGACATCAACGCGTCCATGTGCGACCCGAATCCGTCGCCGTAAACATCGAACAGTGCCTGGACCAGCATATAGTTCGCACTCGAATATTCCGACTCGACTTTCGGATTACCCGTGCGGACCAGCTTGTGTGACGACTTGGCGTCGCCGAGGCCAAGGATCATCTCATCGACTGTCGGTAGATTCGCATCGACTGCGTATCGCCCCGCGCCGCCGCCGCTGCCGCTGTTCGCGCACTGGGCCGCTGCCTCATAACAGATGGAAGCACAGTGCTGTATCACCTGCGCGATCGTGCCAGCCTGCGGCAAAACGGCGTCGCGGAAAATTACGCGGCGAATCGGCGGGAATAACGACTGCAGCACTTCGAGGCCGCCTTCCGCATCCAGATCAATCGACTCCCGGTCGACGAGTTGCATGAGCCCGAAAGCCGCCAGAGGTTTTGACAACGACGCCGCTTCGAATGTGGTATTGGGCCGGACGTAACTTTCCGGATCGCGAGGATCTTTGAGGCCGTAACCGCGGGCCCAGGCAATCTTGTTGTCCCGGATCATGGCAACCGACAGGGCTGCGATATTGTGCTCAGCCATCCGGCTTCGAATGCCGGACAGTGACACCGCGTTTTCAAATCGCCATATCGGATCGTTTGGACGCCGCCCGGCGCCAACAGGAACGGTGATATAGGCGCCGGGCGTTGACCCCAACACGATCAGGCGTGGCGATCGGCCTGACGTCTGTAAACTTCGTAGTCGTTGCAACGCAATCGGATCCATGCCGCTGGTTGCAAACCACAGATCCGACCCGGTCATCATCCAGCGATCACCGGTTCCGAACCTGGCGTCGGAGATTTCGCGTTGCGACAGAGGGAAAAACCGGATCTCCGCGGTCATCGCCTCAGGCAATTTGGCTCCGTCGACACCGCCGGAGGAATCGACGGCCACCCAACGCGCAGCATCGTCCGGGGAAAAATCGAAGCTCGTGACCGTCTTGCCGTTTTGAAGAATGGCGTTAAGTCGAGCGATGGTTGTCGTTGCGACGCCGCTGTGTTCGATCCCTGCATCGGAGACGATCAGCCAACTTCCGTTCTCGGCAATGTCTGCCGCCGTCAGTTCGCCGTCACGGTTTTCGATGGCCCGAAGCCGTCTTGCGAGCCCCGAGGGAATGTTCGTGCTGTGAGCGATTTCTCCCTTCTCGCCCAGCGCCGACGGCCCCATCGCGACAATCCACTGGTTTTTCTCATTGACCGACGCGACGGAAACAGTCCGGCGGCAATTTGAAATGCTCCGGAGCGCCGTCGCAAATTGGTTCGGGAAGGCGCCGTGAATGAGCACCGTCTCCCTGGAAGTGCTTCGGAAAGCGGCTTCACACTCTATCTTATCGACACCGTCATAAGTCGGCGTCGCGTTGCGCGCTTCTTCAACGGTCTCCTTCAGCTCATCGCCCCGCAGATCTTCCGGCGCTTCCAAATCGCGCGTTTCGGCGTCCGTGCCGGATAGGGGATTGTCGCCAAGAACGCCTTTCGGGGCCCCTTCTTTTTCAAGCGGTCCTTCAAGACCCTCTCTGGACTGACCCTCACTGTCCCGGATGGCTTGCGCCTGTGATGTCGCGCCGGTGTAAAGCGCATTCAGTTGATCCGGGGTCAGAGCCGTATCGTAGATACGCACATCATCCATGCGCATATCGCGAATGGATGATTTGTTCGCGTGCTGGGCACCGAGCCAGACGCTGCGGTCTGGTGACAGATCATTGGCAGGATTGAATGTAGCGCTTTTCGATTCCCCATTGACGAACAGGGTCGCCGTCCCGTCGCTCGCATCCCAGACTCCGGCGACGAAAACCCATTCCTCCGGCCGAACGGTCTCTGTCGATGCAAATCTTAATCCGTTGGACCGGTCGGTCGTCATCCATAACTGGCCGGCGTAGTAATAAAGGCTGAGGTAGGAATTGTTGGAAGCGATATGCCCGGCGCCGTTTGCGAAGTCCGGTTCGGCGTAGATCCAGGCAGTGAAGGTGACTTTCGGAAAGGCGCCCGGGAATACATCCAGCGGAATATCGACGCTGCGTCCGCCGGCGAAGCGTAAAGCCTGCCCGTCGGTTCCTTGGACGAAGTTCGGGGCCTGCCTGGAGATACGCCCATCGCTGGTGAACATGCGGGGGGCAAGACGTGGTTGCGTACCGGCGTTCTCGAGATCGCCCTCGAATTTCAGATGGACGCGCGGTGCCGGAATTGAGGCAGCGCCCGCGCTGGTTGCCTCTGCGTGCGACCGGCTGATATCGAAATTGAAAATGCATATCAGGCCGAGCGCAAGAAGCAGTTTTCGAAAAAACATGATGGCTCCCTGTGCCGCGTAGTCAATGCTGCCACTGCCTCCAGGATTGCTCAAGCTCAGAGCGGCACCAGGAACCAATCCCGTGGCACAACGGCCTCGCCGAGGCAATCCGTAATCTCGATGTGAAGGCAGGTCGCGGCTGAAGCCGCTCCCATCCGTCATCCACCGTTTCGGAGGGCGGTTTGCAAAATCCCCGGACGGTTGCGATATTGAGAAAAAGAAGGGCACGTACGGGGGTCGTGTTCCGCTATAAGTACAAAGCGGGGGTGGGGCCGAGAGCTCCAGACGCGTGGGCTGCCATCCGCAGCTGTGCCACGCAGCTCGGATCCGAGCCGATCATCCCGTTGACGAAGGAGAATAAAACGTGGGATTCCTCGGCCGATTGTTCCCCAGTGGCTATTCCTGCAAAGAGCAGCCGATCGTTGACTTCGTTGTCATCGCCCTCGCCGTCCTGCTGGCAGTGCCGCTCGGCTGCGGCTCTCTCCTTGCAGCGTCGTCGGTCGCGGACGATACGAACGCGGCCCTGGAGACCTATCGTGAGTTCCTGACGGCCTGGGAGAGTGCGGAGGACATGGAGGCGTTATACCCCTTCCTTCGTGAGGAGCTCGTTTCGCAGTTCGAATCGCTGCCGGAGGAGCGCCAGGCGATGATCGCCGCGCAGGTGCTCAACCCGCGGAATGCCGACCGGTTGAAGACGCCGGCTGGCGGGTTTTCTCTGGTGTCCTCCCGGCGCGATGGCGACGAACTGGATCTGTTCCTCGGTGCCCGCCGGACGGAAGGCGACGTGCGTATCGAGCTCAGGCAGAAGGCCACGCTGGTCGAGGTGGGCGATAGCTGGAAAGTCGATGACCCGGCGCCTTCGCCCTGGCGCGTGACGGCGCGTATGCCGGTCGCCATGGCGACGGAGGCCGGGAGTTCCACCGGACCGGGCGCAGGTGCATGGGACACCCGGTTCTCCGGCAGCTTCGACGACCTCGAACTGGTCGCGGAAGTGAAGATCGAAGAGCTCAGTTCGACCGTGGACGACTTCATTCGCTGGGACCCGACCGGGAGCTTCATGGCTGTCGGCGAGGGCGATGGGGCCACTTACCTGTCTCTGCCGGACCTGGAGCCCGTGTGGGTATCCGGCGCGAGGAACAGCGGTTTTCTGAATATGTCGATCAGCCACGATGGCAGATGGCAGCTGGTCTCCGGCAGTGGCGGCGCGGCATTGCTCCCCCTCGCCGAGAGCCTGGAGAGAATGCCGCCTGCCGATGACTATTTCTTCATCGAGCCGGATTTTGCTGCGATCTCGAGGGAGGCGGATCGCGTGCGGATCGCCGATATGGCCTTCCACCCGGATGAACCCGTCGTCGCTATCGTCAATCGTGAGCGGGATGGGCATTCGATTTACTTCCAGGCTCCGGAAAGCCTCGTCTCCGGGAATGATGAGCAGCTCTCACCGGACGCATGGACGGTGGAGGTGCAGCCCACCAGGGTTGCTTGGTCCGTCGATGGTGGATACCTCGCCTTCATCCGGGGTTATTCGGAGATGGGCGCCGAAGTGGAGGTCAGGCGCTTTCCGGATGGAGAGACCGCTGCACGGCTGTCGGCCGAGGGTTTCTCGCCCGGGAGCATCCGGTTCAGCGCCGACGAGGACCGCGTTCTTGTCCTCGGCGGCACCAATGAGGGGTATGCCACCGGTGTCTGGGACGTTGATAACGCCGAGGCTTATCCCGATGTCCCGGCGGCACGTTACGGTGCGTGGGCGCCGGATAGTCGGCACCTGTTTCTCGTACAGAGCGGCGGCGTCAGTAGCGAAGAAGGCGTCGACAACGTCATCCTTCTCGTCGAACCGGGCAAGCAGGAAGCGGTGGGAGCACTCGATGCCTTTCCCCGGGGCGACGGGAAGTTTCCATCGCGCATTCACGCTGTCAGCGTCAGTCCGAACGGCCGTTACCTGGCGGCAACTGCCGTCACCTATTCCGCCGAGGGTGAGAAGTCCCTCACCGTGAAACTCTGGCAGATCGCCGGCAAGCCATAGCCGATTCGTAGGAGGGGCTTCAGCCCCGATTGCTCGTAAACGAGACCAGTTACCATGATTAGTCGCGGCTGAAGCCGCTCCTACAGCGCTGCGGGAGGAGGGCCTTCAGACCCGACCTTCACGCCCGACCCGCTACCGGCGATAAGCTCCTGTTACCTGGCGATTGAGGTAACCTTGCTCGTGATCAGGAGCCCGGGGGCGACGTCGTCCCGGAATTCCCCATCGCGCACGACGAATTCGCCGCCGACCAGCACGTGCGTGATGCCGCGGGACGGCTGCAGGGGTTCGCGGTAGGTGGCGGCGGCGCCGACCGTCTCCGGGTCGAACACCGTGACGTCGGCGTCGGCCCCGACCTGCAGCCGGCCCTTGCGCGCGAACGCGGGTGCCACGCCCTCGAGCCGCTGCGCGGGCAAAAGCGTCATCCTGGCGACGGCCTCGGCGAGCGGCACGCTGCCTTGTCCCTCGCCGGTGTATTCTCCGAGCACCTTTGCGAACGTGCCGATGCCGCGGGGATGCACCCGCTCTCCCGGCTCAGTGATCGGCATGGCGTCGCTCGCGATCATGACGCCTGGTGCGGTGATGGCCTCGCGGGTCCATTCCTCGCGGCCGTAATGATGGATGACGGTGCCTTCCGGATGTTTCTCCCGATACTCGTTCCACATGGCCTCGTCGAAGCGCTCACCCGTCTCGGCCCACTCCACGTCCTCGTAAGTGATGCCGAAGATCGATTGCCAGTCGCGGCTGAACACGGCCGCCGAGATCGACGTGGAACCTGCGTTCCAGGGGTACGCCTCGGTGGTCACGTCCACGCCGTCCGCACGCGCCTCGGTGATCAGCGCCAGGAAGCCGGCCACATTGCTCATGGCGTTGGCGTTGAGGTGACAGACGTGCAGCGGCGCGCGGTGCCGGCGCGCGAGCTCGATCATCTCCGCCAGTCCCGCCGCGTCGCCGGGCAGCTCTCGGCGGATGTGCACGAACACGGGTGCCTGGTGCTCCGCCGCCGTCGCGAAGACGACGTTCAGCTCTTCCGGACCGACTGCCGTCCGCAGGTAATCGAATAGCAGGCCGATACCCAGGCCGCCGCCGGCTAGTCCGCGGGCGAGATGCTCTCGCAGCGATTCCAGTTCCGCGGCCGTGAGCGGTTCCGTGAAGGTCGGCCGGGCCGCCACGAAGTCGATGCCCGAAAGCAGATGGGGTTTCTCGATGCCCTGCTTCACGAGCAGGCGCGCGGCCAGGTGGCTCACGGAGGCGCCGAAATTGATCGCCGGCCGGCCGTCGACGAAGCGTTCCAGCGCGGCCACGGGGTAGGCGCCGGCCTCGAGTTCCAGCGCCGTGGTGACGCCGTCGAGGGCCTGATAGCGCTGGCCGAGCGGCGTCGGGGTATGGCTGTGCAGGTCGATGAAACCGGGCGCCACCACCTGGCCGCTGACGTTGATCACCTCGGCGCCGGCCAGGGGCGTCTCCGACACCGCCGTGAGGCGGCCGTCGCGTATGCCGACATGGCGAATGGCATCCAGCCCCGTTTCCGGATCGATGACCCGGCCGCCCTGCAGCACGACGTCGTAGCCCTGTTCTGCCGACGCCTCCGTGGGCGGATCGTCGGATCGGTCGCCGCAGCCTGCCAGCAGCGTCGCGGCCGCCGCCAGGCCGAACAGCCATCCCCTCTGGTTTCCCATCCTGTGCTCTCCCGTCTCTATTCCGGTCGTGCGTTGAAGATGTCCAAATCCAGATCGCCCTCTGCCTTCGCCACCAGCAGCGACACGGCCGCGTCGCCGGTCACGTTCACCGTGGTGCGGGCCATGTCGAGAATCCGGTCGATGCCTGCCACCAGCGCGATGCCCTCCAGCGGCAGGCCTACCGAGGTCAGCACGATGGAGAGCACCATCAGACCCGCGGCCGGTATGGCCGCGGTGCCGATGGAGGCGAGCACGCTCGCCACCAGGATGGTGCCGTACTGTAGCGGGGTGAGGTCGATGCCGTACGCCTGGGCAATGAACACTGCGGCGACGGCCTGATAGATCGCCGTGCCGTCCATGTTGATGGTGGCGCCGATCGGCAGCACGAATCCGGATACCTCCTCGGACACGCCCAGATTATGCCGTGCGCAGCTGATGGTCACCGGCAGCGTGCCAGCGGCGGTGGTGGTGCTGAAGGCGACGATCTGCGCTTCCAGCACGCCGCGGAAGAACTGCAGCGGGCTCACACCGCCCACGAAGGCGATGAGCCCGCCCAGCGTCACCACCGCGTGGATGAGGCAGCCGGCGTAGACGCCGGCGATCAGCTTGCCCAGCGGCAGCAGCACGTCGAGGCCGTAGCGTCCCGTGGTCACCGCGATGAGGGCGAACACGCCGATGGGCGCGACGGCGATGATCATCTCCGTCAGCTTGAAGATCACGGCGGCGAGCGAGTCCACGAGCCGGGTGACCGGCGCGCCGCGCTCGCCGACCGCCGCCAGCGCGATGCCGAACAGCAGCGAGAAGACGATGACCTGCAGGTTGTCGCCCGAAGCGAATGCCGCGAACGGGTTGTCCGGGACCAGAGCGACCAGCGACTCCGCCAGCGACGGCGTCTCCTCCGCGAACCCGTCTGCCGGCGGCGCTAGACCCATTCCCGCACCCGGCTGCAGCCAGACAGCGATGGCGAGGCCGACCGGTATGGCCGCGGCCGTGGTCAGCAGGTACCAGCCGACCGTGCGTCCGCCGATGCGGCCCATGCGGCTCATGTCGCCGATGGACGCGATGCCGCCCACCAGCGAGACGAAGATAAGCGGCACCACCAGCATCTTGATGGCGGCGATGAAGGCCTGGCCGACGGGGTCGAGCCACAGGATGCGCTCGCCGAACAGCGCGCCCGTGACGGCACCGGCGACGAGGCCGATCAGCACCCGCGCCCAGATCGGCACCCCGGGCCCGCCGCTGCGGCCCGTCGCCTCCGCTGCTGCCTCGTCTTGCCCCATCGTCCCCGATCGCCCCGCGGTGCCGGGCTCAGTCCCCCCGGTAGTCGTCGAGCCCCAGTATATGCCGATAACCGAACAGGGCCTGACTGCCGCCGGTGTGCAGGAACACGATGTTCTCGTCGTCCGCCAGTTCGCCCCGGCGGACGAGGTCGAGGAGCCCCGCCATGCCCTTCGCGGAGTACACGGGGTCGAGCAGAATTCCCTCGCGCTGCGCGGTCAGCCACAGCGCTTCCAGGGTGCTGTCGGCCGGGATCCCGTAACCCTCTCCGACGTAGTCGCAGTTCACCTGCACGTGGTGGGCGGCCACCGCGCCGGGGCAGCCGACGTGTTCGGCGGTCGCCTCTGCCAGCTTCAGTACGCTCGCATGCTGTTGCGGCGCCGGTGCCCGCACCCCGATACCGAGCACCGGGATGCCGCTGCCGCTGGCGCACAGGCCGGTTACGAGGCCCGCCTGGGTGCCCGCGCTGCCGGTGGCATGCACCACGCGGTCGATATGCAGCCGCCGGTCGTTAGCCTGGGTCAGGAGTTCCAGCGCGGCGTTGACGTAGCCGAGCGCGCCGACGGCGTTCGAGCCCCCGCCGGGGATGACGTAAGGGCGGCGCCCCTGCGCGGTCAGCGATTCGGCCAGCTCGGCCATCGCCGCGTCCATGTCGGTGCCGCCGGGGTGCAGGGCCACCGTGGCGCCCATGAGCTGCTCCAGCAGCACGTTGCCGTTGTAGTTATAGTCTTCGTCGCGCTTGCCGGTGCGGTCCTCCAGCAGCACGTGACACTGCATGCCCAGCCGCGCCGCGGCCGCGGCGGTCTGGCGGGTATGGTTGGACTGGGTGGCGCCCTGGGTGACGATGGTATCCGCGCCGTGGCGCTCGGCGTCGGCCATCAGGAACTCGAGCTTGCGCGTCTTGTTGCCGCCGCCGGCCAGCCCGGTGCAGTCGTCGCGCTTGATCCACAGCCGCGGGCCGCCGAGCAGCCGGGTGAGTTCATCCATGGGCTCGAGCGGTGTCGGCAGGTGCGCGAAGCGCAGCCGCGGGAAACGGGAAAGATGCATGTCGTGACGGCCCCCGGCCCTGGAATCGCAGGGGAGCAATACTAGAAACAGGGCGTCCGGCGGGCTAATGCCAATTACGGTGCGACCGATAGCATTCCTGCATGGGCGCTTTCCATGTAGTCCCAGATGGCGTGGAGCACCTTTTTGCGGTTGGCCCTGTTCATGATCAGCACCACCTGCATGGCCACCGCCGGCAGGTCGGGCACGCGTGCGAGGCGCCCTTCCTCCAGGTCGCGGCGTACCAGGCTCGCCGGCAGCCAGGCGAGGCCGGTGCCCTCCAGCGCCAGCGCCCGGGCGCTCTCGGACAGTGCCGTCTCGAAGATCAGCTCGAACTCCACCCCGCTGTCGCGCGTGGCCGGTATGCATTCCGTCTGCACCAGGCGTCCGAAGAAGGACTCGGAGGGGAAGCCCACCAGCGGATAGCGCCGGCCGCCTCCGGCGGCCAGCGCGGGCGAGGCCACCGGTATGAGCTGCTCGGTGCCGAGCTCGAGTCGGGCGAGGTCGCTGCGCTCGAGTTCCGGGTAGACATCCGGCGAGTAATAGCAGAGCAGCAGGTCGCTCTGGCCGGACAGGAACTGGTCCAGGCAATCGTGCAGGTTGTGCGCCTTCACGCGGATGCTGTTCTCGCCCAGAAGCGGCCGGATCTCGCCGAACCAGCGCGGGCAGAAGGTGACGCTGAGCGAATGCTGGGTGGATACCACGAGGCGGTCGCCGGCGGCGTCGCGTGCCCGCATCTCGCTGCGCAGCCGGTAGGTGCGGGCGACCAGCTCGCGGATGGCCTCTGTGTATTCCTCTCCGAGCGCCGTTAGCCGAGTGGGGTAGGCGTTACGGTCGATGAGCTCGACGCCGAGCCAGTTCTCCAGCGCCCGGATGCGCCGGCTGAACGCCGGCTGGGAGACGAAGCGCGCCTCTGCGGCCTTGGTGAAGCTGCCGTGCTCGACCAGAGCCAGGAAGTCCTCGAGCCACTTCAGATCCAATGGCCTGCCCCCGTCCCATGCAGTAATGTTACCGGTCGCTGCGCAAACGGTATTGGCCGGCAGCGAAGTCCCGTCATTATCATCCATCGTTCACACGGGCACAAAGACGGGGGGTCTTCAGATGGGTGTCAATTTCTCACAGGCCTGCGGCATCGCCGCAGCGCTGGCGGCTTTCGCGGGCTCGGCTCCGGTTTCGGCCCAGCAGGCCGACGGCCCGGTCATCGAGGAGATCGTGGTCACGGCGCAGAAGCGCGAGCAGAGCCTGCAAGACGTGCCCATCGCCATCAGCGCCTTCGGCGAGGGGGATCTCGCCAGGCTCAACGCTTACCGGCTCTCCGACCTGCAGTATTCCACTCCCAACCTGACCATCAGCCCGAACAACCGCTCGAACCTGCGGGTGGGCCTGCGCGGTGTGTCGGACTTCTCCCGCAACCCGGGCTACGACAACCGGGTCAGTGTCTACGTGGATGGCGTGTACGTCGGCCGCTCGGCCGCCTCCAACCAGGCGGCGCTGGACATCGAGCGCGTGGAAGTGTTGCGCGGCCCCCAGGGGACGCTGTTCGGCAAGAACACGGTGGCCGGCGCCATCAGCCTCACCACCAAGAAGCCGGAGGCCGAGTTCGCCAGCTTCGTCGAGCTGGAGGCCGGCAACGACAGCCTCTACGCCGTCACGGGCATGGCCAATGGCGCGCTGGTGGAGGACAAGCTGTTCGCCAAGGCAGTGGTGAACACCACCCAGCGGGATGGCTACGTCACCAACCTGTTCAACGGTGCGGACCTGAACGGGCTGGACGACACCGGCGGACGTTTGCAGCTGCGCTGGCTGGGTGAGGCTACCGAGGTGAACTTCGCCATAGAGAGCATGAGGAGCGACGCGCTCTTCCACGGTCGCGAGGCGGTGCCGGACCCGGCCGCGCCTGCCATCTACGAGGTCAACTTCGACGTAGAGTCGCTGCAGGAGATCGAGCTGTTCGGCGCCAGCGTCACCGTCGACCACGAGTTCGCGAACGGCTATAGCCTCACCTCCATCAGCGGCTACCGCGACACGGAGTTCCAGAACCAGGCCGACGAGGACTACGCGCCGCTCGACATCTCCTCCAGCGCCATCGGCGAGCAGAGCGACCACTTCTCCCAGGAGTTCCGGCTGGCCTCGCCGGCGGACGAGCGCTACGACTACGTGGTCGGCCTGTACTACTTCGATCAGACCAACGACTCCACCACCTCGGCGCGGGGCGGTGCGCTGTTCCCGGTGCCGAACAGCTCGGTGAGCGTGCCTGCCACCGTGGACGTGAATTCCTGGGCCGTGTTCTTCCACGGCAACTACCAGCTCACCGACAATCTGCAGCTCACCGGCGGCCTGCGTTATACCTATGAGGAGAAGGAGGTCGACTTCTCCATCACCGACACCACGGGACTGTTCACCAACGGCAGCTTCCAGGACGATCGCGACGCCGACGACCTGTCGCCGAAGATCGGCCTGAACTACTTCGTCAATGACGACGTCATGCTCTACGGCTCCTACTCCAAGGGCTTCAAGAGCGGCGGCTGGAACGTGGATTTCCTGCCCACTTTCGAGCAGATCGCCTTCGACGACGAGGAGGTGGACAGCTACGAGGCCGGCGTGAAGTCGACCCTGGCCGACGGCCGGCTGCGCCTGAACGCCGCCGTCTACCGCATGGAGTACAGCGACTTCCAGGTGTTCCAGTTCGTGCCGCTGTCCACCGGCGGCACCATACTCACGCTGACCAATGCGGGCGAGGTGACGTCGCAGGGCCTGGAGCTGGACGGCAACTGGGCCCTGAGCGACGCCTTCACCGTATGGGCCAACTTCGGCTACACGGACGCCGAGTTCGACAGCTTCAAGGACGGCGGCGGCCCGGGCGTCGACTACGACGGCAACAAGCTGCCCGATGCCCCGGAGACCACCTGGGGCCTCGGCGTCGAGGGCCGCTTCCCCGTCGGCACCGGCGGCGAGTTCGTGGCCCAGCTGGACTACAGCTATCGCGACGACTTCTTCACCAACCCGAACAATGCGCCGGTGAACGAAGTGGACTCCTACTCGCTGTGGAACGGCCGCGTGGGTTACGAGTCGCTGGATGGCGCCTGGTCGCTCTACGCCTGGGGCCGCAACCTGGCAGACAGTGACGACGTGATCTACAAGAGCGTCGCCTTCCTCGGCATCAACCGCGCCGTCTACCAGGAACCGCGCATGTACGGCGTCACCTTCCGCTACAACTTCGGCGGAACCTGAGGCAGGAGGGCCTTCAGGCCCGACAGCCGGTCGCGGCTGAAGCCGCTCCTACCGAGCCCCGACCCTCCCGCTTTCCCCGCACAATTCCCC
>Ga0102934_1002377_pt1 | contig 13007 bp, 6 predicted proteins | sample SalPonR2_A_D1_MG_FD_78175 | JGI IMG/M metagenome (GOLD analysis project Ga0102934, IMG submission 78175) | Salt pond soil microbial communities from South San Francisco under conditions of wetland restoration - Salt Pond MetaG R2_A_D1_MG | ecosystem: Environmental > Aquatic > Marine > Intertidal...
AAAAGCGCTTTCAATCACCGTTTTTTATTTGTTTATAGCACGCAGGGAAGGCCCCAAGAAAATCAATGGTCGTATAACAAAGCACGCTATGATGCTGAAACTTTCTGGTATCAAGGCAATGGATCTGTTGAGATTATTCCGGATACTCTTTATGATGCAGAAAAATATGTAGATCAGGGGACAATTTTATTCGGTAACTCAGAAACGAATGCTGCCTGGCAACAACTCCTATCTGATAGTCCTGTTCAAGTTGATGGTAATTCTGTTAAGATAGGAAATAAAAGCATTGAAGGTCAAAATCTATCCTGCTTTTTCGTTCGACCAAAACCAAATAGCGATATAGCCAGTGTTGGTGTAGTCTCAGGAACTGGCCTAGTTGGTATGCGATCAACATATAACCGATTATATATGTATCCTGCTCATAATTATCCCGATGTAACAGTTTTCAATTTTGATGATTCTAAAGAGCAAAAGAGTAGTGTTGCCGCTTCCGGATTTTTTGGTCTGGATTGGTCTATTGAAAAAGGTGATTTTGAATGGAAATAGTTAGGCTTAGTTGGTAAAAATATTATAATTTTATGAGGTCATATTTTGTTAAGAAAAATATTTTTAGCATTTGTTTTAATTTTTACTATTTCAAAATCTTTTGGAGATACTACTAAAGCCCAGGTTTTCAGTGAAAATGGAATCCATTTTGGTAATGAAAGTTTATATGAAAACGATACTGTAAATGTAGAAGATAATGGTCGAGTTATTGCCCGGACCTTGAGTTTGCCTGAGTTTGAGGAACCAGTTAAAATTGAGGCTCATCTGGAAGTGAAATCCTATCTTGATCCTGAATTAACTAATGGTGATCAAGGTGATCCCTGGGATCGCTCAGGCACTATTTATCTTTCCGTCCCAGGAATGGAAAATATTGAATTATTGAAATTTATCACAGGTTTTGGCGGCCATTCTAATTTGAAAAATGATGTTTCCAACCTGGCCCCATTATTACAGGGCGATGCTAAAATTAACGCATTTATAGATACATGGGTAAGTCCGGGTTGGCATGTTGATCTTGAATTGATTTATGTTCCCATTGATACTGTTGAAAATCCTGACTGGGCAAATGGTTTATATTATGATTCAGGACTTAGCAAAGGAGAAGTTACTGACCAGAATCCAGGAAGAGATATTACAATCCCGGATAGTCATGAAAGAATGAATTTGGTTTACTATACATCAGGTCATTCAACGGAAGGCAGCGAATTTGACGAGTTTCACAAACGGGATAATGTAATCTATATTGATGGACAGGAAATTTACAGATATACTCCCTGGCGGACTGATTGTGAAAATTTTGCCACACAAAATCCCTACTCAGGCTGGTGGTATGAAGGTTCGCAAAAGGTTTATTCTTACGAATTATCTAGAAGTGGTTGGTGTCCAGGGGACAAAGTTGAACCAGTTATCCTTGATGTTAGCGAAAAATTAACAACGGGAGAACATAGAATTCGATGGGCTGTTGAAGATATTGGAGAAAATACTGCTTACTGGCGGGTATCTTCTTATTTGACAGGTTATGGTGATATAACCGATTGGCAGCCTGAAAAAATTGAAGTGACCAGTTCGGCATCCGGCAACATGGTTATCCCGGGTACGATTGTTTCTTTGCGCATTGATCTAGTAGATCAGTTTGGTAATTTAGTGCCTTATAGCGATAATACTGTGAAAATTAGGTCTGATTCAAGTTCGGCAAAATTCAGTCTTGATCAAAATGAGTGGAAGGATTCTCTGGAAATCAATATTCAGCACGGTTCAGCTTTGGTCTGGGTGAAATCAGACCAGGAAGGAGAAATCCCTATTTCTGTACAGGAAATTAGTACTGCCACTCCTTTAGATTCTCCAGAAGATATAATAATCAGTTATTTTAAACCAGATATTGAAGAAAAAGTGAATTTTGCTTTAACGGCAACTGCTACAGCAGATTGTGAATGCGCTAGCAGTGAGACGGCTTTTCATGGAATCGACGGCTCACTTGAAACTAAATGGTGCTGTAATGATGGTGCGCCTAATTGGTTAAAAGTAGAATTGCAGGATACAACGGCAATAGATTACTTCGTATTGTATAATGCTGGTGCTGGTCAGGCGCCTGCAGGAGATCCGGGAAGTGGTGATAATTCCAGCATGAATACCCAATCCTACAAAATTCAAAAATTAAATAATGGGGAATGGAAAAATTTGATTGTAGAAACTGACAATCCTGCAAATGAAGCCGGAGATATAAGTTTTCATAAGTTGGATCAGCCAGTTGATATAAAAACCGTACGTCTTTATACTGATTTACCATCAACGAGCAGAATTTATGAGTTTGAGATATATAATTTAGATAGTACTGAAACCAGTGACCTGGATAATGATCCCTCGGATTGTATCCTTTCTCCTGATGATTTTGAATTGCTTTCTAATTACCCCAATCCCTTTAATTCTGCTACTCAGATTAAATTTTTTATCCCTCTGTATGGTAAGGTCAGTGTAGCAATATTTGATTCACAGGGACGAAAAGTAAAATCCCTATTAAACGGAAAATTGAGAAAAGGCTTCCATACATTAAAGTGGATGGGTAATAATGAAAAGGGCAATTCCCTGAGTTCTGGTGTTTATTTCATTAGCGTAAAATATTCCAACAAAGTCCAGAATTTTCAGAAACAAAAGATACAAACAAGCACCTATCTGAAATAGGAACTTATCAGTTAGTTAAAAAGCAAAAGTGAGGTAATTATTGATAAAAATCTTTCAAAATTGTTATTAATTTGCCTAACATTAAGGGAATATTTACTGGTTTAGCGATCAGTATAAAAACACCAAATTTGAAAGGAACACCAATGTTTAAAATTAGGTCACAAATCCAATTACTTGTATTAATTTCGCTATTAATTATCGGGGCACTAAAAGCCGAAAATACGCGCACTGAAATAAATATTCCCGATATTCTTGATTACCAGACCTTGAAATGTGATTTTCATATGCATACCCTTTTTTCTGACGGAAATGTTTGGCCGACAAATCGGGTAAAAGAAGCCTGGCAGGAAGGCCTGGATGCCATTTCAATAACAGACCACATTGAATATAAAGTTTATCAGGAAGATGTACCGATTAATTTCAACCGACCTTATGAAATTGCTCAGCCTTTGGCTAATGAGCTTGATTTGATTTTAATCCATGGTGCGGAAATTACCAGAAGTATGCCACCCGGTCATCTAAATGCTATTTTTCTCAAAGATGCTGCTAAACTTGATGTTGCAGAACCTATGGATGCGATTCAAGCCGCAGCTGAACAGGGTGCCTATATTTTCTGGAATCATCCTGGCTGGAAATCACAGCGGCCAAGCGGAATTCCGAAATGGTTTGAAGAACACGAAACCATTTACCAAAAGGGCTGGCTAAAAGGGGTAGAATTAGCCAATTTTAAAGAATATTATCCTAAAGTGTTGGACTGGATGTATGAGAAAGACCTCACAATTTTTGGAAATTCCGATGTTCATAATCCTATCTACCAGGATTGGGATTATAATAAAGGAGAACATCGTCCTATAACACTGGTATTCGCCAGATCGCGGACAAAGCAGGGCATTAGAGAAGCGCTGGAGAATGGTCGAACGGCTGTTTACTTTGAAGATAAGATTATGGGTCGCCAAAAGTTTCTAACTCCAATCTGGAATAATTCAGTAAATATAAAGAACAAAGAAATTTTGGTTGATCCAGAAGGAGAAGCAAATCTCCAGGTCTATAATTCCTCGGACCTTGTCTTTTCTCTGGAACTTGTCGAATCCTGTGACCATCTCGAAGCACCTCGAGAAATATTCCTGCCCTCGCATAAAACCGTTCTCCTGCCAGTAGAAAAGGACAACGATTTCAATCCATTATCCCAAAAGGTAAAACTCAAATATAAAGTAAAGAATATGCTGATCAAAGCTGATCAATGTTTGCCTGTTGATTTTGAATTTCAATTGTTGTCGCTGAACAATGTAAGTATTCAACCCCATAAAAGTTTTTTAGGAAAAAATAAAGAGTACAAATTATCAGTTGAAAATAAACACGAGAATTTGAACCTCCATTATTCAATTGATAATTCACAATTATCAGTCGATTCAAAAACAATTGAGCAACCATTTCAGATTAAAAATGATACAACTGTGGTAAATTTTGCCATTTTTAAAGATGGTTATCAGTATAGCCCAACCCGATCAATTAGTTTTGTTGCTAATCCTATTTCTGAACAAAATGTGGAATTGCTGACTCAGCCAACCCAAAAATACAAAGGCAAAGGCGCTGCAACTCTTTTTGATGGTTTGGTCGGAACGGTTCATTATAGAGAGGGAAAATGGTTGGGATATAAGGGGAACAGTATTGAAGTTTTGGTTGATGTTAAAAATCAAAATTCTCTGCAAAATGTACGAATTGGAGTATTACGGGACAATAATTCCTGGATTTTTCTGCCTTCGAAAATTACAATCGAGGGCTCTCAAGATGGGGAACAATTTGAATTGATTAATGAGAAAAAAATCAATGGAAATAGTCCTGATTCAAGCCCGCTTATTAAGGAAGTAAAAATACCTCTTACCAATTTTCAGCACAAATTATTAAAAATCACAATTCATAACTATGGCACTTTACCTGATTGGCATAATGGGGCTGGAGATAAAAGCTGGCTTTTCTGTGATGAAATTGTTATCGATTGAAAAATCAGATTCATTAAAAAGATCAGTTTGAAATTATGGTCGGCAATTTCGCCAGTAATATTTTGTTGCGATACAAATTTAGAATTGAATAAAATAAATAAAGGAAAATAGATGAGAAAAATTATCTTTATCCTTATTTTGGGAATCGGAATTATGATGGCGCAAAAACATGATTGGGAAAATCAGAATATTATTGGCGTAAATAAGGAAAAGCCCCACGCAACCTTTATTCCTTTTAGTAATATTGATCAGGCTAAAAATCTAAATATCGAAGATTCGGAATGGTATAAAAGCCTTAATGGTAAATGGGATTTTAAATGGGTTAAGAATCCTTCTGAAAAACCAGAAAATTTTCACAAAAGCAATTTTTCTACAAAAACCTGGGATAAAATTGATGTGCCCTCTAACTGGCAATTAGAAGGCTTTGGAATTCCTATCTATGTCAATATAAAATATCCTTTTAAAAAAGATCCTCCCCGTGTTATGAGCGAGCCTGATAAAAATTATACAGCTTATCAGTTTCGCAATCCGGTCGGGTCTTATCGCCGAACTTTTACTATTCCTGAAAATTGGAAGGAGCGCGAGGTATTTATCCATTTTGCCGGAGTAAAAAGCGCTTTTTATCTCTGGATTAATGGCCAAAAAGTTGGCTATAGCCAGGGCAGTATGACTCCAGCAGAATTTAATATTACTGAATTTCTGCAAGAGGGGCAGAATGTAATAGCGGCGCAAGTCTATCGCTGGAGCGATGGCTCCTATCTGGAATGTCAGGATATGTGGCGCTTGAGCGGAATCTATCGGGATGTTTATCTCTATTCTACACCCCACGTTTATATTAGAGATTTCCATGTAAAATCAGAGCTTGATAAAAATTATGAAGATGCCTCTCTGGAAGTTATAAGTTATGTTAAAAATAGGGCAGAAAAGGGGGCCAAAGATATTTTTCTGGAATTATCCCTGATTGATGAAAATGGCAACTTTGTCAAAAAGCAGATATTAAGACAGGAAAAGCGCAATTATCTTTACCCGCAGGCTGAGGCAGTTTACCGCCTAAAAACAGAAATCACCAATCCTAAAAAATGGACTGCTGAAACTCCTAACCTATATAAAGTTGTTCTTAAATTGCGGCAGGGAAATAAAATTTTGCAAACAGTTTCCACTGATTATGGATTTCGAGAAGTGGAAATAATCGATGGCCATTTGTGCATTAATGGGAAGCAGATCTATATAAAAGGTGTCAATCGCCATGAACATGATCCTGATCGAGGTAGAGCAATTACCAGAAAAAGAATCGAAGAGGATATTAAATTAATCAAAAGAAATAATATAAATACAATTCGGACCAGTCATTATCCCAATCATCCTTATTTCTACAAAATGTGTAATAAATATGGCATTTATGTAATTGATGAGGCCAATATCGAATCTCATGGCATGGGTTACGATCCTCAAAAATCTTTTGCTAATAATCCGGCCTGGGAGCAAGCCCATTTCGATCGCATTCAGAGTTTGGTAGAAAGAGATAAAAATCATCCCTGCGTGATTATCTGGTCATTAGGAAATGAAGCGGGAGCAGGTGTGAATTTTGAAAAAGCTCGAGATTGGATTTCTCAAAGAGATTCCAGACCAGTCCAGTATGAACGCAGTTTGGGAAAATCAACAACGGATATTGTTTGCCCAATGTACACCCATTATAATAAGATCAAAGAATATGCTTCTCTCCAGGCTGGAAATATTTTATGGGAAGGATATTTAGGGGGGATCGGTAGATTGGCAGCAGAAGAGCAACGCCAGCGACCTTTTATAATGTGCGAATATGCTCATGCTATGGGGAACAGTGTTGGAAATCTTCAGGATTACTGGGATGTGATTGAGTCAGTACCCTATGCTCAGGGCGGCTGTATCTGGGATTTTGTCGATCAAGGGCTTAGAGCAGTATCGGATAATGGTCAGAAGTATTTCAAATATGGTGGTGATTTTGGTGATCAGCCCAATGACAGTAATTTCTGTTGTAATGGACTGGTACAACCTGATAGGACGCCGAATCCTGGACTTTATGAAGTAAGAAAAGTCTATGAAAATATCGATATTCTTGCTGAAAATGTAGAGGAAGGCCTTGTTCGAATTAAAAATAAAAATACTTTCCTCTTCACTGATTATGTGGAATTTGGATGGGAATTAAGCGAAAATGGCCATATAATTCAATCCGGCAATCTAGATGTTTATCCAGTTCCCCCTAACTCTGAACTGGTCAAAAAAGTAGATATTAAAAAGCCTCATAAAATTGCAGGTAATGAATATTTTCTCAAAGTATCAGCCCGTTTAAAAGAACCTACTGATTGGGCTGATCAGGGATTTATCGTAGCCTGGGATCAGCATAAAATTAATTGGGAAGCAGAAGAAAAATCCACAGAAAATATATCCCCGCATGAACCACTGGATTACAAAGCTACTGACTCAAATTATATTATAGAAGTTGATGGTAGGGAAGTGGCTATCGATAAAAATTCAGGCTATATATCTGAATTAAAGATAGGACGGTGGAAGGTGCTTGAGTCGCCCTTAAAACCAAATTTTTGGAGAATCCCCACAGATAATGATCGAGGCTATGATATGGAAGACCATCAGGGATTGTGGGAAAATATCCGTTTCACCCTTAAAGATTTCAACATTGATACTCTAAAAAATGGTGATCTGCAATTTAAATTGCAAACCATTAGTGATATAAGTAATAAAATTCGAATGAATTTAGCCTATCAGATAAATGGCAAAGGTGATATTAAAGTTGAAACCGAAATATTTCATAATGGCAATAACATTCCACCTATGCCTCGCTTTGGTATGCAAGGCCAAATCAATGATCGCTATGAAGAAGTAAAATGGTATGGGCGCGGTCCCTGGGAAAATTATTGGGATAGAAAAACAGGAAGTGAAATCAAAGTTTTCGATAAAAATATTGCCGATCTAAATCATGTCTATGTACGTCCCCAGGAATGTGGAAATCGTTCCGACTGTCGCTGGGTTTCATTAACAAAAAATGGAGAGCAAGGAATCATGATTAAAGGACATCCGACTATTGATTTTTCTGCCTGGCCCTGGACTCCTGAAAACCTTGCTTCTGCCGATCATATGCACGAATTGAATCTGGCTGAAAACATAACTTTGAATATCGATTACAAGCAGATGGGGGTTGGCGGTGACAATAGCTGGGGCGCTCAACCTCATCAAAAGTACACTTTGCATAAAAATCATTACAAGTACAGTTTTACTATCAAATTAATCGATTAAATAAAGAAGAATTAAGTTCTAAAAAAACTAATTATGGAAATATTTATTAAAATTATTAATAAATTTTAGAAAAATGCCGGTTTTAATAAAAAATTATGTTAAATTGGATCAAGGGAGTTGGTATGAGAAGGGTATTTTTAATATTTTTAACGATTATGATGATTTTAAATTTTACAATGCCTAAAAATGTTTTTGGCAAAGACTATCTAATTGAATCAGAAAAGGAAATTGATCAAAGAATGGATTGGTGGCGAAAGGCCAGATTTGGTATGTTTATCCACTGGGGACTATATTCCATTCCTGCTGGTAAATGGGGTGATGAAACCGGTCATGCTGAATGGATACGGACAACAGCGCAAATTCCTTTAGAAACCTATGATCAATTTCTTGACGATTTTAATCCAGTTAATTATAATCCTGAAAAATGGGTGACCCTGGCTAAACAAGCTGGAATGAAATATATTGTGATTACAACCAAACATCATGATGGATTTTGTTTGTTTGATTCGAAGTTCACCGGTTTTGATGTAATGTCCACACCCTATGGCAAAGATCTCTTGAAACCATTAGCAAGAGAGTGCCGTGAACAGGGCGTTAAACTGGGCTGGTATCACTCCATTATGGATTGGCATCATCCCGATTATTTACCTCGCAGAGCCTGGGAAAAAGATAGACCAACTTCGAATGCAAATTTTGATGAATACGTAAAATACATGAAAAACCAGTTAAAGGAATTATTAACAGGTTATGGTGATATTGGTGTTCTCTGGTTTGATGGAGAGTGGGAAAAGAATTGGAATGATAAACGCGGTCGAGACCTGTATAACTATGTTCGAGGTTTACAGGAAGACATAATTATCAATAATAGAGTTGGTGCTAGCCGGTCTGGAATGGCTGGATTTTCTGACAAAACAACTTCTGCTGGAGATTTTGGAACACCAGAGCAGGAAATTCCAGCCACGGGTATGCCGGGAGTTGATTGGGAAACCTGTATGACTATGAATGATCGCTGGGGTTATAATAAATATGATGACAACTGGAAATCGACACAAGACCTGATTCATAAATTAATTGATATCGCTTCCAAAGGTGGAAATTTTCTATTAAATGTTGGTCCCAAAGCAGATGGTACCTTTCCTGATGAAAGTATAACCAGATTAAAAGCAATAGGGAAGTGGATGGATAAATATGGCGAGTCTATTTATAAAACTCAGGCCAGTCCCTTTAAAAAATTTGAATGGGGAAGATGTACCCAAAAGAGGTTGGATAATGGCACTACAAATCTATATTTCCAAATTTTTGATTGGCCGAAGAATAACAAACTTATCATCCCCGGTTTAGTTAGTGATGTAAATTCTGCCTACTCTTTACAAAATCAGAATGAAGACCTGTCAGTAGAAAAAAAGTTGAGTGAAATTATTGTAGAACTTGATCCCAATCAGAAAAATGACTATGCTTCTGTAATTGTTCTCAATATTGACGGTGAGGCTCAAGTTGCCTATGCCCCCCAGATTATGGCACGTAATGATGTGTTTGTTGAAAAAATTGATGTTGAACTTAAATCCTCAATTCGCGATAAAGACATTTTTTATACTCTAGATGGGACCGAACCTAATTTAAATTCAAACTTATATAGCGGTCCGATTACAATAAAAAATAGTTCAGAATTAAAAGCTCGTATCTATATTAATGATAAACCGATTTCTCCGGTAAGTTCTCAAAAATTTAGCAAAGTAAAACCACTTCCCGCTCTAGATATTAAGGAAAATGAACTCAGATCAGGTGTCTTACAATTGGAATACCATGGAGACTGGGATAAAATTCCAAATTTTACAGAAATGGAAGCCGTAACTCAAAAAGTTACTCCCAAAATAAGTTTTGACAATTTTACTGAAAAAGAATATTTCGGTTATAAATATGAGGGATACATTAAGATAGCGGAGGATGCAGTTTATAAGTTTGGTACAATGTCTGATGATGGGAGTAAATTGTACATTGATGACCGGCTTGTGGTTGATAATGGTGGTCTCCACTCCACTCAATCTGCTGAGGGAAGCATTGCATTAGCAAAAGGTATGCATAAGATAAAAGTAGAATATTTTGATAAAACCGGGGGCAATTTCCTGAAAGTTTTTTACCAGTTTAAAAATAATAATATGAAAGAACTACCAGGAAAATTTCTGTATTTGAAAAGATAATTGAGTATTAAGAATCACTGTTGAATTATAAAAACAAAATAATAGCAAAATTTCCAGCATATAAAACAAAAGAGGTTAGGTAATGAAGAAAATTGGACTTTTATTGGTAATTATACTCATGTTATCGGGATTAATTGCAGAGGATTTAGCTCAAACTCCACCAATGGGATGGTTGAGCTGGAATTTATTTGAAGGCGATATAAACTCAGAATTGGTTAAAGAAATTGCTGATGCCATGGTTTCTAGCGGGATGAAAGATGCTGGCTATGAATACATAATTATTGACGACTTATGGCAGGGGGGTCGCGATGAAGATGGTAATATTATCCCTGATCCTGATAAATTCTCCAATGGAATCAAACCAGTAGCCGATTATGTCCATGATAAAGGTCTAAAACTGGGAATCTACACTGATGCAGCCAAAACTACCTGCGCTGGAAAAGTGGGAAGCTGGGGCTATGTGGAAAAGGATATAAACCAGTTTGCAGAATGGGGCATTGATTATGTAAAGATTGATTATTGCTGGGCTCCTCGTGATTTGTTCTCTGCTATTAAGCGCTATAAAAAATTTGGAAATGCTATCCAAAATTGCGGTCGGGATATGATTTTTGCTGTTTGTGAATGGGGGCAGCGCTCACCATGGTTATGGGGTGACTCGGTAGGAGCCCAATTATGGAGGACAACCTGGGATATTCGTGATACCTGGGAACATGGACAATACGATAATGGACATAATGGCATTATGGAGGGTCTTGATCGACAGGTTGGACTTCAACGCTGGGCTGGGCCAGGCAGCTGGAATGATATGGATATGCTGGTTGTCGGATTATATGGAGAAGGTAGTTCTGCTTCCATAAATAATGCCAATGGCTGTACTGTCACTGAATACCAATCTCAGATGAGTCTCTGGTCGCTCTTATCCTCTCCACTTTTAGCCTGTTGTGATATTCGGAATATGGATCAAGATACAAAGCGAATCCTGACAAATAAAGAAGTCATTGCAATTAACCAGGATAAATTAGGTAAGCAAGCTCGTCGTATTCATAAAGAAAATGAAAAAGAGATCTGGGCCAAAGAACTGGCAAATGGTGATTGGGCAGTCGGATTTTTGAATAGAAATGATAAAAATACAGCAGAAATGTCACTAGAACTTTCCAAAATTGGTTTTGAAAAACCTGCAAAAACAGTACGCGATCTCTGGCAACAAAAAAATATAGGCAAAAATGTAAACAACTTTACTTGCCAGGTAGCACCCCATGAAGTTGTTCTTATTAGATTTGGGAAAAATAATTGAAATGCTTCTAAAAAATACTGATTATAGAAAAAAATTTGGCAATACAATTTTAATGAATTATTTTTTTAGGAATAGAAACTAAATGATATTTATAACTTATATTCTTATATTACATAGTTTGAATAAAAGTAAAATTAACTAATTGGAGATCTTGATATGCAGACAGGTGACATAAAATTAATAAAGAATATTAATGTAAGACTTGTTCTTAACTTAATACGTAAACATGAGTCCATCTCTGCAGCAGGATTGGCAAAAATTACAGGAATGCGGCCCTCCACAATCTCAAATATTGTGAAAGAATTATTGGAAAAAGGGCTGGTGGAAAAACAGGGCAAAGGTGAATCTACTGAAAAAGGTGGTAAGCGACCGATTCTTTTAGGGTTGAATGCCGAAGGAAAATACTTTATAGGTCTTGATATTGAAATTGGTATGATCACATCAGTTCTACTTGATCTGACCGGAAATATTATTTATAAATCTAAACAAAAAGTGGATTTCCAAGACGATCTTGAAATTGTAGTACAAAAAGTGCTCGAGTCTATTGAAACAATAAAAAATGAAACTTCAGTCGAAGAAAGTCAAATTTTAGGGATTGGTATTGCTATCGCCGGTATTGTAAATATTGAAAAAGGCTATGTCTCCCAATCAGATATATTAACAAGTACAAATTTTTCACTTCTTGAAAAAATTGAGTCTCAGGTCGATATTCCCGTTATGCTCGACAATAATGCTAATGCAACTGCAATTGGAGCCAAATGGGTTGGTGCTGCCAAAGAATGCGATAATTTTATCACAATTTTGATCGAAATAGAACAAAATGTAGGTGGATTAGGAATAGGTCTGGTTATAAATGGTGAATTGTATAATGGTGGCACTTTTGGAGCTGGTGAACTCAATATTAAACTACCTACACTCCACGATACAATCTTCACCCAAGAGGTCCTCATAGAAAAAGGCAAAGAGCTAAAAAAATATAAAGACAATCTCAATGCCATCGATATTGATATAATGATAAAAGCCGTTAAAAAAGGTGACAAAGTAGCCGAAAAATATTTCAAAATTCTGGGAAATCGGCTTGGTCGAATGCTGGCCTGTCCAATATCAATGGTTAATCCTAAAAAAATTGTAATTGCTGGTGAGGTTTCTGAAGCAGGCGATGCTCTGATTCAGCCTATTCGCGATCAATTTGAACTCGAGATGCTTCCAATAATTGAAGAAAATCTCGAAATTGTTACCAATCAATACGGGAAATATTCCGTAGCCATTGGTGCTGCTTCTCTTATTATTGATGAATTTTTCAAAGTACCGGTTGTCAAAAGCAGCAAAGTTGAAGTATAGATACAATTATCTTTAAAATTCATAATCACTGCTCAAAAATGAGCTTTTGATATAACATTAAAGATATATTCTTCACAAATAAACTCTTTTCATTAGAATAGAAATAGAATATTTTTTTGAATTATATTTTTACAAAATAATCTTTTTATATGGGAAAAATTC
>Ga0102934_1002378_pt1 | contig 13006 bp, 11 predicted proteins | sample SalPonR2_A_D1_MG_FD_78175 | JGI IMG/M metagenome (GOLD analysis project Ga0102934, IMG submission 78175) | Salt pond soil microbial communities from South San Francisco under conditions of wetland restoration - Salt Pond MetaG R2_A_D1_MG | ecosystem: Environmental > Aquatic > Marine > Intertidal...
CTTGGAAGAATTGCGATTGTCCCCCAAAACAAAATATTCGTCTTCTTCCAGTTCCACCACACGGTTGCTTTGCAGGGGTTTGGTCTCAATTTCCGAAGCCACATATTTCTCTTTCAAAACTCTTCCGTGTTCATAAATATCATTGTAAACATAAACTTTTCCATCCTCAAATTTTATCTTTTCCCCTGGTAAACCCACGATCCTTTTAATAAAATATTCCTTGGGATCCCGAGGATACTTAAAAATAACCACATCCCCCCTTTGAGGGTCGGAAAATCGGTAACTGATTTCATTAATAATCAAATATTCTTTGTTATGGAATGTGGGTTCCATGGAAGAACCCTGAACATAGAAAGGTTGAATTAAAAAATACCTAATCGGTATGATTATAGCCAAAGAAATAACTACAATTTTTATTAAATCTAAGGTAAAAAATAAAAATTTTTTCAACATAATAAAAAATAATTACAAAATAGGCGTTTCTTCACTTCGCCTTTTTTCCACTCCTAATATTAATTATAACAAAATTTTGACTTCAAATCAAGCGCCTCCATCCTAACACTTGCCCCATCCTTTTTACAAATTTTTAAAATTATTAATATACTTTAATAAAATATTATAAAATTTTACCATTTCCTTTGTATCTACCCATTCTTTCTCTCCGTGTATATTGTCGCATTTTATTTTTGTGCTTATAAAAGGCACTCCTTTTTCGGAAAAAAACCTGGAATCCGAGGCTCCATTACTTTTTTGAAAATTGATCTTTTTTCCGTTCTTTTTCTCCGTAATTTCTTTATATTTTTTTATATAAGGATTATTTCTATTCTGTGCGGCCGGAGGGGCCTCCACTAAAATTTCAAAATCGGAAGTAATTTTTTTTATTTTTCCCAATATTTCATCCCTATCTTTGGAGCTTAAAAATCTTATATCCAATTCCATTTCACTATAATCGGGAACTTTATTAAAAGTCTCTCCTCCCTTAATAATCCCTAAATTCATACTATTTTTCCAATCTTTTTCTTTTATATCAGGAATTTCTTTTTTTATTTTATAATATTTTTCTATCAATCTTTCAATTGCGTTTTTGCCCAAAAAGGGCCTGGAGCCGTGAGCCGGAACGCCGAATTCTTTTAATTTTATATGCAATACTCCTTTTTCATTTATTACCACGGTACCTAAATCCACCCCTCCGTCAGGAATTATGGCTAATTTTGGCCTGTAAGCATGCTTCTTTAATAAATACCCCGTTCCATTAAATCCCCCTATTTCTTCATCAGTAGTTAACATAAGACCCAAGGAAGGTTTTTTTTCTCGTCCGACAAAATATTTCATTGCCTCTATCATAACCGCGCAACCCGCCTTCATATCCCCGCTTCCTCTTCCATAAAGCCTGTTTCCCTTAATCTTGGGGTCGAAATCTTCCCTTTGAGCCGGAACCACATCTAAATGTCCGTTCAATACCAAATCAGGATTATTGTCTCCCGAAAAATTTATAACCAAGGAAGGTAAATTTTTACTGCAATACTCTTTTATTACAAAATTCTGGGAATTAAATTGTTTTTTTACAAAATCAACCACCTCTTTCTTGCCCTGATAATTTCCGGTTATGGATTTTATTTTTATTAATTCGGCGGTTAAATCTGTTAATTTTTGCTTTATTTTTTCCATATTTTTATTTTACTCTAAAAAAATAAAAATAAAAAGGGCGAAAATTTTCCTTCGCCCTTTAGAAGGTATCTTTATTAGTAAGACAAAGTGTCAACTAAAGATTTTAATCCTCCTTGTTTAAAAATATTAATCACCTCTTCCGCTAAGGTTGTCTTGGTTTCTACTCGCGTCCACAAAGGAGATAAATATTTTTCTTCTCCTAATTTTCTGGCCTTTAATCCTCTTTCCGCAATCTGCAAAAAAATGCGAGATAATTCGGCCATATCCAAGTCATCAATTCTTCCTTTAAGACCCTCGGACATAGCTATCTCTCGCAGTTCTTTGCACACATTCCAAGGATAACCCAAATCATCAATCGCCTTTTGCGCTTCCTGCAAATTCTCCACAATTCCAAGACAAAAAGCGGGAAGAGCCATGGAAGCCTCTCTGGGTTGGGTACAAGCCGGCCTGATTTCAATAGTCCCATAATTACTCCTGGGACGGGAACAAAACCACAAGGTTCCTTCCAACAAAGGAAGTTCGGAAAGAAATTCTCTGTCCGGATTTTGTTTTAAAAAACCCTTAAAAGTTGATCTGGGAAGAAAGTAATCCCTCCCGTTTCTGGCTACTAAGTGCTTCATATTAATAATTCGGTTAAAAAGATCTTCCAAATCCAGGCAAGGACCGGGAAAAACACCATGTCTGTTATCCGGCGTAAACCACCACATTCTTTCTCGGACTGCCAGACGAACCGGATCAATCTCGCCCCTCCAAATAGGAGAATTGGCAAATAAGGAAACCATTACACCAGTTAACCAATTAAAAACATTATTAGCCAAAACTACTTCTTCGCGGGCCACAGATACGTGAACTTGGCTGGCGGAAATAACCGTAATATTGACGTCATGGTCGCAACCAAAATTCCGGCACACCACCTCGTGTCTGCGTTTCCTGATCCAATTCTTCTTATCCGGCGCTTGCAAAGGTTGAATTCCATAGCCCAATATAGCTCCTTTTAAATCTTGGACCAAATCCTTTAACAAATCAATCTTCTCTTCAAACGCCACTCGGGCCTCGTCAAGCTTGGTATGAGGAGGTAAAGCCACTTCCAAGTTTGACCAACCGCTATCATTGGTGATAACAGTCCCGTCCGGCATTTCCACGGCCTGCAGGTCGGAATAAAAATCGTCATAAAAAGGTTTTCCATTAAATTGGCGCACCAACCTTTCCAAAACAGGCCTTATGTCAAGACCCCTGACTTCCGCGTTGGGACACCCTAACATTTTCTAACTATATCATAAAGAATATTTTGTTCGTCGTCCATTTTTAATATAATTTTTTTGGGATCAGTTGAGTTTGGTAATTCATATTCCAGTTCATACATATTGTGCGTAAGTTCGGAGGCTCTTTTGGCGCTAAGACCGGCATTGTATTTACAAAGTAGTCTCTCCAGTTCTTTGTAGATCGTGTAAGCTACAAAAGAAATGCAAATATGAGACTCAATCCTTTTTCTTCTGTAGTGATATATCGGTCGTACCCTTAAATCCGTTTTAGAAATGCGAAATGCTTTCTCTATTTGCCAAAGGTGTTGATAATTATTGACTACTGCATTAGCTCTTAAATCGGTATTGGTAATATAACCCTTTAATCCGTCCCATTTCTTGTCTTCTTCTATTTTATTTTCATTTATTTTAACATTCACCCTCCCTTCCAATTTTAAAAATCTGTTATATCCTCTATTATTTATACTCTGTTTGTTTAATTTTCCCGATTTTACTTTTTCTCTCAGTTTTTTCAGACCCTTCTCGCGGTTGTGTTTGTCTTTCTTGGCTCTTTTCTCCGAATAAGTCACAACCAACCTGGTTTCATCAGGTCTTTTTAAAACAAAACTGCCTCCGTCTTTTAATTTCCCGGCTTGATTTAAAATCTTTTCTTTCATTTCATCGGTTTCATTTTTGATTCTGGCTCCTATGATAAATCTGTATTCTTGTTCAGATAGATTTTTTAGGTTACTCCGCGAAAGCAGGGCCGCATCGGCAACAACAATCGGTTTGTCAAAACCGTACTTTTTCCGAATACCGTCGAGTATCGGCAAAAGAGTGTGTCCTTCAAAGGTGTTACCTTTAAAAATATCATATCCTATGGGATAGCCGTTCTCGCCCACCAGGAGACCGAGCATAATTTGCGGTTTTTGGAATTTACCGTCCTTGGAAAAACCTATTTTCCTTAAATCATCTTCGTCTTCAGCTTCAAAGTAAAGGGTGGTCATATCATAAAAAACCACGGAAATGTTTTTTAATGTTTTTTTGGTATACTCAAAGGCAATGCGTTCCACTGTTGTTTTGTATTTATCATTCAATTTATCCAAAAAACGGTAGATTGTATCGACTTCGATGTCTATACCTCGATAACGGCGTAAATAATCAACTGTTTTTAACTTGCTTGTGGGATAGGCTAACCTGGTGATAACGATGTGGCGAAACAATTCTTGATTTATTGCGTTAAAACCGATGCGATCAAACAGTGTCCCGAAAATTAATTCGGGGCCGATGGTGTGAATTTGGGCGTTATTTAACTCTCCTAAAAAACTCTCTATAGCCAACTCCTCTCTGCTTTGGGGCGTAAACAATTTCGGTTGTTTGCCATTACTGCTTTTAATGGTGTTCCACCCCGAATCAACCAACTTTTTTACTTTTTCCGGGTCCTTGGTTGAACCGATTGTTTTTACTACCTTGTAACCATTTGACTTATCTACTATCTGTACGCTAATCGAGCCGCTTTTATTTTTCTTTTTTCTCACAAACATATACCCCCATTTTAGCATCGGGACACCCGGAAAAAAAGTCAAAGGCTGATTTTTCAGGGGATTTTTAATGTTTTATGGCGATTTTTTTGATAGTGCGGAAGTCAGGAAAAAAAGTAAAAACAAAAAATCCGGCGATTGGCCGGATTTTAAATTATATAAAAAATATAAAATACTTAAAAGTATTTTTCCAGAGATTCTTTCAGGGAGTCTTGATCCCTCATTCCGGTTAGCGTTTCTTTTGCTTCTCCGTCCTTGAAAATAATTAAAGTAGGAATGCTCATTACCTCATATTTAGAAGCTGTTTCTTGGGCCTCATCCACATTTAATTTGCCGATTATTGCTTTGTTTTCCATTTCTTCGGAAAGTTTGTCCACAATCGGCCCTTGCATTTTACAGGGTCCGCACCAATCAGCATAAAAATCCACCAGGACGGGTTTTTCTTTTGATGATTCTATTACTTCTTTTTCAAAATTTTGATCATTAAATTGTTTAGCCATAAGTTTTAATAATTTTAACAATTTAGATTTTTTTATTTAAAACTTATATTAACATATATCCGAGGGAATGGCAAAAAATTTATTTTTTCCAGGCAGTCCGGGTAATGCGGTCCAAGATCATGGCCAAAAGAACGATTCCTATGCCGCTAGCGATTCCTTTGCCCACATTTAATCTGGTGATGCCGGTGTAGACTTCCAGCCCCAAGCCCTTGGCCCCCACCATAGAAGCCACTACCACCATTGATAAAGCCAGCATAATGGTTTGGTTTACTCCGGCCATTATCGAAGGCATGGCCAGCGGAATCTCCACTTTTTTTAAAAATTGTCCCGTGGAAGTCCCAAAAGCTTTTCCGGCTTCAATCAGTTCTTTTGGGATCTGCTCTATTCCCAAGGAAGTTAATCTAACCGCTGGCGGAGTGGCAAAAATGAAAGTGGCCACTATTCCCGGTATATTTCCGATGTGAAAGAATAATACCGCCGGAATTAAATAAACAAACAAGGGCATGGTTTGCATAAAGTCCAATATCGGATCCGCTATGGCCGTAACAATTTTGGATCGGGCTTTTAGTATTCCGGTTGGTATACCTACTATCAAGGCCAGTAAAGTAGCGGTTACCACCAAAGAAAGAGTTGTCATAGCTTCTTTAAAAAATCCCATGGAACTTATGATTATTAAGGCCGTTAAAACAAATAAGCCCACTTTTCTTCCGCTCAGATAATAGGCCAAAACCGATAACAGTACCATTGTCATTAAAGAAGGAAGTTCCACAAAAAATTTTTGTATAGGCAAAAGCAAAGATTTGATAATAAAAGATATGGCATTAAAAAAAGGCATTAATTCTAAGTTAAGCCAATTAATGAGAGTCTCTGACCATTCTTCCAGAGGTAAATAAGGTATTAAAGAAATTAAGTCGATTTCTTTAATACTTAAAATCGTTACTGCCAAAATGATTAAACCTATGAATATCAATTCTAAATTTTGTCTGAGATTTTTATTATTTTCCATATTTTTATATGTTTTTCGCCAAAATTTTGGAGATGCTTTCACGAGAAATTTCTCCCTCTAAAATCCCTTTATCATTAATCACCGCCACCGGTTCATTTGAGTTCATTATATAAGGAAGCACATCCTTGATAGTGTTTAGTTTATTTACAAAATTGGCCTGTTTAATACTGCTTTCCACCTCTCCTTTTTTAATGTTTTTTTTAGAGATCACTCCTTTTAATTTTTGATGGTGAGTAACAAAAATATTATTTCTTTGAACCTTGTTTACCTTATCTTGTTTTTCAAAAGCTTCCTCCAGAGTTATGGTAGTCTTGGGAGGTTTCATAATGCTTTCGATCCGAATTACAGACGGCCTGTCTATATCTTTAATGAATTTTTTAACATATTCGTCTCTGGGCTTTAAGATAATTTGTTCCGGAGTTCCTATTTGAATTATTTCCCCCTCGCTGTTTATAATAGTTATTCTGTCTCCCACTTTAATGGCCTCATTTAGATCGTGAGTAACAAAAAAAATGGTTTTTTTCATTTTTTGATGAAGTTTTAATAATTGGTCTTGGAGTTCATTTCTAATTAAAGGATCCAGGGCGCTAAAAGGTTCGTCCATTAACAGGAGGTCCGGATCTATGGCCAGGGCGCGGGCAAAGCCCACTCTTTGTTGCATTCCTCCGCTCAATTCTCCGGTTTTTTTGTTTTCCCACCCTTCTAAGCCCACGGTTTTTAGGACCTCTTTGCCTTTTTGGGTCTGTTCTTTGCGGGGCAATTTTTTAATCTCCAACCCAAAAGTAACATTTTCCAAAACCGTGCGATGAGGAAAAAGGGCGAAATTCTGAAAAACCATCCCCAAGCTTTCCCGCCTTATTTCTTTCAGTTGTTGCTTGTTGTAATCCAAAATTTTTTTATCTTTAATAAAAATTTCTCCGCTGGTCGGTTCATACAGACGATTAATACAACGCAATAAAGTGCTTTTTCCGCTTCCGGACAAACCCATAATGCAAAAGATCTCCCCCGGTTTTACTGATAAATTAATGTTTTTTAAAGCTACTACATCCCCTGTTTTTTTCATTATTTCTTCGCGGGTCAAACCTTTTTGCGCGTATTTTAAAGATTCCGGAGTTTTTTCTCCGAAAATTTTATAAAGTTTTTGAACTTTCACTTCGTTTTTATATTCAGAAGAATTCATAAATTAAATCTTTTTTTAAAATTAGCATAAAATATTTTATAATTCAATATTTTCAATTAAAAAGCCCCTGACTAATAAAGGCAAGGGCTTTTAAGTGATTATAGGATGGGAGTTTGAATTATTTGGATTTTAAGTCTTTCAAGGATTGGATGCTTTTGTCCGCATAATCAGGTATACCCAAGCCCAACCAGGTTTGAGTTACATTGATTCCGGCTATTTCTAATTGATCTTTTTTTTCTTCCCAATAATCTTTATGGGTAACCGGCAGCCAGCCGGCCACATTAACATCCAGTTGTTTATCAGCCAAAGAAGTGTAAACCACTCCGGCGTCCATTTCATTAATTTCTGTCTTGTAGCCCATATCTTTTAGAATTCGAGCCACAATATGACTTTTTACCGTGGCTCCGGGCCAGGGTGGAATGCCCAGGGTTATTTTTTCTTTTCCCAATTCGGCTGAATCAGGGGTCCATTCTTTTATTTTTTCCGAATTGTCGTTGAAATAGTTTTCCGCGATTTTTTCCGGATCTACATCCTCAATTGAATATTGGTAAATCCAATTGCTTTGAGTAGAGGCCGGAATGTTAAAATTGCGGAAGAATTCGTAAGCAGCCGGAGCGTCTTTTTTGAAACCCTTGTAAACCACAGTGGCCAAAACATCGGATTTAACTTCGGCGTCTTGCCATTCAGGAGCGTATTTTTCCAAAAATTTTTTAGTGGCCTCCGGGTCATTATAGATTTTTTTAGGATCTTTTAATTTTCTGATATTCGCAATCGCAAAAGCGGAATGGGGCTCCCAAACCGTGGCTATTACGGGCTCCTGACTGGCTATAGCATCCTGCAAGGAGGAAAGCATGGCCGCGGAGCTGCTTTTTTGAAGCTCCCAATTATCCAAGCCGTATTCTTCTATGGCTTTTTCAGTATTAGCCATAATTCCGGCTCCGGGTTCTATCCCCGTAATTTTATAATCCACCTTTTTTCCAAAGTTTTCTTGAGAAGTTGGAGTTTGCGTGGCCGGAGTTTTTTCTTTTTCGGTTTTTTGACTGAAATACAGCACTCCCGCTAATACTATTAAAACTATTATTCCTATAATCACTTTTTGGGAAACATTTTTTTCCATAAGTTTTTATAGAATTTAAAATTTATAATTTCGACCTTTGGATTTAAAAATCCTCGAGAAAAATTATCTCGAGGGTTTTTATTATTTGATGATTTTGTCTATAATTCCGTATTTTTTGGCCTCATCCGCGGTCATAAACCTGTCTCTGTCCGTATCCTGCTCTACCTTGGAGATTGGTTGACCGGTATGTTTAGATAAGATTTTATTCATTTTTTCTTTTACTTTCAGGATATGTTCGGCCCTGATCTTAACATCGGTGGCCTGTCCTTCGGCTCCGCCCATGACTTGATGGATCATTACTTCGCTATTGGGCAAGGCAAACCTTTTACCTTTGGCCCCGGAGGCCAAAAGAGTGGCGGCCATAGATGCGGCCGTGCCCACGCAAATAGTGGAAACATTGCAATTCAAGTATTGCACAGTATCATAAATCCCCATGCCGGCGGTTACCGACCCTCCCGGGGAATTAATATAAAATTTAATATCTTTTTCTTTGTTTTGGGCGTCCAGGAAAAGTAGTTGAGCAATCGTTATATTGGCAACCGTATCATTGATGGGTTCGCCCAGAAAAATGATTCTGTCTTTTAAAAGCCGGGAATAAATGTCATAAGCCCGTTCCACATTTCCGCTTTTTTCTATAACCGTAGGTATTAATGGCATATGTTTTTGTTATTATTTAGTAAAAGAATTATAAAAAAATCTGATTTTTTTGTCAAATTAAGCGGAAATTGTTAAAAGTTTAACCGCCTCGCCCACATAATGAGCGGCGATTATAACCACAATAGCAATAAAAATATGCTCAAAAACCGCTTTGTAAGCGGGAATTTTTTGTCTTTGCGCCAGATAAACGCTAAAAATAGCTATCAGAGACAAGCCCATAATTACGCAAATAATAATGGAAAGATGCAAAGAAAAAAACAAAAAAGGAAAAATAAAGATTAAAGCAAACACAAATTTAGAGCAAAAAGTGGCCGTGGTTGCCTCCCAAATTTCTTTGGTGGTATGAACATTGGTTGATTCTTCGGAAATATGGATTCCTAAGGCATCAGAGAGAGCGTCAGCTATGGCTATAACCACTATTCCTCCTATTACCGCCGTTTTGGAGCTGGTGCTGGAGTTTAGGCCTATTATCATCCCCAGGGTGGTTATAATTCCCGAAGTTAAACCGAAACCGACTCCTTTTTTTATGGATTTGTTCATTTGTTTTGCCAAAAGATTATATTTTTATTATAATTTAAACACTTTTAAATATCAAATTAATTTACAATCAGGATAAATTTGTTAAGATAAGATTATGAGCAAAGAAAAGAAAAAAATTTTATTTTCCGGGGTCCAGCCCAGCGGAAATCTTCATATCGGTAATTATATTGGCGCTATTTCCCAGTGGCTTAATATGCAGGAAAATTACAACTGTATTTTCTGCGTAGTGGATTACCACGCCATAACCGTTAAGCAAGACCCCAAAGTTTTACGGCAAAAAATTATTGAAACAGCCAAAATTTATTTGGCTTCCGGTGTTGACCCCGAAAAGGCCATAATTTTTCAGCAGTCTGATTTATCTGAACACACGGAGTTGGCTTGGGTTTTGAATTGTATTACCAAAAATAGTGACTTAACCAGGATGACTCAGTTTAAAGATAAAACAGGGACTCAAACGGATTTAGAAAAAGTAAAAGATATTTTAGAACTTATAATAGCAAAAGGGAGTAAAGAAAAAGAATATATTGGAAACAACAAAGATAATGCAGTTTTGGCTGAGAGATATATAAAAAATTTTTTAGATAAATTCAATAAAGCAACAATGGGCCTTTTTGATTACCCGGTTTTAATGGCCGCGGATATCCTGCTTTATAATACCGAGGTGGTGCCGGTGGGCGAAGACCAAAAACAGCATGTGGAGTTGACAAGGACTTTGGCGCGCAGATTTAATCAGAGATTTGGGGAGACTTTTGTGATCCCGGAGATTAAGCTACAAAAAGAAGGAGCTCGAATTATGGGCCTGGACGAGCCGGATAAGAAGATGAGTAAAAGCGCCTCCAGTGAACTTAATTATATTTCTTTAACCGATGATCCGGACAAGGCGGTGAAGAAAATAAAGAAAGCCACTACCGATTCCGGCTCAGAGATAAAATACGATCCCGAGTCTAAGCCGGGAATATCCAATCTCTTGACTATTTATTCTCTTTTCGGCAATAAAGCCGTTAAGAATTTGGAAGCCGAATATAAAGGCAAACAATACGGAGAGTTTAAGGCGGATTTGGCCGAAATTATAAAAGAATTTCTATCTGATTTTCAGAAAAAATATAACAATATATCTGATAAAGAAGTGAAAAAGATTTTAAAACAGGGCGCGGATAGATTAAAGCCGGTAGTAAAAGAAAAAATGGAAGAGGTGAAGAAAAATATAGGGGTAAAATAAAATCACATAACATATATCACATATCATAAAACACATAACATTACTTTTTGTCATTCCGGCGTAAGAGTCTGCGGGAATCTACAAAACTCAGCTATCAAGCTGGGTTTTTTGAATAAAAAAAGGGGCGGTAACACTTCTGTGTCACTGCCCCGTTAAAAGTTTATTAACAGATGTTATTTTCAAAACCGTCATCACGGTTTTCAAAAAAATAATCTATTATTTCTGACTCCGCCTCTTCCCCCGACTCTATACCTCTACAGTGGAAGGTATCACATTCTTCCATGTTCGGGGGTTGAAAATCTTCTGCTATTTGGGGCGGAAAATCCGAAGCGAATAAAATTTCTCCGAAAAAATTTTCCACCCAAATCATTTCGCTATGCCGGCAAATACAAAGTTCGCCAGCCTCTTTATAAAGTAAATTTTTGATCTTTTCAAAATTTTTATTTGAAGGAACTTGGGGAGAATCTGTTATTTGTATTGCTACTTCTTCGTCTTCCCCCTCTTCCTTATTTAAACCTCCTCTCACGAAGAAAAAAAGATCTCTATAAACTTCATTTCTGGCAAGTACCAGGTAAAAAGATTTTTCTTCCTCGCCCTCCGTTTCATCCTGGAAAACAAAATCATTACTAACCAAGATTCTTTCGTCACTTGGCCAGAAAAATTTATGCTCCCTTAAAACCCAGGAGCCTTTTTCCATAACAAAAACTCTCATTTTTTGCCTCCTTTTTTTAAGAACATAATTTAAATTATAACTTTTATTTCTATCATATATTACTAATATTGTCAAGTAAAAAGCTATTTTTATTATTATTTTTCCTAATATTAAAGAAAATTATGTTTTAATTAAATAAATGCGGTATTAATAAATTTAAGAATAATCACGAATTAAAGAAACCGTGTAAAATTTTATTGTTTGAGCTAAAAGCGAGTTTAAAATTTTGTCTTTAAAAATTTTATCTTTTGCTTTGAATTTTTTATAAGCCACGATTCCTGTCTACCGGCAGGCAGATTTGTGCTACTTTTTATAAAAAAAGTAGGCCGGTCTCATCAGGACCCTCCGGAGGAAAAATTCTAGATTCCCGATCATCTATTATTAAATCAATAATATGTGCCTGCCTGTCCGGTAGGCAGGTCGGGAATGACAGGAAAAAATATAAATTGTTACGTAGCATGTTACGTAGCAACAAAAAAAGCAAACAAAAAATCCCGATTTAATTATCGGGATTTTTTATATACTCAATTAAAGTTAAACGTTAACCGTTAATTGTTACCAGTTGAAGTAATATCTTAGTATTAATAGGCGCTAATTGTGCTTCTCATTAAAAATGAGAAGCGACCTCGTCTTGTTGGCGTTCAAGCCTTCAAGCTTGATAGAGGCCCGATTATGAAATTTTCACATTTCATTATCTCCATAGAAAGGAGGTGATCCACCCACAGCTTCCGCTACAGGTGCCTTGTTATGACTTCGTCCCGGTCGCCAGTCTTACCTTCGTCCGCCGAAAGGGCAGATTTCGGGTACTACCGACTCCCCTGACGTGACAATAGGGGTGGGTTAAAAAAAATAGCAAATAATTTGGGAATAAAAAAAGAAGGCAAAAGCCTTCTTTTTGTTTTTGGAACTAACAGGCGCCAACTCCGCTCTCCTTGTTTTAAAAAAACAGGGAAAGGTCGACCATAATCCCTGAAAAAAGGGATTTTAGGTATCTCCTAGAAAGGAGGTGATTCACCCACAGCTTCCGCTACGGGTGCCTTGTTATGACTTCGTCCCGGTCGCCAGTCTTACCTTCATCCGCCGGAAGGGCAGATTTCGGGTACTACCGACTCCCCTGACGTGACAGGCGGTGAGTACAAGACCCGAGAACGTATTCACCGTGACATGGCTGATTCACGATTACTAGCGATTCCGACTTCATGGGGTCGAGTTGCAGACCCCAATCCGAACTGAGAAGGGTTTTGAGGATTTGCTTCACCTTACGGTTTAGCGTCCCTCTATACCCCCCATTGTAGCACGTGTGTAACCCAAGACGTAAGAATCATGCTGACTTGACGTCATCCCCACCTTCCTCCCATTTAACACGGGCAGTCCCCTATGACACATAAAACATAGGGCAGGGGTTGCGCTCGTTACCCGACTTAACGGTACATCTCACGACACGAGCTGACGACAGCCATGCAACATCTGTTTAGCACCCTCGAAGGCTTCCCTGTTTCCAGGGCTTGCAGCTAAATGTCAAGTCTTGGTAAGGTTCCTCGCTTATTGTCGAATTAAACCACGTGCTCCACCGCTTGTGCGGGTCCCCGTCTATTCCTTTGAGTTTTAAGCTTGCGCTCGTACTC
>Ga0102934_1002379_pt1 | contig 13000 bp, 12 predicted proteins | sample SalPonR2_A_D1_MG_FD_78175 | JGI IMG/M metagenome (GOLD analysis project Ga0102934, IMG submission 78175) | Salt pond soil microbial communities from South San Francisco under conditions of wetland restoration - Salt Pond MetaG R2_A_D1_MG | ecosystem: Environmental > Aquatic > Marine > Intertidal...
CTCAAACGATTTCTAAAATATTGAAGAATCCGTTATACTGCGGTACTTTTCATTGGGATAAATATGAACATGAAAAAGTTCATCCCCGTATAATAAATGAAAAAAAATTTAATAAATGTCAAAATAAGATAATAAATAAATAAATAATTAAATTTATGATACATTTATTACTTTTAATAAAATTTATGTGAATTATTATTCGAAAAATATTAGCAAAAGGCTTTTTAGGCAAAAAAGTGGGGGGGTAAAGGGCCAAAAATGGTGTTTTAAGCAATTTTTGAAAATAACATCTAAAAAAAATCAAAATTTCAAAAAAAATGATGGCAATTAATTAACGTGCTAAATATTATCTAGCACATTATATTTAGTTTAAAATTTGGTTTTGAATTCAACAAAAATGATTTAGTTTCGATCACAAAAAAAATTCAATGGTAAATTTTGAAAAAAAGTGGGCTCAAAAGTCTAAAATTCTAATATTTTATCAGGCTCACCTGTATTTGTCAACTTTGGTAGACCGAAGTTGATATGAAGGGAACCCTGCTAAAAATAGGTTTTTTTCCCAAAGATAAGGGGGTTTTAGGCTAAAAAATGGTTTTTTCAACAAATTTTTTATTTTTTGAAAGAAAGAAAATGATAGATTAGAAAAGTGTAGATAAATATCATGTTAGATTTTATCTATCATGTTAAATTTTGAAAAAAAAGACTATTTTCGTTAAAGCAAAATCTAAAAAAAGGATTTAATTTTCATACCAATAATTTGTTATAGTTTAGCATGATAATTCTATTTAAACATAAACATTAACTAGTTAATATGATAAATTAATTAACTAAACTAATTACACTTAGAGCATAATTAATAGAGATAACAAATATTCAGCGTTAATATAAAATATATTAAAAAAAAATAATGACGGAAAATCATAAAAAATAACATTACGAATTAAAAAATTAATACAATAACATAACAACATTAATTTAATTAATGTTTTACATAAATTCATGGGAAACTTTTAAATTGGCAAGAAATTTACCAGGATGCAATCAAAGAATTAATAAAAAGAAACAAAAAAGGAATTGACCATGTACATAGTAATAGTAGGTGCCGGCGGGATAGGCAAAAGATTAACCGAAAGAATTCTTAGCGAAGGTAAACATAACATCATTGTTATAGATAAAAACCAAGAACGATGTGAAGAAATCGCAAGAAAATTCGACGCAGTTGCAATAAATGCTGATGCAACACTTGAAGAAACACTTGACGAATCTGAAATTAAAAAAGCAAATGTACTAGTCACAACCACAGGAGATGATGCAGTCAATTTGATGGTATGCTCACTAGCAAAAAACAAAGGGGTCAAACATCTTGTTTCTGTTGTTAATCAAGACGAAAGTAAACCCATGTATGTGGAAAAAAGTATTATCATGGTAAAAAGTCCAAATATTGTAATGGCTGAACACCTATACAAATCAATAATTCATCCTGATGTAGAAGATTACATGAATGTTGGTAAATATGCCGAAATTTTCCGTATTCCTGTTGCTCCAGAATCAAAATTCTCAGGAAAAACAATTAAAAAAATAGGGCTTCCTAAAAAAAGCCTTATCGTTGCCATCGAAAGAGATCATAAATTTATCATTCCAACCGAAGATGTCGAACTTTTTGCAGGAGACAAAGCAACAGTTCTTGCTCATAAAGACCAAGTAGATAGAGTAGCAGCATTGTTCTCGGGAGAATAATTAATTTTTACTCATATGAAGCATTTACATAAAAACAACTAATTTATAATCTACTTTTTCAATGTAAAATACAGCATGATAGATAATAGAAATAGCAAGTGGATTGAAAATGCAATTATCTATCAAATCTTAATTGATAGATTCGCAGGATATAACCCAAAGAAAGACTGGAAAAAACCGGAGTTCATTGGTGGAAATATTAAAGGAATCATCGACGCACTTCCATATCTAAAGAATCTTGGAGTAACCACATTATGGATCTCACCATTTTATAAAACCAGTGCATATCATGGATACCATATCACAGATTTTTATGAAGTTGATCCACATTTCGGAACGAAAAAGCAATTGAAAAGACTCATCGATTTAACGCATCAAAATAACATGACAATTATTGCAGATTTTGTACCAAATCATGCCTCTCGGCATCACCCATTTTTTCAAAAAGCAATCTCTAAAAAAAAGAATCAATATAAAAAATGGTTTTATTTTACTGAATGGCCCGATAGATATCAATGTTTTCTCTCTGTTAAAGAACTTCCAAAATTAAATTTACAGAATCCTAAAACTAAAAATCATATCATTAATGCAGCAAAATATTGGCTTTCGTTTGGGCTTGATGGATATCGAATTGATCACGTCATTGGTCCATCAAATACCTTTTGGAAAATATTTAGTCAAAAAATCAAAGAAAAATATCCAAAAGCAGTGTTATTTGGAGAAGCATGGATGCAAGGAATAACCTGGAAAGAATTGAAAACAATTCAAATCCCGCGGAAAAGATTGAAATGGTTACAAAAACGACCTTCGGATACGGTACTTCATAATTACGTCTCTCTTTTAGATGGCGTACTCGATTTTACTGCCCAACAATTATTTCAATATTACATGTGCAAACAAAATGGTTCTGAAGCGCAATTAAAAAAATCTCTTCAAACGCATTATAAAAAATTTCCATCTGATTTTTCACTCCCCTTATTTTTAGATAATCACGATATGGACCGGGTATTGTTTCAATGTAATAATCATCTTGATCGACTAAAAAAAGCAGCAGAAATACAATTTTCTATTCATCAACCAATCATCATATATTATGGAACAGAACAAAGTATTTCTCAACAAAAATCTGTATGGTCAACATCCGACCATGGTGACATATTAGCTCGTAAACCAATGCCCTGGAATAATACTGATAATAATGAATTATATGATTTTTATAGAAACCTTATAAAAAGAAGGCTTGAAAATTAAAATAAATCAATTCTCCTAAAAAATTGAATACTTTCACTGGGGGGTGGCGTACTTTTATAAATGTTTTCTTTATTACAGTGTAATTAAGGTAATGTTATGGGGAAAGAAACTGAGACTCATTCAATAGATGATTTACCCGGTGTTGGCCCAGCAACAGCTGAAAAACTAAGAGAAGCAGGATACACAGATATCATGAGCATTGCTGTTGCATCACCAAAAGAGCTTACAGATGCAGCTGAAATTGGCGAATCCACTGGAGCAAAAATGATTCTTCAAGCTAGAAAACTAGCAAATATTGGTGAATTTGAGACTGGTGCAGTGCTAATGGATCGTCGATCGAAGGTGGGAAGAATTACAACCGGATCTAAAACTTTTGACGAATTACTCGGCGGAGGATTTGAAACACAATCGATTATTGAACTATTTGGTGAATTTGGTTCATCAAAGACACAAATTGCTCATCAGCTTTGTGTCACGGTACAACTTCCAAAGGAACAAGGTGGCATGGAAAAAGGTGCTTATTTTATCGATACGGAAAATACGTTTCGGCCGGAAAGAATTGTGCAAATGGCTGAAGCACTCGATCTTGACCCAGAGGAAGTCCTTGAAAATATTCATGTTGCCAGGGCATATAATTCAAGCCATCAGATGTTACTTGTTGAAAAAGTTGTTGAGATGGCTAAAGAAAAACCGGGTGGACTACTCATCGTTGACTCACTAACGGCTCATTTTCGGGCAGAATATGTTGGAAGAGGAGCATTAGCTGATCGTCAACAAAAACTGAATAAACACATGCATGATCTTCTTCGGTGGAGTGATTTAAACAATGGTGCAGTCTGTGTTACTAACCAAGTATCATCTAAACCAGATGCTTTTTTTGGAGATCCTACTCGACCTATTGGTGGACATATCGTTGGTCATACGGCAACGTTTCGTATTTATTTACGAAAAAGTAAAGGGCCGAAGCGAATTGCTCGATTAATTGATTCGCCACATTTGCCAGAAGGCGAAGCTGTGTTTACCGTAAAACAAGAAGGTATTCGAAACTAGAATATCTTAACATTTACTTTATTAAAAGCAAACACTTAAATCCTTTATTTTGTTTATAAGTATCTATATTATTAGGAAAGGTGGAATATACTATGGCATTTGAATACAAAGGTTGGACATTGTATACTCGTGAGGTAACCTTAAAAGGTGGAAGAAAACAACCCATATATTTTTTTAGTAAAAGAAAACCAAAAAGTGGAAAACCAACTGATAAACCAGATGGATACACTGTTGGTGAAAATAAAAGAACTGGTCTTCCATACTTAAAGAAGAAATAAAGATTCATAATGTTTTTTGATAAGACATTTTTATTTTTTCTTCTTTTATTTCTTCTTTCTTAACTTTTCTGCCGTTGCTTTTTTATAGACCTATATTTTATCTTGATTTTGAAGATGTATGAAAATTGGATTCATTGTTAACCCTATTGCAGGGATGGGTGGCCGTGTTGGATTAAAAGGAACTGATGGGGTATACGACGAAGCTGTAAATCTAGGTGCTCAACCCATCTCTTCTGAAAAAGCATTGATTGCAATCAAAACATTGATTGATGATTATCCTGAAGTATTAGATGATATCAAGTGGATATCCTGTGCAGGAACCATGGGTAAAAATAGCTTAATAAATGCGGGAATCAACGAAGAAAAAATACATGTTGCATATGCCTCAGATTCTTTTGACGCGGGTAAAACCTCAACGAAGGATACCGTTAAAGCATGCAAGCATTTTGTTGATGAAGATGTTGATTTATTGGTGTTCTGTGGAGGTGATGGTACTGCTCGAGATATTGTTTCAACGGTGAAGAAAAACGTACCGATCCTTGGCATCCCGTCTGGAGTGAAAATGCATTCTGGCGTGTTTGCCGTAACAGCGCATGCAGCCGGACCAATGATTGCCCGGTTTGTAAAAGGAGAATTACGTACTGGTGATGCTGAGATTATGGATCTTGACGAAACATTATATCGAAAAGGATCCTGGAAAGTTCAATTATATGATACTGCAATAGCAATTAATGAGCCAACGTATGTTCAAGTTGGAAAAGCATCATTTGCTCAAATCAATGATGATGAAATAAAAAATGATATCACTGATCATATCGAGGAAGAATTAGATAATCACTCTGATACATTATACTTGTTTGGATCTGGTGGAACTATCGATTATATTGCAAACAAATTATCCATTGAAAATACCATTCTTGGCATTGATGCAATATATAAGAAAAAGAATATTGGAAAAGATGTTAATGAACAACAGTTGCTAACGCTAATGGATAGTTATGACAATATTAAAGTGATTCTGAGTCCTATTGGTGCTCAGGGATTTATTTTCGGTCGAGGAAATTTGCAGTTAAGTCCTAAGATTATCAGAAAAATTGGTATAGATAGTATTATCGTTGTTTCGACACCATCTAAATTAAAAGCCACTCCTGTTTTACGAGTGGATACGGGTGATGAAGCATTAGATAAGATGTTTGTAGATTATGAAATGATGCTTGTTGTCATTGGTTATCGTATGAGCAGAGTTGTTCATATCACATCAATCTAATCAAAAAATATTATTGAATGTTATTCAGATATTTCATCATAAAATAATTTTTTTGACCAATAGATTTTAATACAATTTTTACTTTCAGTAATTACAAACCCATACGTAACTGAAGAGTATATTTCATAAGATAAAAAATAAAATTTTAGGGGAATAGTAAAAAATGAAACAAAAAACTACAGAATTTTTTAAAGATGAATTTAACGATTTAGACGAAAAAGGGTACACTTGGACTATTCGAAGACTTGCAGGGCCTTCTAAGCCTCATGTTACCGTGGATGGTAAGAAATGCATTATGCTTGCATCTAATAATTATTTGAATTTAGCTAATCATCCGAATCTTAGAAAAGCAGCAATTGAGGCGGTTGAAAAATATGGTGCTGCAGCAGGATCGGATTGGTCAATTGCTGGAACCATGGATGTGCATCAGGAATTATTTGATCGTATCGCTGAATTCAAAAACACCGAATCTGCGGTCACATTTCAAACAGGTTTTGCGGTGAATGCCGGAGTGATCCCACAACTTGCAGGGAAAGGAGATATTCTTATCTCTGATGAGTTAAACCATGGGAGTATTATTGATGGTGTTCGATTAACAAAAGCAGATCGAGCAATTTATGGTCACTCGAATATGGGCGAACTGGAAAAAGTGTTAAAGGAAGCATCAAAAAAGGATTACCGTCGAGCTATTGTGATTACTGATGGTGTGTTCAGTATGGACGGAGATATTGCTAAAATGGATGAAATTTACAAGCTCGCACATGAATATGGAGCATTAACCTATGTTGATGATGCTCATGGTGAAGGAGTCCTTGGTAATGGATATGGAATTGGAAAAGAATTTGATTTAGAAAAAGAAATTGATTTTCAAATGGGAACGTTTTCCAAGGCATTTGGTGGTTTTGGTGGTATGTTTGCCGGTAGCGAATACACGGTGAAGTATGCATGGAATACTGCGAGGTCCTGGTTATTAAGTGCTGCATTTCCACCTCATGTTGCCGCAGTTAATTTAGCAGCGATGGATGTTGTTGAAAAAGAACCTGAACGGGTGAAGAAACTTTGGGATAATGCAAAATATTTCAAAAAGGAAATTGAAAGCCTTGGATTTGATACTGGTTACAGTCAAACTCCGATTATACCTGCAATTGTTGGAGATAGTAAAAAAGCACAAACCCTTGCGAATATGATGTATGATGAAGGAATTTTTGCTCTTGCTATCGTGTTTCCAATGGTTGCTCGGGATAAAGCACGTATTCGTAATCAGATGAATGCGGGTATGACTCGTGAGGATTTGGATACTATTCTTCGTGTGTATGAAAAATTGGGTAAGAAACTTGATCTTATCTAATTCCTTTTTTCCTTTTTTTAATTTTTTTAGAAGGGTTGTTTAATGGTTGAATTAAAACATGTAGCATTAACCATTGATTCGAAAAAGCATGCAATTCAGTTTTATGAACAGGTTTTAGATGGGAAATTAGTTAAAGAATTTGAAATTAATTCAGATCTTGTAACTCAGATTTTTTCGATAACTGTTTCTGATAAGATACCCGTGATGGTGTTTGAGATTAACTTAGTTCAATTTGAAATTTTTATTGTAGATGATCAAAAGTTTGCTGATAGATTTGATCATGTGTGTATTTCAGTAAATGATGTGAATGAATTTAAAAAGCAGTGTTTAACATATGGATTACTTGTTTCAGTTATTCCTAAAGGTGAAAAAGAGTTAGTGTTCATCAAGGATTTTGTTGGTAATTTATTTGAGATTAAACAGAGAGGATGATTTTTTTAATTCATTGTTGCTTTGTGTTTTGTTTTATGATATGATCTATGGTATCATGCCCGTAATTTTTCTGAGTTGATTCTTTTTTGTTAACGGGGAGATTATCAATGGTTTGATTGATCGACTCGATTTCATTATCTTTCTTTTGTTTTTCATGTAAGTGTGAGTTGGGTTGTTTTTTGGTAAATGTTACAACGGGTGATTGCTGTTGGTTTTTTAGCAAGTGAATTGCATCGATGAGGAATTGTTGTTCTTCATGAGTGGGAGTCCAAGATATGGTGTGTTCATCAATAGTAATATTTGTTGCTTGCGGGTTGAGATGAGCGGTTAATGACATTTGACCTGTGTTTGAATCCTTTATTAATTCTATTTTACAATAAATATTATGTTGTGTCATATTTTACTTCGCCTTGTTGTATCCCATCAATGCTTTTGCTAGATTTGAAACATTCTTGACTTTAATAGTTTTTTGTTTTTTTCTTTTATTATGATTCTGAGGTGTTTTCTTATGTAAAAAGCATAGATTTATAAGTAACAGATGATAATAATTTGATTGGGGTATTGTTTCCATGAAATTATCTAGCATTCGTGTTATTTCATTAGGTATTATTTTTTTATTACTTGTTATTCCTTCGTTTCAAGCTATTGAAAAACAAGCAGTAGAAACAGAATATAAGAATCGAGTTGACTTTTTTACTCATGATGATAGTTTTTTTAAGAATTCGGTATTGCAAAAAATTTGGGGGATCATTGAGATTTTAACTGGTATCGGATTATCGATTCTTATCACTCAATTATTTTCATTACGTTTTCTTCCAATTATTCTAGAAATTGGTTTTGGTCCAGTTGTATTTTTACTTGTAATGATAGTGATGTTAACCGTACCTGTTCAATTGTTAAATGGTTTTTGTTTACTGGTAGAAAAACAGTTTAGTTTAGGTCGTTTTCAAACATTGGTATTGACTTTTTTTTCTTTTTTAGTATACATCATTGGGAATTTTTTGGTAAAAGCAAAGATTCCAATATACTAACTCTTGATAATGAGTCAAATCTTTTAGTTACCGGGGTGAATTTAAAGTAGTATTGATTTATTTCTTTATTTGTAAGTTTATTATTTGTTAAGGTTGATTGATATGAAAGAAGGATATTTTCAAAAGAAATTAACTGAGCTTGCTGAAAAACAACAAGATCATTCATCAGCATTAGGATTATTAGAATCAGAGATCGATCGGCTTGAATCTAGGATCGGTGGATTAAAGCCAGTTATTAAACGATTAAATGATGTAGAAGCATTCAAGCAACAATCATTAGACGTGTTAAAAAAGGAAAATGAGAAGAAGATTAATCAAGTTAAAAAGGAAATTGGTGAAAAGGCCAGTAAACAAGTGAAAGATATTACTCGTGAAAAAGCAGCTATTCTAGAGAAGAGTAGCAAGCAAATTGAAAAGGATGAAGCATTATTTAAAAAATATGCTAAGAGTATTTCTTCAATTGAATCAGATATTTCTTTTGTAAAAGAGTTCCATCGATTATTAGTTATGAAATTAGTGAATAAAGGCATTCTTTCATACCATGAGCAGCAGGAGATTGAGAGGCGATCTACAAAAAAGATAAAAAAGAAGTGAAAGCATCGGATTTAATTAACGCACTTATTTTTATTTTTGAAAATTATTCAACGTAATATTTAAATAGGGTATATCTATGTCGGAATCTCATCAGCTTCATAGGAATGCTGTTTAACATAAGGCGGAGGAAAACTATGGTTATTTTCTTTTGAAAATAATCTCGTTTTTTAATTGCCCCCCTTTTATTTTTCCTCCCCTTTTTGCCTCCTTTTAAAAGAAATCAAATCGATGACGTAATTTTAAGATATTTTCTTCAAAGAAATTAATAAAATCTTTGACACGACGAAAAAGAATGTTATTTTGATCTGAAGATGAAGGTGAAGGTGATGTTGAATTTGAAGGAGATAAAATGTATGAATTTGTAGACTCTGTTTTTGATTGAATTGAAACTTCTTGATTGTTAAGCACAGAATTTTTTTTGCTATTATGTGCAAAGACTATGTTCTCTTCACCATTATTTGAAAAATAACAATTTGTAATCACGTTCTGTTGAGATGACGAAAAATAAATGCCATGAACGATATTATCAATAATCGTGCAGTTGCTAATCACATTATAATTGTTGTTATCACAAATTGCATCTATTCCAGAATGAGTATTGTTTTTAAAAATGCAATGTTTTATCGAATTATATGAAGAATGTTGTAGTTCTATTGCATCACAATTCTTTTCAAAATCACAATGATGAATTTGATTATAATTACTTGTGCTAATGCTGGTACTAATAAGCAATATGCCTTCATCTGAACAATTATAAAATGAACTGTTTAATATTTGAGTATAACTGTTCCATACCGCAATACCAATCGGAGTGTCTTGAAAAGTGCAGTGTTGAATGGTACAGTTTGGTTTATTAACTCGTATTGCTGTAGTATATAACCCATCTGCCGGGTTTGTAATCGTTAGATTTGAAAAAGTGATATGTGAACTTTTCAAAGTAATTGCAGCATTGTTTGGATTTGTTTTAATTTGCAGAATCGTAGAACCACGATCTTTTCCTTTTATATTAATTGGTTTTTTTATGATTAACTGCCCTTGATAGATGCCGGGTTTAAGCATAATGGTACTAAATGAAGGTGCATCATCAATGATTTCTTGAAGGTTTTGATCTGAATTAACAATCAAGGATTCTGATTCAACGGTAGTTGATGCAGTTAATGTTCCTGTTGAATTTAAAAATACCGAAATGAAAATAATAAGGATACTTGCTTTCAATACGTTACTAACATTCATTTGTTTTCTCACATCTTTCTATAGCCATATTTCATCATATTTCCAAGATATCATGCTAAAATTTGTCACTTATTCTATTTAAAAAAGAAGGAAAAGAGTACCAGTTTGTCAAAATTACAAAAATATAGTAATAGGAAAATAGTAATCAAAAAAAAGAAGATCAATTTTATTTATCGTTTTTAGTATAAACCTTAGATACCAATGGATTTGAAGAAGAACTTTTTTTTAGAAACTGCTTTATCTTTTCTTTTTCCTTTTCAGACATTCGACCCATGTTTTCACCTTACGCATCTATCGTCTAGGTCTATTTTTTAAAAGGTCATTAATAACAAACACGGGTAAAAAAGACAGAACGTAAAAATAATAAAACCAAAAAATACACAAGCTTAACATTTTTATAGTAAAGCACATTATTATACTATTTAAGGGGACAAATCAAATGAAAATTAATCAATTATTTTTGATAGGTGCCGTGCTTATTATCTCTTTTTTCACCATTATTTCATCAGCCCATAACACATTATTCATTCAAAACTCCCAATTACATTTTGATTCATATTCTACAAATTTCTTAAAAAAAACATATTATTTTTCTCAACCAAGAATACAACAAGTTAGTATTGAAAACAAAACATATTCATCAATCACTATGGATGGATTAGCTAATATGGATGATCCTGGAAGTCCGTTACTCCCATCAAAAGGAAGTTTTTTACTGCTCCCTCCAAACAAAAAAATTGTGGATATATCCATAGTTTCATCTCAACCAAAAATAGTTTCATTAAACCATCCAGTCCTACCAGGAGAACAACCAATTCATTTCAATTCGGAAACAATGCCCATCCCACCAACACCCAACCAAACTATTTACCAAGGATCTGCAGATTATCCAACCTTACGTTATTCAAAAATAGGCACATATAACATTAGAGGATACCCAATTCTTATCCTTAGATTACATCCTATACAGTATCATCCTTCAGAAAACACCATTTCCTATCATCAAACATTAATCATTAACATCACTTTCGAATCACAAACGTTATCTCAAAGCACGCTAAGGAATAAAAACACAGACCTAGAATATGTTAAAGAAAAGATTGATAATCCTTCAACTGTACAAGCATGGATGCAATCCATAACCACGACTACCACAGTATCAGATGATTTATTTGATTTGTTGATCCTTACCATTGATGAATTCAAAGAGGAGTTCACAGCATTAAAACAATTTCATGAATCAAATGGATTAAAAACACAAATTCACACCCTAACAGATATTAAACCACTTAATCCAAAAAGTGTTACTGCCGATGATATTCGATCATATATTAAATCTCAATATCTTGAATCTGGTATCGAGTATGTGCTTTTAGGTGGAGATACTCAACATATCCCCGCAAAGATGCTTTATGTTCATGGGATGGATGAAGGAAAAAATCCAATGGAAACAATACTGCCTGCTGATTTTTTCTATGGATGCCTTGATGGCCCATTTAATTTTGATGAAGATTCTCTTGAAGGAGAACCTACTGATGGAGAGAACGGAGGAGATATTGATCTTTTCGCTGAAGTATTCATAGGGAGAGCTGCAGCAGATACAAAAGAAGATATTCAACGATTCATCTCAAAAACCATAACTTATCATTCGACATCATTTACAAATCAATCAACTGAAAAAATACTGATGGCAGGCGAATATCTTGGAGATTATGGCATTGCAAGCTGGGGTGGAAATTATCTTGATCTCTTACTTAATGAATCAACTGCTGATAATTATACTACAGTTGGCATTCCAAATGATGAATATGAAATTATAAGGTTATATGATCGCGATCTACCAAATCAGTATTGGCCACCAGAGATGTTATTAAACATTATAAATGAAAATGTTCACATTATCAATCACGATGGGCATTCATATTATGGATATAACATGCGATTAACAAATGATGCTATTAAATACATGGAAAACTCATTTCCATTTTTTGTTTATTCTATCGGGTGCATGGCTGGAGGATTTGATAATCCAGAGGGATATGATTGCTTCGCTGAACATGTGACGGTCAAAACCGATCATGGTGCATTTGCTGCATTGATGAATGCACGATATGGTTTTTTTTGGTCATATAGCACGGATGGAGATGGAACTAGATACAAACGAGAATTCTGGGATGCAGTATTTGGAGAAAATATTCCATGTATTAGCAAAGCTCATCAGGATAGTCGTGAAGATAATGTGTATCTGATTGATAGGTCCTGTATGCGTTGGTCATATTACGGATTAAATCTTTTTGCGGATCCAACAATTGTATTTCATATTGGAAATCCACCTGAAACACCATTACTCACCGGCCCAACTGAAATCAAAGTTGATGAGAACGCAGTTTTTGAAGTAAAAACAAATGATGAAGATAGTAATCAATTATTATTTTTGTTTGACTGGGGTGATGGTTCCATTAGTAGATGGATTGGGCCAATGAATATCAATGAAACTTGTTCGATTTCCCATTCATGGAATGCATCAGGGAATTTTGAAATAAGAGTGAAAGCAAAAGATGAAACTGGTTTAGAAAGTCCTTGGGCAATTCAATCTATAGAAACACCATATAAAAAACAAAAGCATAATATTTTTGATTTTCTTCAACGAATTCTTTTTTTATTTTTCAATCGTTTTAGTTAATAACGTAACCCCGTAATAAATGACTTTTTTCTTTTTAAAAATATATATTTTTAAAAAGAAAAAAGTCATTTATTACGGGGTTACGTTATTAACTAA
>Ga0102934_1002381_pt1 | contig 12997 bp, 10 predicted proteins | sample SalPonR2_A_D1_MG_FD_78175 | JGI IMG/M metagenome (GOLD analysis project Ga0102934, IMG submission 78175) | Salt pond soil microbial communities from South San Francisco under conditions of wetland restoration - Salt Pond MetaG R2_A_D1_MG | ecosystem: Environmental > Aquatic > Marine > Intertidal...
CTATCAGCAATTACCAGTTTTTCAGTTTTATGAGGAAAATCGCAGGCGAATTGTTGGGCAATGGTTCCACCCATACTTACTCCGGCAATATTGGCTTTTTCAATATTCAAATAATCCAGGATTTCACTTACATCTCGGGCACAATCGTAAATGTGAAAATTGTTTACATGGGCACTTTTGCCATGTCCGCGCATATCGGGGACAATTAGGAAAAATTCATGTCCAGCATATTTTTCTATCTGAGGAGACCACATTTTGTAATCGGCACCCAATCCATGAAGCAAAACAAGTGCTTTACCAGATTCACGACCATAAGTTTCAAAATTTAAAACTATATTATCCGAAGTTTTGATTTGCATAACTTATTATTCTATTAAATTGCGAAATTAACATATCATATAATTTTAATCTGAAATAGGAGTTCAGATCTCGGATTCATTTATTTTTTCCAAAATTTTCTGGATTTTATTTTTCGAAGGTACACCATTAAGCTGCTCTAGAACAGAACCATTCTGAAAAAAGAGTACGGTGGGAACTTTTGTAATCCCATAATCCTGACAGATCTTTTTACATTCTTCTCTATCTATCTCTACAAAACATTCCTGATCACCGAATTCTTTCTCAAGTTCATGTAACGCTCCCCTTAATAATACTTGAGCCACTCCAGTCAGTTGAAAACAGAACCACTACCTGGCCGTCATTTTGTAGAACTTCATCTTCAAACTCTTTGCATTCGATCTTTTTCATTTCTTTCCTTTAATTCCTGATCAATTAATTTTTGAATATGCTTATTTTTTCAAATAATGTATCTTAAAAATATTAGGCCAGAAGGGTATTACCTCCCGGCCTAAATTGCATAAAAACTAGAATGACAAGGAAAATCCAATACCTGCTGAAAGATAAGTCAGGTCAACATCGATATTATCATTGCCATCCTCGAGCTCTCTAGAAAGAGCACGATAGCGGATACTGGGAACTATTGTCCAGTTATTGACAAAGGGAATCATTACTCCAGCACCAGCCTGCCATCCCAGACCATGCTCAGAGTCGTCAACTATATCTCCCTCATTGTTTTCAACTTCGATATGGTTGTATATTGCTCCAGCTCTAATGATGTAGTCTAAATTGAGGCTTTTACATGAATTCATATATTGTAATCCATAGCTATAACCTGTTTCATCAAAATCCATATCATCTCCAGCAAAAGATTGATCTGCAGTAAACTGATTCCAGCCCCATCCTACATATGCTCCCAAATTTGGCATGAAAGAATAGGAAAGTATTGCTTCCGCACCGAGACCAATTCCCAGATCAGCATCACCCAACTCCTGGGTTGCATAATGAGTGCCTCCTCGAATCTCAACTCTCCAGGGTGTCCGGGCATTAATAGCCTGCGGCGCAATTAAAAGAGTGAGAATCACTACTCCGCTTAATAAGCTCTTCCAAAAATTTCTCATGTCTGCTCCTTTTTTAAGTTTAACTTTAAATATTAAATCGTTTTTCAATTAAGCATCTTTATTAGTTTCAAACCGCGTGCCAATATAATAAATACAGCCATTTAAAAACTTAAACGGCTGTTAATATTTATCTTATATTTTATTTATTGAATTTGTATTTGTGGTGAAATTAGGGACTGAGTGCCGATATATCGCCGCAATGACGATATATCGTCATTTTTTATGATCTGCGAATGCCCAATTTTTTCATTCTTGATTGCAATGTAGTTCGTTTCATTCCCAGCAGTTTTGCAGCTCCGGAATCTCCTCCTATTTGCCAGTTAGTATAGTCCAGAGCTTTCAAAATGTGCTGCCGTTGATTTTCTTTTAAAGTGCAAATAAAGGAATCTGATCTACCTTTGCTTTTTGGTAGCCAATCACCTATAGTTAAACGATTATCATTACAGACAATCACTGCTCTTTCAATTATGTTTTCCAGCTCTCGAACATTACCAGGCCAATTATAAGCAGTTAACCTATCTAATACTTTTTTGGAAGTTTCCTGTATTTTTCGTCCTGTTTTTGCGGCATATTTTTGCACAAAATGTTTCACAAGTAATGGGATATCTTCTTTTCGCTCTCTTAAAGGCGGTACATTTATGGGAAAGACATTCAACCTATAAAATAGATCTTCTCGAAAATTTCCATTATCAATTGCTTTTTCCAGGTTTCTGTTAGTTGCTGCAATTATTCGAACATCAGTATTTATAGTTTCTGAATTACCCAGTCGCTCAAATTCCCCTTCTTGCAAAACTCGCAATATTTTCACCTGTACATTTTTGGGCATATCACCAATCTCATCTAAAAATATAGTTCCATGGTTAGCCAATTCAAATCGCCCAATTTTCTGGGAATAGGCTCCCGTAAAGGCGCCTTTTTCGTGACCGAAGAGTTCACTCTCAATCATCTCAGGAGGCAAAGCAGCACAATTAATAGTAACCAAAGCTCTTTCACTGCGATTGCTATTATTGTGAATAGCTCTGGCAATCAGTTCCTTACCAGTTCCAGTTTCGCCCTGAATCAAAACTGTTGATTCTGTGGGAGCCACCTGTTCAACTTTTTTGAGCACTTTTTTGAATTTATCACTACCTGATATAATTTCTTCAAAATTACTATTCAGTTTTATTTCTTCCCGTAGATAAATTGTCTCTTCTTCAAGTTGATCCTTAAGTTTCCGCAAAGATTCACTTTTTTCAATCAATTCTTTCTCTGTATCTTTCATCTTAGTTATGTCGGTTATAAATCCTTCGATAGCGATAATGGTCCACTGATCATCAGAAATCCCTTTGCCGCGTTCCCATAGCCAGCGAATTTCTCCAGTAGATTTTTTTATACGATAGGTTATCTCAAAATGCTTATTATTTTTTATTTGTCTATCAATTTTTTGTTTAATTTTTTCCTGGTCTTCTGGAATAATTATATCGCTATAGGCAATTCTTTTGTTACCAAGCAAGTCTTGCTTTTCATAACCCGTTAATTTCTTGCAGCCCTTGCTTACAAATTCCATAGTCCAGTTTTTATCATACTGGCAGCGATAAGCCATACCCGGCAAATTGCTGATCAATGTAGCAAGCTTTCGCTCACTTTCTTTGATCCGGTTTCTCATCTCTATTTCTTCAGATTTATCTTCTATCAAGCTTCCAATGTAATTTTTACCATTATATTTAATAAGATTTTGAGTTACCTGAACACAATATTTTTTTCCGTCTTTGTCTTCAATTTTTTTGTCAAAGCTTAATTTTTTTTGATCTATAAGCCTGTCATATTTTCCCTTCCAGCTCTTTTGGCTTTCATCTATAAATAGATCATATTCCTTTACACCAATAATTTCTTCATAACAATTACCGAAAATTTCACATGCAGCTGAATTTAGGTGCTGAATAGTACCTGATGAATCGCACCATATCACAGGTTCACTGGACTGTTTTAAAGTTAGATATGCTAAAAGTTTAATACGTTCTTTGTTTTCCATCACCTGAAAAGCTCCCCTCACAAAATATTTATACAAAAAAAGAAAATGGAATAATATTTTTTAGTTTTTTAGAGAATAGGCAGGCTATTCTTACCTAAAAATATATTAATCTAAAAGTGGCTTTAAATTTTATTATGTTGACTAAAAAAATCAAGCAAAAAACATTGTTTTAAATACCGCTTCCAAACCGTGAAATTGAATTAATTAAAATCGAGTATAAAAATTCATTCAACAATAGGAATAAAGGACAATAATTAATTTATTATCCTGTAAAATAAGTGATATAATAATCCGGGTGAACCAAAAAAGTCATATTATTTTTAGATTTTTGTCAATAAAGCAGTCAGCCGTTTTCAACTTTCAAAATCCGATGAATGCTTATATAAGCCGCCGGGATCAGAACCAGAGTTATCAGAGTAGAGACAAGCAGACCACCGATTACTGAGCGAGCCAGAGCTGCCTGGATCTCCCCACCTGTTCCCGTCCCAAAAGCCAATGGCAACATGCCAAGTACGGTAGTAAATGTTGTCATTAAAATTGGACGAAGCCTGAGTTCACCAGATCTGATAACAGCAGACTCAATCTCTAGTTTATGATCTCGTCTCATCAGATTGATATAATCAACCAATACAATAGCATTATTTACAACAATGCCAATCAGCATGACTATTCCCATCAAACTCTGAATATTTAATGAAGTGCCAGTAATCAGGAGAGTAGGGACTACACCAATTAGAGCCAATGGCACTGAGACCATTACGATTAAAGGGTCCAAAAAGCGTTCAAATTGAGCAGCCATTACCATATAGATCAGGACAACAGCCATGGCAATAGATAGCATGAAATCTTTTTGAGCCTTTTGCTGCTCTTCATATTCTCCACTAAAGATCAAAGAGAAATCATCGGGTAAAGGATAATCATCCAGTTCTTTTTTTAATTTTTCAACCGCATCGCCAAGCGCAACACCGCTAATTAAATTTGCCGATATATAGACTACGCGCTGAGAATTTATACGATCGATCTCAGTGGGACTGCGCCGTTGTTCTGTGCTGACAACAGCTGAAACTGGTAAAACCTGACCATCACCAACTGGTATAGCAATATTTTTTAGATCCAGAGTGCTGAGCCGATCTTCACGTTGCAAACGAACTGTGATGGGGAATTCATCGCCTCCCTCACGAAAAACGCCAGCCCGGCTTCCTCCAATATTTGTCTGAATAACTTCAGCAACTTTGCTTACTGATAAGCCCAGATCAGCAATTTTTTCTCTGTCAACAATCAGATTTTGTTCCGGCCGTCCTTCCCGGCGGGATATTCTAATATCCTCAACCTCGGGAACTCGACTCATGATCACTTTTAATTCCTGAGCAATTTTATCAGCCAATTCCAGATCATAACCCCGCAATTCTATTTGGACAGCCTGAGAGCCACCAGAACCAAAAAGTCTTCTTAACATCCACAAGCCGGATTGGGCTTCTACTCGAATTTCTCCACCTGGAATCCGTCCTGCGACGTGTTCCCGTATTTGGTCAGCTAGCACAAAGCTATTTACACTCCGTTCATTCGCATTTTTTAGAGATATTTCTACTTCTGCATCACCGGGGCGAATTTCTACACTAAAATGTTCGACTTCTTCATCCGGTGTAACTTCCCGAACCAGGCGTTCCAATTCATATAGATACTGGTTAACAACAGAAATATTTGTACCCTGAGCCATTTCCAGTTCCACATCGATTTCATCGGCATCTGTCTGAGGAGCCAATTCCATTGGAATCAAAGGCCACAACAGAATTGCTCCCAGTAAAAGTAATCCAGTTATCCCAAAAACAATTTTTCTATGTTTTAAAGCAACTGATAGTAATCCGGAATATCCAGATTCCAATCTGTGAAACCAGCGGCCAAAACGAGATTTTTCTTTTGTTTTTTGATCGGTTCCTACTGTTAAAAAGCGACTCCCCAGCATAGGTACCAGGGTGAGAGCTACCAAAAGCGAACACATAAGCGCAAAAACAACAACCAAAGCCAGCTCTCGAAATAGCATTCCCGATATAGTTTGCATAAAAACCACAGGCAGAAAAATCACCGAAGTAGTTAATGTAGAAGCAGTAATTGCTCCGGCAACTTGCTTTGTACCAGTCAAAGCACTCTCCTTGAGAGTATGCCCATGTTCACGAATTCGTACCATATTCTCAAGCACAACGATGGCATTATCAACAATTAACCCAATACCCAAAGCCAGGCCTCCGAAACTCATCTGATTGAGTGTCAGGCCATTAAAATACAGCAATCCAAAAGTTGCAATCAGGGAGATGGGAATCGAAATAGCAATAATAAAAGTTGTTGAACCATTTCTCAGAAAAATATATAAAATGAGGACGGCCAGTAAACCGCCCCAGATGGCAGAATTTTTAACATTATTTATGGAATTTTTAATAAAATCACTCTGGTCAATGACCATCATCAAGTTGATATCATCACGCTCTTTATTAATCCGTTCCATAACTGATCTGGCTTTTTCTGCTACAGCCACTGTGTTGGAACCGGATTGTTTGCGAACACCTAGCCTAATCATTGGCAGGCCATCAATCTGCACAATTCGTCCTACATCTTCATAACCATCAACGACCTCAGCAATATCTTTGACCCGAATCGGTTTGCCATCAATAACAGTGATAATTGTATTGGCAATCTGTTCAATATTCTGATACTCGCCTTTTGTTCTCACGTACATATCACTGAGACCTTCCCGCATATCTCCGCCGGGCAAAGTAATATTTTCCCGCTGCAAGGCCTGGCGCACATCAGAAGCTGTCAACCGGCTTGAAGCCAGACGATCCCGTTTAAGTCTGACCTGAACCTCCCGATGGATACCTCCCCATATATCAACAGAACCAACTCCCGGAATCTGTTCAAATTGCTGAGTTATTTCACGTTCCAATATTCGGGTTAATTGTTCCATACTTCTTTGAGACCGGGCTCCCATAATAACTACAGGAAAATTGTCAGGGTCAAATTTCCAAATACGAGGTGGATCTACTTCTGGAGGGAAATCATCTCGGATTCTATCAAGAGCAGCCCTCACATCATTAGCAGCCTCATCAATATTGACGCTCTGAGCGAACTCCAGACTAACCCAGCTGCGTCCCTCTCTTGAAGAAGATCGAACTTCTTCAAGGTTGGGTACACTGGCAACAGCATTTTCCACTCTATCTGTGATAATGGTTTCAATTTCCTCGGGGCCTACATTAGGATATCGAGTACTAATACTTAGTCTTGTATATTCAATAGATGGTAGAAGATCAATAGGTAAAAATCTGAGGCTCATTACCCCTAAAACGATAATGATCAAAAAGACCATAGTAGTGGCAATAGGACGTTTGACTGATATTTGAGTAATGTTCATTTTATTATTTTACCATTTATTTAATTAATAACTCGATTGATACTATCGCGAGCCATTTTTTGCTGTTCCTCCATAATATCCTCTAAAAGATCCTGGCTCTGCAAATTTTGAAGATATTCTACCCAGTCCCATTTCACAGTGCGAACTCTTGCTTCTCCCGATTGGCTGCCAAGCAGATTCTGTCCCAGAGTGACAACCCAGTTGCCTTTATCAACTCCATTGATACCGGCCTGCATTCTACCTTTGGCCATAACATCGACACTCTTGAAATCAAAGGTAATAGGATCGGATAGTGAGATTGATTTTTGTTCGTCCGAAGCACCAGTAGGCTCATTATGTAAAACTAGACTATCCCGGCTCACAAAAACACCAGTTTCGCCTGTTTCAGGATTTTCATAAAGGGCACTCAAAGGAATAAGAGTAGCCTGCTCACTTTCACCATACATAACATCAACGGTCACAAACATACCGGGCTTTAAACTTCCATCTGGATTTTTTAAATCAATTTCAGCAGTAGTACTGTGAGTTACAGGATGTAAAAAGGGTGAGATTCGGGATAATGGTGCTGTCGCCATTCCAGAAGGTAGCACATCGGAGAAAATTTCCGATCGTTGTCCTACCTCAATATAGTTAAGCATTCTATCAGTTAGCACAACTTCAATTTTCATATTATCGAGTTGCCCCATAGTGAATAAGCGGGCGCCAGGACTGACAATCATTCCCACCTCAGCATTGCGGTTTCCAACAGTACCGGAAATTGGCGCTCTAATAATAGTTTCTGACAATTCAGTTTGGCTTTCTTCTACTGCAGCCTGGGCCTGTTCAACGCGCGCCTTAGCAAGCTCAACATTAGCTTCCTCAGAAACAGCTCTGGTCTGAATCTCTTCCAGTTCTGCATCACTCACCAGTTCTTTTTCAGCCAAAGATTCCATACGTTTAAGTTCTGATTGGACTTCTTTTAAACGGGCACTTGCTTGTTTGGATTGTGCCATTGCTATTTTATTATTTGCCTTAGCCTGTTTTAAGCGTTCCTGAAAGTCTCTATCCCGCAATAGAACCAGGGGTTGGTCTTTTTCAACAATATCGCCATTTTCCACTCTGACTTCTACAATAGCGGCATTAATCTCAGGAAAAATTTCAACCTGATTACGAGCTCGTACAACTCCGGTTAAACGCTCACTTAAAGGCAAACTTCCATACCGGGCCTGAATAGCTTCAACTGATGGCACTAACTTCTCATTTTTTGATGGCATGCTTCTAACGTCATCCTGGCAAGCTGACATTACCAATAATATGCTAATTGGCAATAATATAAATAGTTGAATGGCGATTTTTTTGAAATTATAAAAATACTTAAATTGCATTCTTCCTCATTTAATAAATATTTTGAAGTGATATTCTTTTTGTGATTTTGAGTCTGCTACAAACAATCTAAAATAAGAGGATTGGAACAGATTGGCTCATCACAAATTTTGAAACCTAATTTATTATAAATTACCTAGAAAAGGAATTAAATATAACAAAGGGTTTCCTCTTAAAAATTGTTTTTATATCTGTACAAAGGAACTATTATCTGAGTTTCTGAATCAACAGTGTAAAATGTCACAAAATTGAAATATATAAAAACTCATACCACATTTTTGTACTAAAAGTTCCTAACAAACTTTTTATAAGTCAATAGATTAGCCAGATAATACAGATAAAAATTTTATAAATAGGCATACCTGCAAAATTATCTTAATCATATTTTATTATTTTTTATTGGCTTAGTGCTATTCAGAAGTTGAAATAGATTCAATTTTGTAGTTTATTTTTCTTCTGCTACATTTTTGTTGTTGTTTGCCTTCCAATCCACAACCACCTAAAATATTAAAAATCAGCGTATTAAAATTCTATGATAAGGCTGGCACATAAATTGACTCTATAAATCACGTATTTTCTGGATCCAGTTGCTTTTTAATTTTAAAAATGAGGTCAAAAATGAAAATTATTATTGCCTATATTCAGCCAGAAAAGCTGAATGATGTCAAACAGGAGCTTTACGAACGTGAAATCTATAAAATTTCCGTCACCAACGCCCTGGGATGTGGCCAACAAAAGGGGTATCACGAGACCTATCGGGGAAATGATATTGAAGTCAATCTTCTCAAGAAGATACGTCTGGAAATCGCTGTTAATGAGGGTTTTGTAGAGCGCACCATTAATGGCATTATTAAAGGTGCCCGTACCGGCGAAATCGGAGACGGGAAGATATTTATTCAGAATCTTGAAGAATGTATCAGAATCAGAACAGGTGAAAAGGGTAAGAAAGCGATTGGCTAAAAAAATTAACATAAAAAATCATGAGGATTAATTTATGAAGTTTCTAAAAAAACACAAATATTACTCAATAATCATCACATTTATTTTATTAACTACTACAATTTATAGTGATACTGGCGGCACAAAAATCACCCAATTACAGAACAATATCAATATTATCTGGACATCAATCGCCGCATTTCTGGTCTTTTTTATGCAGGCTGGTTTTGCAATGGTTGAAAGCGGTTTTACAAGAGCCAAAAATACTGTCAATATTGTTATGAAAAATCTGATGGACTTTTCAATTGGTACGCTATCTTTTTTTATTATTGGCTTTGGGCTAATGTTTGGTGAAACAAACGGGCTGTTTGGCACAACTCGTTTTTTTATGCTGGGAACCGATGTTATGGGCGCTGATTGGGACTGGACTTTTCTGATTTTTCAGACAGTTTTTGCCGGAACAGCGGCTACGATTGTATCAGGTTCTATGGCTGAGCGTACAAAATTCACCGGCTATCTGGCCTACAGTGTTTTCATCTGTGCATTAATCTATCCAATTTTTGGATCGTGGGCCTGGGGTTCTTTGCTTGATGGAAGTGGCTGGCTGGAAAATCTAGGGTTTAATGATTTTGCCGGATCAACTGTAGTACACTCTGTAGGTGGTTGGTTGGCTTTAGCGGGAGCAATTGTTCTTGGGCCTAGAATTGGCAAATATGGTCCCGCTGGTGAAGCCCGAGCTATTCCCGGACACAATATCACAATAGCCGCTCTTGGAGTTTTCATCCTCTGGTTTGGCTGGTTCGGTTTTAATCCTGGAAGCACAACATTTGGTGATGGAAATATTGGTAGAATTGCCGTAACCACCAATCTTTCAGCAGCCGCCGGTGCAATAACAGCCATGTTAACGGCCTGGAAATTATACAAAAAACCTGATGGATCTATGGCTCTAAATGGTGCTTTAGCCGGACTGGTCGCTATTACAGCTGGATGTGCTTCTGTTTCTCCAATCGGTTCAATTATTATAGGTCTTTTGGCTGGAATACTGGTTGTTTTCAGTGTTCATTTTATCGATCACACACTCAATGTTGATGATCCTGTCGGGGCAGTAAGTGTTCATGGTGTTTGTGGAGCTTTTGGAACGCTAGCTGTTGGATTATTTGCAGTTGATGGTGGATTATTTTATGGTGGTGGATTACAACTCCTCGGAGTTCAAGCCCTAGGTGTATTGGTCGCTTTTGTTTGGGCATTTGGTCTGGGATTGATCTTATTTTATGGAATCAAAGCCACAATCGGATTGCGAGTCACAAGAGAAGAAGAGCTTCAGGGTTTGGATATTGGAGAACACGGTATGGAAGGTTATAGTGGTTTTCAGATATTCACCACTCAATAAAATTTAAGAGGGAGTATACTAATGAATTATAGAACCAAAATATTTTTTATAATTTTACTTATTTACAGCACAGGTTTTTTACTGGCAGGAAATTTTAACGCAGGAGCAGATATCTACAATCGCTATGTTTGGCGAGGCACTGATTATGGTAATTCTGCTGCAGTTCAACCCTATTTATCCTATATTAGCGGACCTATAGAAATTGGAGCCTGGAGTTCCTGGTCAATTGCAGAAGTTCCCAACGGAAATGAAAACGACCTTTATATAAGTTATTCTTATGAATCAATAAGTTTAACTTTGACTGATTACTTTTTCCCTTCTTATAATGGTAACGATCAAATTGATAAATTTGGGGAACAGGGCGGCCATACTTTTGAGTTCAGCATAAGTGCAAATATTTCCAACTTCAGTTTTCTGGCTGCATCAAACTTTGCAGGGAATGATCCTAACAATTCCAAATACGCCGAATTGAGTTATAAATTTTTAACTAAAAACAAGGTTAGTTCATCCGTATTCTTAGGAGCCGGCAATCATATTTATAGTCTTGATAATGATTTCACAATTGTCAGTGTTGGTTTACAGATTAGCCGAGAAATTTTTCAGGTTGCTTATATAATTAATCCTGATCAAAAGACTTCTTTTCTAACTTTTGGTATCACTTTATGATTTTGCAGAATTCTTTAGAAAAATTAAAGAGGGAGCAAATTATAAATTGCTCCCTCTTGTTTATTAGTAATTGAATAATTTGATAGGCTAAAAGGATGATTATTTTGCCCTCGTTTTCAGAGAACCTGGACCTCTCTTTCCAGTTCAATCCCAAATTTGGCTTTAACATCAGCCTCAATTTTTTGGCTTAATTCATAAATTTCCTGACCTGTAGCCTGCCCATTATTAACGATAATTAAAGCCTGTTTTTCATAGACTCCAGCATCACCTATTGTGCGGCCTTTCCAGCCACATTTTTCTATGATCCAGCCAGCTGGAATTTTTATCCTGTCAGAAGATAATTTGTAAAAGGGCATTTTGGAATATTCTTCCTTTATACTTTCAAACTTCTTTTGATCAACAATAGGATTTTTAAAAAAACTTCCGGCATTGCCAATTTGATCAGGATCAGGAAGTTTATTCTTGCGGATATCAATTATAATTTCCCGCATTACCTGGATATTTTCCTGATCATAATTTTTTAGTTTTGCCTCAATTCCACCATAATCGGTGATCAGGGGCGGATCTTTTATCAATTCAAAAGTCACCGCAACAATAATGTAATTCTCTTTTTCCTGATTTTTAAAGATACTGTCACGATAGCCAAATTTGCATTCTTTATTGGAAAATGTTTTGAGTTTGCCAGTAGATATCTCAAGTGCCTCTACCTCTACAATTCTATCTCCAGCTTCCGCACCATAGGCCCCAATATTCTGAACAGGAACTGCGCCCAGTTTTCCGGGAATCCATGATAAATTTTCAATGCCACCATAATTATTTCGAACGCAATAGCCAACAAAATTATCCCAGACTTCGCCATTAGAAACTTTTATTATGATATTCGAATCTGTCTGATCTAAAATCTGCAGACCTCTTAAATCAGGATAAACAATGATACCCTCAAAATCAGTGGTGAATAACAAATTGCTACCACCACCTAAAACAAAGTGAGAGTTTTGCTGAAATTCAGAACTAGCAAGCAATTCTTTTAACTCATTTATTGATTGACAGCGGGCAAAATAATTAGCCCTGGCCTCAACCTGAAATGTATTATAATCTTTCAGTGAATAATTTTCAAATATTTCCACCATAAAAAGCACCTCTATTTAAAAAGCAGTTTGCAAACTAATGCAGGAATGTCTAATTTAGTTTTTTATTATAGAAAAATAAATAATTATTTGACAGAGGAGATTTTGAGATGAGGAGACTCTGGCAATATTTTATTTCACTGGGACTATCAGCATTTTTAGTATTAACAAATTGTGGTAAGGGAACAAAACTTCACAAAAAAACAATCATGGTCAGGTGTGATGATATCGGAATGTGCCATGGTGTAAATATGGCCGCCCAAAGACTAATAGATAAGGAGATCCCTTTTTCCGCTTCAGTAATGTTTTGCTGTCCATGGTATCAGGAAGCTGTAGAGATACTCAAAGACCAACCTCAAGTTTCAGTTGGTGTGCATTTGACTTTAAATGCGGAGTGGAAAAATTATCGCTGGGGGCCAGTTGCAGGTGCACAAGCTGTTCCTAGCCTGGTCACTGACCAGGGCTTTTTCTATCCGTCCCGAAAAGCACTTTTTGATAATAATCCTTATCTTGAGGAAATTGAAATAGAATTGCGCGCCCAGATTGAAAGAGCTCTCAAAAGTGGTCTTGAGATAGACTATCTTGACTATCACATGGGAACAGCAGTCAGTTCACCCGAGCTTCTCGAAATCGTAGAATCAA
>Ga0102934_1002382_pt1 | contig 12987 bp, 5 predicted proteins | sample SalPonR2_A_D1_MG_FD_78175 | JGI IMG/M metagenome (GOLD analysis project Ga0102934, IMG submission 78175) | Salt pond soil microbial communities from South San Francisco under conditions of wetland restoration - Salt Pond MetaG R2_A_D1_MG | ecosystem: Environmental > Aquatic > Marine > Intertidal...
CCACGCCTTAAAAGGGCGTTGCTCTACCACCTGAGCTAGTGGCTCATACTATTGCCTTTTTACCGACGAGGATTATTATATTAATCTCTTACAATTTGTCAAGTCATTTTTATAGTTTTATTTATTATTATTTAAATAAAAACTTAGCCGAAGTATTATTATCTGATACATTAAATTATAAATTCAATTATTTTACTTGTAAAATAATTATTTATATATTTTTAATTACCTAAATATTTTAAACTTGCCCAGTAAACTGGATGATCAAATCTATTCTTTAAATATTTTTTTGCCCTGATGAAAGCTTTTTTGATAGAAGTACCATTATGAATATGTCTGTAAAAATTTTTAAAAAATATTGCCGTAGCAACATCAGATATTCTCCAGTAAGATGAAATTACAGCTCTACTTCCTCCTGATAAAAATGCTCTGTCCATAGCCAGGATTTCTTCACCAGACCCGAACTCACCGATACCAGTTTCACATGCACTTAATATAACAATATTTGAATCAATCTTTATATTTTTTATCTCATTAATATTAAAAAATCCATCATTAATACTATCATTTGCAAATAATAAATAAGATAGATCTGGATAATCTTTATTATATTTTCCATGACAGGCAAAATGTATAATATTAAAATCAAGATTTTTAAAATTATTTTTTATAGCTGTCTCTGTAGCATTTTTACCAACAAGTAAATTGACACTTGATTTATCAAATAAAAATTCAATTTCTCTTGCTTCTTTCTGTGCAAAATAGAGTTCCAGATCTTTAATTCCGGTATGAGGATTTCCTACAGCAAATATTTTATGATTATTATTTATTTTTTTTGATTCAAGCATTTTAAAAGTAGGAACATATCTTATATCAAATATATCAATAACATATTTATTTTCATTTGTAATTAAAACATCAAATGGAATATAATTAAGAATACCATGGGGTGAAATAATAATTTCTGAAATATTCTTTCCTGCATCCGGAAAAATTTCATTATAAACTTTCAAACCATAATCATTTATTTTATCAACAGGCTTTTCCTGAATAATAAAGTTTCTTAGTTTATTTAATTTTTTCTGAATATTGTTCTCTGACAATTTTACTTTTCTACCATCAAATCCATTAATATTATCATATTGAATTAAGTAATAATAATCATCAATTTTTAAATAAGAAACTAACAAATTATTGTCAGATATCATTTCTTTAATACTGTTGAAATTAAATGAGATATCTACATCATCTTCATGAACACCATATTTTAAATAATAATCTATTTTAATTTTTTCATATTCACTTTTCAATTCTTCATACTTATTTTTATAAATTTTATTTTTCATTAATAGATTTCCATAATAATTTAATTTTTTTTCAAAATCAGATAATTTCTTAAATCTTTTATTATTTTCACTTTTAATTTCAATTTCTTTGGATAAATAAAAATTAATATTTTTAACTTTTTCAATATTATTGAAACAACTTCTATAATTATATTGGTTAAAATAATATTTAATAGCATCATGGTAAATATTTATATTCTTTTTTATAAAAGTTTTTCTAATTTCAGGTATTTTAATCTGTTTTGAGATGTCTTCAATAATTTCAATTGATTTTTCTAAATAACTAACCTCATTTTGTATTTTACCCATCTCATAATATATTTTTACAAGTAACTCTTTATTATTAATTTCTTCAGCTAACTCTCTTGCTTTTTTTAAATTGATTATACTGTTATTGATTTTTCCGATATAGTAATAAGCATGCAGCAAATTTGTTGGATCTGTAATTTTTTTAGAATTTTGAATAACCTTGAAAAAATATTCATTACTTTTTTCATATTTATTTTTTTCATAATAAGCTAACCCAAGATTTTTAAGAATACCATTTATAATTAAGAGATTATTATTTTTTTCAAATTGGGTTTTAATATTATTTAAATTTGTTATGGCTTTATCAACTTGATCACTATTAATTAAAATAATATTTTTATTTACTTTTAAAATAAAAAGCTGCTGAATAATATTATATTTTGATGCAATTTCAATAGCCTTTTCAGCTTCTTTTTTTGCAATTTTGTATTTCCCCAATTTTATATATGAAAGAATTTTCAAATTTAAAGCAATGCAGTATTCTTCAGGATATTTTCTACTCCTTCGGTCATTAAACAAAGTTTCTATGAGTTTAATTGCATTATAATAATTATTGGTATGATAATTAATTTGTGCAAGTGCTATTTCAGCATTGATTTTCAATGAACTATAACTCTTCTCATCATCTATAAGTAATTTAACTTTTTCTAAAGCCTCATCATATGCACCTTTCTTAATTAATATAAATATTTTTATTAGTTTCGAAGTAGAAATTAACTCGTTATTTTCTATTTCTTTTAAAAAATCTTTTGCTTTAGAATAATTGTTTAGATATTTATAGAAAATTTTTGATTTTTCAATTTTAGCCAGATCACTGTTTTCTCTATTAAGATATTTCAGAGCTTCTTCAATTCTCCCCATTTTTTCATAAAGTACACCTATTCTATAATTATTTGATTCAAAATCTTTTTTATAGATATTAACAGCTTCTTTATAATAACCACTCCTTTCATATAACATGGCCAGTCTCTTTTTAAACTCAAGTTCGCTGTATCCTTTTAGTTTTGAATATTGTTTTAAATAATCAATAATTAACTCCGGATTATTTAAATTATTAGCACCAATTCTAATAATCAAAAGCAATCTACTGATTAACTTGTCATTTATATTTTTTAAACTTAAAAGTTTTATTACTTTTTTTAAATAATTAAAAGAATAATTATATTTACCATTTTTATAATAAAGATAGGCTTTCCTATCATATACTGATAATTTTTCTTTAATAAAATTATCAAGCTCCCCGGAATCAAGTTTTTTATAGGAATAAAGATTTTTATTAATATAAATCTTGGAAATCCTTAAATACAAAAAAACATCTATAAGATTTTTAAATTCTATATTTGTTATGTCACATAAAAATTTCAATCCCGTAATATTAACCTGTTTTTTTATCAAATCATTTAAACTTACATCATTTATTCTAATTTTAAAGGGAGAAATTGATCCTGTTATTTCAACTTCTCCAATATCAAAATACCCGCCATTTTTATCAAGAATATTTTCAAAACTAATTTTAGAATAATCGTCTGAAATAAATCTATTTGAATAAAACATATAAAATTGAAGAATATTAAAATAAGAATTTTCTAAATCTCTATGTTGACTGAATTTGTTAGTTATATAAAAATTACAGGGAATTTTTTCATTTTTTATACTAATTTCATTTTTGGTTATAAGAATATATTTTTCATTAATTTTTATAAGAATTTTTTCATCATTGGTTAATATCTTTTTAATAATTTTATTATTTAAATTTAATTTCCCAAAAATAAATTTTGATTCAGTGCTTAGATCTTTTAGAAATTCCCCTGCTCTATTATATTTATTATTATTTATTTCATATAGATAATTTTCTATATTAATTTTATCTATTTCAGAATAAATATGGGGTTTATACATTATATAGTTTTTAAAATTGTCAAAGTTAGCAAGAGAAGAAAGATAATAAACAACATTATTTTTATATCCCTCTTTTAACAATTTTAATATAATTTTTTTTATTTTAGAATCATTCCTTCTCATAAATAGCATTTTTTTATTTAAATTTTTTTCTGATGTAGTGTTTAAATTTGACATAAATTTATCAAAATTACTTTTAGCAGCTTTTATATTGTTTTTCGATAAATATATTTTAGTTTTATCATAAAAAATTAAAAAATCTAAAAATGGATCTCTATTTTGAAGGTTGCTTAATTTATTCAAAATATTTTGACCAAAAAAATTATATCGATTTATAAGCTCAAGTCTTTTATAAAAATTCTTATTTTTAGGATCAATATTTCTTATTAAATACTCATAATTTTCAAAAATATTTTTATAAATATCCATTTCCATATTTACTGAGTTATAAGCAGTATTTATATTCTCGTACTGTTTATTATCAAGAAGAAACTCGCTGCCTACAAAATTATAAACAATTTTATATAAAATATTAATATCCCTATCATTTATTTTATCTATTATTGTTTCCAAATTTGTTATCTCTATTATATCATTGAAATTATATTTATCCTTTAAAATTAATTTTACAAGTTTATTAAAAATTTCTCCCCTGTAAATACTGCTTTTCTTTGATACCTCAAGTGATTTATTCAAGTAATTATCCAAAATCTCTTTATTGTTCAAAGTATAATAAATATTATAAATATTATTATTTATAATTAGTTTCCCATAATTATTTCCCTCTGTAATAGATAGTTTTAATTTATAATATTTGATAGCCTTTTCCCAGTTACCAAGTTTTTTTTCTGAAGAGGCTAAAATAGAATAAAGAAGACTTCTTTCCATTTGTGGATTGAAACCCTCAGAGGCAAATGATTTATCAAACGATAAAGCAATATCCAAACTAAAATCTAAAAATCCTTTTTTCTTGATTTCTGTTTTGTCATCTTCGATTAATTCTAATGCTTTTTCTGCAAATAATTGAGCATTCATTTCATCTTCAGCCAGTAGTGAATTATAAGCTATGTTTCTATAAATAATTGCATGATCTATTTTTAAATCATATTTTTTTGCATATTCAATAATATTTTGATAGGAATCTACAGCTTTTAAATAATTACCACTTTGATTGTATAACATTCCCAGATGATTATAAATATAAAATATTGACGAAAAATCATTTCTTTTTTTAAAATATTCAATTATTTTTTTATCTATTTTAATCCCTTTCAGGTAGTTGTTGGTATTGAAATAAATGTCTGATAATTTCAATTTATAACTAATCATTTCCTCACTATTCTTAAAATTACCATTTATTTCCTCCATGTAATTAAAATATTCCAAAGCTCTTTTATAAAGAGATAGTTTATAATAAACATTACCAAGATTCCTGTAAAAATATTTTTTTACCTGCTTGTTTTCACTTAGTGCAAGTCCTTTTTCATATAATCTAATTGTCTTTTCGAGATAATCTTTTTTCTCATACAACTCTATCTGTTCGTATACCCATCCAATTGTTAAATAATAATATGGATTTTCAGGATTTATTTTTATAGCTTTTTTAAGATATGTTAAAGATTTTTTATATGCTCCCATTTCCAGCTTTTTTCTTTCTTCAAAATTGTATTTGGATCCCAGATAAGTAATTGAATAACCTAAAAAATAATTGTAGTTTGCACTTTCTATATTCTGTTGATATTTATTTTTATAGATTCCTGCTGCCCTATCAATCTCTCCCATTTTGAAATAAATTTCTATGAGAGTTCTGTTAGCTTTTAAATTTTCCGGAAGATATTTTAAGAGAACATTCATCCATTTTTTAGCTTCCAGCAAATCATCTTTTTTCATTGCATTCTCAGATAATTTAAAACAAAATTTATTTAAGAAACTGATAAATTGATTCAAATATTCACCATAATAATTTTCTTCTAAAATTTCATCAATTAGATCAACCCCTTTCTCATAGTTTTTTGATATTTCATATAAATTTAACAGTTCATATATTATTAATTCTTTCAAATTTGTTTTTTTCTCAAGTAATTCTACCAATATTTTTTCTGATGCAGCATAGTCCCCCATTTTTTGAAAACTTTTTGAAATTTCAATTGTAACTCTTGTATATAAATAATCATAATTGTTATACTTTTCTTTAATCTTTCCTAAAAAATTTATTGAAGCAATATTTCCATTATTTTGTTTTGTTAAATTAATTATTGAATTAACAGATTTTCTAACCCACTCATCAACTGTTAAATTATTTTTTACAATCTCAAGTAGAATATTTAAACCTTTTGTTTCATTATTCATCTTTAAATATGATATACCTGTATAATAATTAATTTCATTTCTTAATTTTTTATTATAATAAATTAAATTAACCTTTTTAGATAATTCTATTATTTTTTTATATTTTTCTTCACTAAAGTAACTATCAAACAGAAATTTATGATATATATCCTTATACTGATATTCAACATTTAACCTGTTACTTATCAATTGAGCATAATAATAAATTTTCCTATCTTTATTATAGTTTTTAAAAATTAAATTTATATTTCTTTTGAATTCATATAAGTATCCATTCTTTTTCAAAAAACTCAAATATTTGGAATATATAAAATATAATGTATCTTTTTCTGAAAATTTTTCTATTGCTAAATTATACATCTGAAATTTTTTTACATGATTATCAACATTCTTAATGTAGTTATAATATTGATATGAAGTAGTAAATTCCGGGATTATTTCATCTATTTTTTCATAATTTAATTTCCTCTTTTTGATATAATATAAATTTTTTTCATCAATGCTAAAATTTTTAATTACATCGATTATTTTAATATAATATTCCTTTCCATTTTTAAATTCGGTTATAAATTTTGCATCCTCCTTATCTAATTTTTGATTTTTATTAGTATCAAATGGAATTGAAATATAGTATAATATATCATTTTTGTGGTCATAATAGGGGGTATATTTAAGTGAAAAAGAACTGAAAAAATTCCTTTTATTTTCCTCCTTAATATTATATTTATATATTTTATTGTCGTTAAATAAGAAAATTAGATCTTTTTTTCCAAAAACTGCATGGTCAGCATCTGTAGTTTTTCTATATATTTCCTTTTTACTATTCAAATCCCAGATGTTTAATTTTTTATTGCTTTTCTTATAACTTATAAAAAGAATTTTATTCTTTTCATTATTCAAAGAAAGGCTTTTTTCATGAACTCCTTTATTTTCTAAAATAGTTCTTTTTCCATTTTTAAAATACACAATATCTCCTCTTATATCAAACTCTTTAGAGATATATAAATACTCATCATTATTAACATAAATTGGATCATATTCATCATAAGAGCTGTTTTCTAAAACAGTGATATTTCCTGTTTTTTTATCAAATAAACATATATTTTTTTTCTGTTCCTGAATGGTTGAATATATAATTTTTTTGCTTCTATAATCGGTATGACAGCTTCCAAAAGAATCAAGCTTAATATCCAGAACTCCCTGTTTTTTAAATGTATATTGAATATTACTTTTTCTATAAGAACATGAAAAAAGACTTATCATGAATAATAAAATAATAAGTAGATATTTTTTTCTCATTTTTTTACCCACTTACCTCCGGTATCTTCTATCATCCATCCTTCTTTCGCTTCCTCACGAAATTTTTTAGCAAAAATTTGTTCAACTTTATTTAGATCGGAAAGTGTCAACCCCTCAGTTATATTAATAATTCTATTAAAAATTATTTTACGATCTCTATTCTCTTCTTTAACCAATCTTTTAACATAATCAACCATAGTTTTATCATCTTGTATAGTATCCAAATTTAGTATATCAATATACCCGGTATTTAATTCACCAATAATATTTCTATCCATAAATCTTTCATAGTCATCTCTATTGTATAATCTATTTTGATAAGCCAGGAGAGATTTCTTTTTTTTATCAGATATTTTATTCAAATCATCAGGAATTGTTCTAACAGAAACGAGTAAATATTTTTCTTTTCCTATAAACTCATAGTTTCCCAGAATTTGATTTTCGAGAGATGTCTTCTCTCCTACAATATTTATTTCAATTTTTGCTTGAGGAGAAAAGATTGAACATGACATCAAAAAAAGAAATACACAAATTACTATTATTTTTTTCATTTTACTCCCTCCAGTCCAGTATTTATTTGCTCTAACATGGTTTCTACGGGTATTCTTCTTATTGGTTCTACTTCAATTTTATTTATAAAAAAACCAATAAAAAAAGTTACCAAACTATTTTGACTAAATGACAATTTTGGATAGATATCAAGATATCCGTTTCTTATCTCGATATTTATTTTATCGGGTACAACTCCAACTTTATTTAATTTTTCGCGCATTCTATTAATATTTGGATTTTTTTTATCGGGATCCCAGGCAATTAAAAACCTGTTCAATGTCTTTTTCCCTATTTCTGTAACATCTAAATACCCTTCTGGATTAATTCCCCGTCCTTCAAAATGACTAACAAATGATAATTTTGATTTGTTATAGTTAATTTTTGACCCTGGAATTTCCATATCAATTCCGCTTAAATAAATATCATATTTTTTTTCTTTTATATCAAATCTAAAATTTCCTCCGATATTACCCCCGAGAAAAGAGCCATATAAATCATTAAATAAAACTGTCTTTTTGTATGCTTTTAAGTCTCCAGAAATTTTTTCAGCAATAAAATTTTTATATTTAAATGTAGACATTTTGATATTATCTTCATTCTCTACTTCTACTCTATCTTTATAGAAATAATAAGGTATATTTAAATTTAAATTGCCAATTACAAGATCATTATAAAAAATTTTTCGAATATCAACTTTAAATTTAATATAATTATTTTTATTATTATAATCTAAAAAAATATTACCACTTGAATTTAATATCTGGTATTTATCATTTTTAAAAGATATTTCATTAATTATACTCTCCATTTTAATACGGTAGTTTTTATAATTAAATCCGTTTCCATTAATCTTCCCATTTAAAATTAGCTCACCACTCATATCATAATCTTTAAATCTATGATAATATTTCGGTAGAAAACCGGCATTTAATTTAAAAGTTTTAATATAAAAATTAAATCTTTTTTTGGAATTAATATCTCCACTTATTGAAACTATATTCTCCCCTTTATCCATTAATTTTAATTTATTAAAAATTATTTTCCTATCTTTAGTTTTAAATATAAAATCACTACTAACTTTTAACTGAGGAATAAAAATTTTATTTTCAAATCTTCTATAATCTAAATTTGAGAATTCAAAATTTACTATAGTTTTCAAATTATCAACATCTTTACCTTTTAAAAGAATAATTCCATTTACATTAGCAAAAAGTGGTATGTTATAATATTTTAAATAGTTTATTTTATCCAGTTCTATTTGATAATCGATATTTTTTAAATAATTTGATCTTCCCTTAATGCTGACATTACCACCATAACCAGAAAATTGTATTTTATTAATTAATATCTCTTCAACATTTTTGTAGTTTTTAATTTTTAAATTTGAATCCAGTTGAATATCTTTAATCTTATTGATGTCATCCATATAAACAAACTCTGACATGAACAACTTATTTTTAATATCAAAATCATTAATTTTCCCGGAAACTTCAATAGCTCCATTAAGATTTTTAAGTTTAAATTTATCCCTGTTACTTATTGATATATTATTTAAATTTACTTTGCCATAAAGCAAATCATTGTTCCCTTTTAAATTAACACTTACAGTACCCGCTCCATCATATTTAAAATTTTTATTAAAATTATTGTTAATTATCTCTGTTATAGAAATAAGATTGGCTTTAATCTTAAAATAATCAATAATATAGTTAATTTCATCAAAATTATTTAAATTATTAATAGAAAATTTTCCATCAATTATTTTATTTTTATTTACCTCGAAACTTATTTCACTGATATCAAGAGCTTTTGATGATATATTATTTTCTGCCATCAAGTTTAATCTAATCAACTTCGCTTTTTGTAGTAAATCCTTTATCATTACAAAAGTCTTGAATTTGATAATATTATCAAATTTTGAAATATTAACTCTCATTTCATAAGGAAATTTTTTATCAAAATCAGAAATATAAATGAAAGAATTATCTTTATTTAAGATATTAATATTAAATTTAGATTGTTGAAATGAATTTTTCTTAATATCGATTGAAGATATAACACTAACACCTTCAATTTTATAATTTTTCCCGAGAGCGATATTTATATCATCCAAAAATAAAGATTCTATTGATAAATCATAAGGAATATTGTCATTGATGATATTCTGAATTTTTGAGTAAGTTAATTGCTTTTTCTTCTGTTTTTCAGAATTGTTATTTAATTTTTTATTTTGCACTTCTAAAATAACATCATCTTTTTCTGAATAATACTTGATATCAATATTTTTGATTTTCAAATGATTAATAATTTTTTTATTTGTAAATATTGAAATGGGATTTATATTGAGATCAATATTTTCAGATAATAAATTTATATTTTTATTTTTATATTTTATTTTTTCAATTTTAAAATCTGCAGGGAGAATATATTCAATATTATTAATCTCAATTTGGTTAATATTGTCATTTATATAATTTTCAAAATAAGAAGAATTCAAAAAAATAAAAAGAAATAATATGAAATTAATCAGTAGTAAAAAAATAACAATAAAAGAAACCTTTAATATATTTTTCAGTTTTCTCATATACCATTATAATATAACACATTATATTTAAAATTAAATATAGAATTTCTATTTGAGTTTTTTAATATAATAATTATAATTTAAAAATGGCAGAAAATTATTTGAAAATTCCATAACATTTCTAAATACTTTCAGTATTACTACCGGTGCAATGATTATCTGGATATATTTTCAAAACTTTCCTCAAAAAATAAAACACCTTATATAGCTATTTTATCAACAGGTACTTTTATGGTTATAATTATACTGGGTTTAAGAATTGCTTCTCTGGTAAAAGTTGCATCTGCATTTATGCTTATTCTTTTCATAATGGATAATTTATCATTAATTATTGTTAGAAATATTAGCTTAAGAAATTACAAACCTACATTTAAAGCTCCTTTTGCTCCATATATACAAATTACTGCAATTATAAAATGAAATGTGTCATAAAATCATGTTCAGAACACTTATATTTATAACAGGATGTTTGATATGGTACTATTTTTTTGTAAGAAAGAAAAATTTCACCCAATCAGCTCTTATAATGCTTGTAGATAAAATAATGGGTAAGTAACTTGAAGAAAAATCAAAATGTAAAAATATTGAAGAGGAATTATTTGAAATTTTACAGAATAGAGATGAAATTAATGAAGATTTTTTTGATAAAAATCTAAAAGGACGATTTAAAATTTATTTAATTCAAACCTAAGATGATTCTTTCTTGTTTATAATTAAAATATATTTTATAATATATTTATGGAAAAAAATAATTTACATAAAAGTGTATCATATATAAGTGCTTTCAGTATTGCAGCTGGGGCTATGATTAGTTCCGGATTATTCGTTTTACCAGGAATTGTTTATGATAAAACCGGACCGGCTATAATCCTTGCCTATTTTTGTGCTGGAGTTTTAATGCTTCCCACAATGATGGTACAATCCGAACTTGCTACTGCTATGCCAAAAGCAGGTGGTGCATACTTTTATATTATGCGTATACTGGGACCAAAAGCCGGCTTCATAGCAGGAATAGCTAACTGGTTTTCAATAGCTATGAAAAGTGCGTTTGCTCTTGTTGGAATAGGAACTTTTTTAACCCTAATTAATCCAGATATACCTGAATTCCAAATTCGTCTTTTTGCTGCAGGAGCCGCAGTTTTTTTTATACTTATAAATCTATTCAGTACAAAACATTCAAGCAATTTACAAACAATTCTCTTAATTTCTCTACTCATTATTTTATCTCTCTTTATTCTGGGAGGATATCCTCAAATAAAAGGTGATCATTTCAGTAATTTCTTTTCAAAAGATTTTAGCTCATTTTTTGGAGCAGTAGGAATGGTATTTATTTCATACGGTGGACTTACAAAAATTGCCAGCATGTCCGAAGAAATTAAAGATTCAGCGAAAAATGTACCAAAAGCTATGTTTTCTGCTTTCTTCATTATGAATATATTCTATATCCTTGTTATAACAGTGGTTGTAGGATTACTTCCTCATTCTACACTTGTAAAAACATTAACCCCGGTATCAACAGCTGCACAAACTTTTGCAGGAAATATAGGTTTAATAGTTACTTCTATAGCAGCTATGCTTGCCTTTATAACAACTGCAAATGCTGGAATCATGTCTGCTTCAAGAACTCCACTCGCCATGAGTAGAGATGGCTTAATTCCTGATTTTTTTTCAAAAATATCCTCAAAAAATAAAACCCCTTACACAGCTATCCTATTTACAGGTATTTTTATGATTGTTGTTATTCTCGGTCTGAGAATTGAGTCACTCGTTAAAGTAGCATCAGCTTTCATACTTATACTATTTATTATGAATAATTTATCGTTAATAATTATAAGGAAAATAGATTTAAGAAATTATAAACCTTCTTTCAAAACACCTCTTGTACCATATATACAGATATTTGCAATTATTGTATATACTGCTTTATTATATAAAATGGGATTTAAAATAATGCTTATGGCAATCATATTTATAATTGCAAGCTTAACATGGTATTTCTTTTATGCCCGAAATAAAAAATTTACACAATCCGCCCTTGTTATGCTCGTAGAAAAAATTATAAATGAAAGACTTGAAAAAGAAACCGGTCATAAAAATATTGAAGAAGAACTATTTGAAATTTTACAGCAGAGAGATGAAATATATGAAGACTTTTTTGATAAGAGAATTGAAGATGGATTTGCATTTGATCTCGATGAACAAATAAGTAGAGATGATTTTTTTAGATTTATATCAAAAAAACTACACCCTCTTATTAATTTGTCTGAGGATGAAATTTATAAACAATTTAAAAAACGTGAAGATCTTTCTTCCACCAACATTACTGACCATGTTGCAATCCCTCATATTATTGTCCCTGGAAAAAAGAAGTTTAAAATGGGACTTGTTAGAATTAAAAAAGGCATAAAATGGGATAAAAGTTCTCCTCCGGTAAATGCGGTATTTATCCTTATAGGAACAATGGACATGAGAGAATATCACCTAAAATCACTAATGGCTGTGTCACAGCTTCTGCAAAATGATGACTTTTTTGATAAATGGATGAATGCAGATGATGAAAAAGATTTAAAAAATACAATAAGATTAATGCCAAGAAAAAGGCATAAAAAAGATATCCAGTAAAAATTATTAAACTATTGTTTTAAAAAC
>Ga0102934_1002383_pt1 | contig 12987 bp, 11 predicted proteins | sample SalPonR2_A_D1_MG_FD_78175 | JGI IMG/M metagenome (GOLD analysis project Ga0102934, IMG submission 78175) | Salt pond soil microbial communities from South San Francisco under conditions of wetland restoration - Salt Pond MetaG R2_A_D1_MG | ecosystem: Environmental > Aquatic > Marine > Intertidal...
CTCTGCCTCGGGCGCGAACGCCTGCCAGCCACGGTCGAGCCAGCTCACCAGCCAGCCGCCTTGCGCAGCATGTTGAGCGCCATGACCGTCACGAAGGCCGCGAAGATGCGCCGCAGCGGCTTGGGGTTGGTCGCATGCGCCAGCCGCGCGCCGATCGGCGCCGTGACCAGCGTCATCGCCACAACGACGGCGAAGGCCACGAGGTTGACCTGCCCGATGGTGAAGGGCGGGCGGTCCGGCCCCTGCCCCGGCACCAGAAGGAAACCGATCACGCCGGGCACCGCGATAATGACGCCGAAGCCCGCCGCCGTGGCCACCGCGCGATGGATCGCGACCCCGTAGAGCGTCATCAGCGGCACCCCGAAACTGCCCCCGCCGATCCCCATCAGGACCGACAGGAACCCGATGACGGGCGATGTCGCCGCACGGCCCACGCCGCGCGGCATGGTGTCGCCTAGGCGCCAGTGTTCCCTCCCGAAGGCGAGGTAGAGGCCCACGGCGATGCCGAGCACGCCGAAGATCGCCATCAGGATCTCGTTGCGCAGCCCGGCCACCGCGACCACGCCCAGCCCCGCGCCAATGGCGATACCGGGGCCCCATCCCTTCAGGATCGACCAGTCGACCGCACCCCTGCGGTTGTGGGTCAGCAGCGAGCGCACGGAGGTCACGACGATTGTCGCCAGCGACGTGGCCAGACAGATCTGCATCAGGTCAGGCGTGGTGTAGCCCAGCCGCTCGAAGGCGAAGAAGAAGGTCGGCACGAGGAAGATCCCGCCGCCGACGCCCAGCAAGCCCGCGATGAGACCGGCAAACGCCCCGATTACCGCAATCAGGGCCAGCATCGGCAAAAGTTCGTTGAGTTCCGGCATGTTCCCCACCTTCATTGGCGGCGACCGCCTAGCGCAGGACCGGGGCGGAGGAAAGGGCCCTCCGCTCTCAGGCTGCGCGCAGGGTGACCTCACTCAGCGCACGTTCCACCAGTTCCGGGCCCGCGCGCTCGCGATGGGCACCGTCCGACAGCACACGCTTCCAGCCCCGCGCGCCCGGTCGGCCCGCGAACAGGCCCAGCATGTGGCGCGTGACCTGCTGCAGCCGGCCGCCCCGGCTGAGGTGCCGCTCGATATAGGGCAGCATGGCCAGAACCGCCTCCTCGGCGCTGCGCGAGGGGGTGGGATCGCCGAAAATCTCGGCATCGGCGCGGCCGAGGATCTCGGCGGGCGTGTGATAGGCCGCCCGCCCGATCATCACGCCGTCGAGCCCCGCGTCGAGATGCGCGCGCGCCTCCTCCAGCGTCGCGATGCCGCCGTTGATGGAGATGTGCAGATGCGGGAATTCCGCCTTCATCCGGTGCACCAGCGGGTAATCCAGCGGCGGCACATCGCGGTTCTGCTTCGGGCTCAGCCCCTGAAGCCATGCCTTGCGGGCATGGATCGTGACACGGGCCACGCCGGCCGCCGAAATGCGCTCGAGGAAATCGGGCAGGACCTTCTCGGGGATCTGATCGTCGACGCCGATGCGGCACTTCACGGTCACCTCCACCGGGCTGGCCGCGATCATGGCGGCGACGCAATCGGCCACGAGGCCGGGCCGTTCCATCAGCGCCGCGCCAAAACAGCCCGATTGCACCCGGTCCGACGGGCAGCCCACGTTGAGGTTGATCTCGTCATAACCATACTCCGCGCCGATCGCGGCTGCGCGGGCAAGCTCCTCCGGGTCGGACCCGCCAAGCTGCAGGGCCACCGGATGTTCGGCCGCGTCGAAGCCCAGCAGGCGGTCGCGCTCCCCATGCAGCACGGCAGGCGCAGTCACCATCTCGGTATAAAGCAGCGCATGTCGCGACAGGAGCCGGTGCAGATACCGGCAATGTCGGTCGGTCCAGTCCATCATCGGGGCAATGGACAACCGCGCGGCCCGGGTGGCTGCGTTCTGGGGCATTCAGCGATCTCCTCGGGTGCGCGCTCTAACGGAACGGACCCGTTGTGCACACAATACGCACACGGCGTCTGTCCTGCCACCCCACCCCGTGCAAAGACAGGAAGACGGCGGCGTTTGGGTAGGGGTGCCTCGAAACAAGGGGCATGGTTGATCCCTACAGCTTCAACAAATGACGTAATCTGGGGCGTGATTGACCACCTTCTTGGCATGCCCAGGCTTTCGACCGACATCTCGCCGGAAGATCACCGGAAGCTGAAGGCCATCGCTACTCTCAAGGGGCTGAACATCAAGGATGTATGTTCCGAACCGAGCGCTTGGCGACACCCCTGCCCTCGAGGGCAAGAGCGAGGACGAGGCTTTCACCGCGTTGACCAGCTTACTGGAGCCGAGGATCGAGCAGGCGCAGAGCGGCCAGCTTTCCGGTAAGTCCCTTGGCGAGATCCGGCGTGAAGAGCGCAAGCGCGCCGGGGTCCAGCCCGATCCAGGGCGGGCTACGACCTTGCACTTGCGGCGGAAGAAGACCTTCGGGGTATATGCGGTACACGCGAGAAACCCGGGGGCCCGAACAAGCGGACAAGTACTTGGATCAGCTCGGGCAGTGCTTCGACGCCACCGGGAACAGACGAGCGCCACCAGGATCATCATCGATCGGCCAGCGTTCCGATTTCTTGCATGTCGCCCGCACGGAACGCGCAGCTCCGGATACAGCGATAGGTGCCGAATGCGATAAACGCATGATTACCCAGGGATTAACTGCAGTGCGGCAATCATCGAGGTTTTGCAAAGCCGGCCCGGCGATGTGAGGTGCCCCTGGATTTGTAGACGCTTGAGATGCGAGAACTGAGTTTGGCCGTTTCGAACATGACCTCCCGGCCCCACACGCTTACCCGTTCACATGCGTCATGTCGCCCATATGTGCGAGGTAGGGAAACCGCCCCGGCGCCAGCCCAGGCCGCCACATTGACCACGCTCGAGCGCGCCGGCAGCCAGCGACAGGGCGCCATGGAGAGGCCGGGCCTCCGCTCACATCTCGGTCTGCATGCGGTAGCCTGGGTGAAAGATCAGCCGGACCGAGGTGATGACGGCCCCGGCGCTCCAGGTCGTCCGGTCGAGAACGAAAAGCCCCTCGCCCACCGCGCAGGCCAGGACCGAAGCTTCGGCCGGCGTCGAGGTCATCGCCGAGAAGGTGAAATCGCCCCCCTCGAACGGGACCTCGCGCACGAGCCACTCGTTGGGGCTGATGTCCGTGAACGTCTCGTCCAGCACCGCCGGCACGGCGTCCGGGTTGACCCAGCGGTCCTCGTGGACATACGGCGCGCCGTCCGCGGTATAGAGCGTCCGCAGATGCAGCAGCGGCTTACCCGAATCCGTCCCCATCCTGGCACGGATCTCGGGCAGCGGCGCGCGCATCTCCCTGGCGATAACCGCGTGACGGAAGGCCGCCCCCTTCGCCTCGATCTCCTCGCGGATGACCTGGATGTCGAGACGGGCTCTGCGCACGGGGTTGAGGGCCACGCGCGTCCCGGCCTTGCGGCGGCGGTCGAGCAGCCCCTCCTCGGCCAGTTCGCGAAGGGCGCGGTTCACCGTCGCCCGGGCACAGCCGAATTCGCGCGCCAGGTCCGCCTCGTGGGGAATGTAGTCGCCCGGTTTCCAGATGCGCCGCGCGATCCGGCGCCGGACCTCGCCCTGCACGGCCTGCCAGCTTCTGATCGCCGGGCTGGTCAAATCGCGTCTCCCAGGTCTTTCAACACCTTGCGATAGTCGGCCACGATGGCGTCACGCGCAATGTGCCGCCCGGCCCGGACAAGATGCCGGCCCGCTGACCAGACCTCGCGCACCATGCGATCGTCCCCCGCGAAGGCGAATACGTCGAGGATCGTGTCGCCATTGCGCCCCTCCAGATCGACGTGGCTGCCGTCGAGCGCGAGAAGATCGGCCAGCTTTCCCACACCGATCGCACCGCACGGACGCCCGGCCGCGGCCGCGCCCCCCGCCGCCGCCGCTTCGAACAGCCGTCTGCCGGTCGAGAGATCGGGACTTGCGAGCGCGGCCCGGGACCGGTCGCGCAGGCGTTGCGAGTATTCAAGGGTCCGCAGCTCTTCCGATAGCGCGATCCGGATGTTGGAATCCGACCCGATCGCGATCCGCCCGCCGTTTTCGAACCACCGGACGCCATCGAAGATCCCGTCGCCAAGGCTCGATTCCGTGATCGGGCAGAGACCGGCGATGGCGCCCGAACGGGCGAGGCCCTGGGTTTCATGCGGCTCCATCTGGGTGCAGTGGATGAAGGTGAACCGGCCGCCCGGGTCGAGACGGTCCAGAACCCATTCCACCGGACGGCGGCCAAGGGCGACACTTACCTCCTCCACCTCGGCTGTCTGCTCGGCGAGATGCATGTGGACCGGCCCCTCGGGCGCAAGGCCGAGCAGCCCCGCGATGGCCTCGGGCGCGACAGCACGCAGGCTGTGGGGGGCGACACCGATCCGGGCGTCGTGCGGTAGGTTTCTCAGCACCCCGGCCGAGGCGGCATGCAGCCGTGCGAAGCGTTCGGGGTCGTTGCCGAAACGGACCTGACCGGGCCCCAGCGGACGCCCGTCGCAGCCGCCGAACTGGTAGAGCACCGGAAGCAGCGTCAGGCCGATGCCGCTGCGCGCCGCCGCCGACGCGACCCGCTCTGCCATCTCGGCGAGATTGGTATAGGGCGTGCCACCCGGCTGGTGATGCAGGTATTGGAACTCGACGCTGGTCGCATAGCCCGCCTCCAGCATCTCCATCTGCACGAAGGCCGCGATGGCCTCGACATGGTCGGGGGTCAGGCGGTCGAGGAAGCGGTACATCAGCGCGCGCCACGTCCAGAAGCTGTTGCGCGGGTCCGGGCCGCGCAGTTCCGTCAGGCCCGCCATCGCCCGCTGGAAGGCATGGCTGTGCGCGTTGACCGGTGCCGGCAGGAGGATGCCGACCACAAGGTCCGCCGCAAGGTCCGCCGTTCGCGGCACACTTGGTTCGACCGCCGCGATCCGTCCGCCCGCGTCGATCGTGACAAGGACATCCCGCGCCCAACCCGCATCGGTGAGGGCCTGCGCCGCCCAGAGTCTGGTCATGACGGTCTCCGCTTGACGGGATATTATGTGCAGACATATACAAATCCATATCGCTTGCAGCAAGGTCAATCATGCTCCTCAGGAACGCGACACTCGCCGGAACGGACGCGGATGGGCCCCATGGCCTGATCGCGCGCGGCGCGGTCGCGATCGAGGGCGACAGGATCGCCTGGGCGGGTCCTGAGGCGGAGCTGCCGGACCACCTTGCCCGTCAAGACGCGCTCGATCTCGAAGGGCGGCTTGTCACCCCGGGGCTGGTGGATTGCCACACCCATATCGTCCATGGCGGCAACCGCGCACAGGAATTCGAGATGCGGCTCGAAGGCGCGTCCTACGAAGAGATCGCCCGCGCCGGGGGCGGCATCGTCTCGACCGTCACGGCGACCCGGGCAAGCACCGAGGACCGGTTGCTGGCCTGCGCCCTGCCGCGCGTGGACGCGCTGATCGCCGAGGGGGTCACGACACTCGAGGCGAAGTCCGGCTACGGGCTCGACCTCGAAACCGAGCTTGCCATGCTGCGGGCGGCGCGACGGATCGCGGAGGTGCGGCCGGTGCGCGTGCAAACCAGTTTCCTCGGCGCCCATGCCGTTCCCGGCGACTACGCCGGACGGCCCGATGCCTATATCGACGAGGTCTGCCTGCCCGCCCTGAACGCGGCGCAGGTCGAGGGGCTGGCGGATGCGGTGGACGGGTTCTGCGAGGGCATCGCCTTCGACACCGCGCAGATCGCACGGGTGTTCGAGCGTGCGCGCCACCTCGGCCTGCCCGTCAAGCTGCATGCCGAGCAGCTGTCCAATACTGGCGGCACGCGGCTGGCTGCGGAGTTCGGCGCGCTGTCCGCCGACCATCTGGAATACGCCACCGATGCCGATGCCGCCGCGATGGCCAGCGGGGGCTGCGTGGCGGTGATCCTGCCGGGGGCATTCTACACGTTGCGCGAAACCCGAAGCCCGCCGATCGCGGCGTTCCGCGCCCATGGCGTGCCGATGGCCGTGGCGACGGACTGCAATCCCGGCTCTTCGCCGCTAAGCTCGATCCTGCTGGCCATGAACATGGCCGCAACGCTGTTCCGCATGACCCCCGCTGAATGCCTCGCCGGGGTCACCCGCCATGGGGCGCAGGCGCTCGGGCTCGACGATTTGGGAGTATTGCGCACCGGCACACGGGCCGATCTCGCGATCTGGAATGTCGAACATCCGGCGGAGCTTTGCTACCGGATCGGCTTCAACCCGCTGTGGAAGCGTATCTTCGGGGGCGCCCTGTGACCGTTCTTCTGACGCCCGGAGACACGACCCTCGACACGTTGGAGACGCTTTGGCGCGACGGGCAGGCCGCCGCGCTCGTGCCCGAGGCGCGCCCCGCGATCGACGCTGCGACCGCGATGGTGGCGCAGGCCGCCGCCGGGGAGGTGGCCGTCTACGGGGTCAACACAGGCTTCGGCAAGCTGGCCTCGGTGCGCGTGCCGCCCGAGGACACCGCGCGGCTGCAAAGGAACCTGATCCTCTCGCATTGCTGCGGCGTGGGCGAGCCGCTCGACGTCGAAACGACGCGGCTGATGATGATCCTCAAGCTTCTGTCGCTGGGTCGCGGCGCATCGGGCATCCGCTGGGACACGGCGAAGCTGATCGAGGACTGCCTCGCGCGCGGGGTGACACCCGTCGTTCCCGTGCAGGGGTCCGTCGGCGCCTCCGGCGATCTCGCGCCGCTGGCGCATATGGCGGCCATGCTGATCGGCGAGGGCGAGGCCGGTTTCGAGGGTGCCCGGCTTCCCGCGCGGGTCGCGCTGGAGCGGGCGGGGCTAGTCCCCGTCGTCCTCGGGCCGAAGGAAGGGCTGGGCCTCATCAACGGCACGCAGTTCTCGACCGCCTGCGCGCTCGCGGGCCATTTCGACGCCATGCGCAACATCGAGGCCGCCGTGGCCGCATCCTGTCTATCGACGGACGCGATCATGGGTTCGACGGCGCCGCTGGAACCCGCCTTGCACGCGCTGCGCGGCCATGCCGGGCAGATCGACGTGGCCCGGGCCATGCGCGCCGTGATGGACGGCTCCGAGATCCGCGAGAGCCATCGCGACGGCGATGCCCGCGTGCAGGATCCCTATTGCATCCGCTGCCAGCCGCAGGTCACGGGCGCGGCGCTGGACCTTCTGCGCTTCGCCGGTCACACGCTGGAGATCGAGGCGAATGCCGTGTCGGACAACCCGCTCGTCCTCGTCGAGGAGGGCAAGATCGTCTCGGGCGGGAATTTCCACGCCGAGCCCGTCGCCTTCGCCGCCGACCAGATCGCGCTGGCCATCGCCGAGATCGGTGCCATCGCGCAACGCCGCGTGGCCCTGATGGTCGACCCGACACTGAGCTTCGACCTGCCGCCGTTCCTCACGCCGAACCCCGGCCTGAACTCCGGCCTGATGATCGCCGAGGTCACGACGGCCGCCCTGATGAGCGAGAACAAGCACCTCGCCAATCCGTGCTCGACGGATTCGACACCGACCTCCGCCAACCAGGAGGACCACGTCTCGATGGCCGCCCATGGCGCGCGGCGGCTGAAACGGATGAACGAGAACCTCGCCGTCATTCTCGGGGTGGAGCTTCTGTGCGCCGCGCAAGGGGTGGAGTTTCGCGCGCCCCTGACCACGAGCCCCAGCCTCCAGCGCCTGCTGGCGACCCTCCGCGCGGCCGTCCCCCCCCTTGGCGAGGACCGCTACATGGCCGACGACCTGGCACGCGCGTCCGGCCTTGTCCGGGACGGGCTGGTATCGGCGACCTGCGGGATCCGCGACCTGCTGCGGGAGCCCCCGGCGTGAGGCCGGTCAAGATCATCCGCGGCGCCGGAGTGCTCCATCCCCATCCGCAAGCCGTTCAAGGCACACTCCAGGCCATAGCTTTTTCACGTCGAGGCACATCATGACCGATCCGCGCCACAACCTTCGCGATATCTATCCACCGACCGGACCCGAGATCAGCGCCAAGAGCTGGCTGACCGAAGCCGCGATTCGGATGCTGATGAACAACCTGCATCCCGACGTGGCCGAGAATCCGCACGAACTGGTAGTCTATGGCGGCATCGGGCGCGCGGCGCGGACGTGGGAGGACTTCGACCGCATCGTCGCGGCGCTGAAGGATCTCGAGGCGGACGAGACGCTGGTCGTGCAGTCGGGCAAACCGGTCGCCATCGTGCGCACGCATCCCGATGCGCCCCGCGTCCTGATCGCGAATTCCAACATCGTGCCGCATTGGGCGACATGGGCGCATTTCAACGAGCTCGATCGCAAGGGGCTGATGATGTACGGCCAGATGACGGCCGGATCGTGGATCTACATCGGCACGCAGGGCATCGTGCAGGGCACCTACGAGACCTTCGCCGAGGCCGGGCGGCAGCATTACGGCGGCGACCTCACGGGGCGCTGGATCCTTACCGGGGGGCTTGGCGGCATGGGGGGTGCGCAGCCGCTGGCGGCGGTGATGGCGGGGGCCTGCTGCCTCGTGGTGGAATGCGACGAGACACGGATCGATTTCCGCCTGCGCACCCGCTATGTCGATGAAAAGGCACGAACCCTCGACGAGGCGCTGGCGATGATCGACCGCTGGACCAGGGCGGGCGAAGCCAGGTCCGTCGGGCTGGTCGGCAATGCGGCCGAGGTCGTTCCCGAGCTTGTCCGGCGCATGAAGGCGGGCGGGCCGCGCCCCGATATCGTGACCGACCAGACCTCGGCCCACGATCCGCTACATGGCTACCTGCCGCTTGGCTGGGGCGTCGCGGACTGGCGCGCCAGGCAGGAAAGCGACCCCGCCGCCGTCGAGGCCGCCGCGCGCGCGTCGATGAAGACCCATGTGGCGGCGATGGTGGATTTCTGGAACGCGGGCGTGCCGACGCTCGACTACGGCAACAACATCCGACAGGTCGCGAAGGACGAGGGCCTCGAGACCGCCTTCGCCTTTCCGGGCTTCGTGCCGGCCTATATCCGCCCGCTTTTCTGCAAGGGCATCGGGCCTTTCCGCTGGTGCGCGCTCTCTGGCGACCCGGAGGACATCTACAGGACCGACGCCGCGATGAAGCGGCTCTTCCCCGACAACGCCCACCTGCACCGCTGGCTCGACATGGCGCGCGAGCGGATCGCGTTCCAGGGCCTGCCCGCGCGGATCTGCTGGATCGGCCTCGGAGACCGCCACCGGGCGGGCCTGATGTTCAACGACATGGTGGCGCGCGGAGAGTTGAAGGCGCCCGTCGTGATCGGCCGCGACCATCTCGACAGCGGCTCGGTCGCGAGTCCGAACCGCGAGACCGAGGCGATGAAGGACGGCTCGGACGCGGTGTCCGACTGGCCGCTCCTGAATGCCCTCGTCAACACCGCCAGCGGCGCGACCTGGGTGTCGCTCCACCACGGCGGCGGGGTCGGCATGGGCTTCAGCCAGCACGCGGGCGTCGTCATCGTGGCCGATGGCACGCCCGAGGCCGCCAGACGGCTCGAGCGGGTGCTGTGGAACGATCCCGCCTCGGGCGTCTGGCGCCACGCGGATGCGGGCTATGAGGACGCCATCTCCTGCGCCCGGGAAAACGGTCTGCGACTTCCCGGCATTCTCGGAAACTGAGAGCGCGAGGATCAGCGTGGCGATATTTGCGGGCATCTGCGGCAATGCCCGATTGCCGATTTCGTATAATTGGTCCGCCGCTAGGGCGCAGGCGCGGTCCAGCCCATCGCGCGGCTGATCGCGTAGGCGGTCTTCAGGACCTCGCGCTCCACTGCGGCGGGCACGGTATCCGTCTGTTTCGTGGCGCTGATGGCCGCGATGACATCGCCGGACATGTCGTGGATTGGCGCGGCGACACTGCACAGCCCGGTCTCGAAGCTGCCGTTATGGATCACCGAGGGGCTGGCGCGGTCGTTCCGCCAGGCGGCAAGTGCCTTTTCGATGGACGCTTTTGGTTGACCTTCCAGCAACCGGCGGATCTGCGGCTCGGTCTTCTGGGTCAGCAGCACGCGCCCCATGGCAGTCATCGTGGCCGGCAGGCGGCTGCCGACATGGACCAGCGATGACAGACCGTCGGAGGCCGGCAGCCGGATCAGGTAAAGGATATGCCGCCCGTCCAGCACGCCGAGATGACCCGACCAGTCCTGCGCGTCGCGCAGCGCCTCGAGCGGTTTCTGCGCCACCTCCAGCAACTCCCGGCTGGCGAGGTATCCATAGCTGACCCGCAGGACCGCCGGACCGAGGCGGAAATGGTTGCCGTCCCGGACCGGCAGCAGGAAACCCTCCTGCACCAGCGTATGAACAGTGCGGAACACCGCCGAGCGGGTGATGCCGAGCGTCAGCGCCAGTTGCGCCATCGTCTGTTCCGGCCGCTGCGGCGTGAACGTCTGCAACAACGTCAGCCCGCGCACGAGTGCGGGGACGGAATAGGGATCGTTGTCGCTCATCACCCCTCCGAGGCGTTTCACCGGCAAAACGCGCGCTTCCCAACGAAACCCCCGGCCTTAGTGTCGGGTCAAGCAATTTCACTCGGGAGACTCGCCATGAATATCGCCGCAAACCCTCAGGCCAGCCTTGCAGATCGGATGAAAGCCCATACCGGGCGTTTCGTAGACAAGACCTTCGACTGGAACGCCTTCCCGTCCAACGCCGGCTTCGACGAGCTGGCGCGCGCGCAGATGCGCTATATCGGCGCCGGTGGCTCCCCCAAGGTGGGCGACCCCACGACCCTCAAGGCGGACAACTTCACGCTCAGCCTGATCTACAAGGAACCCGGCCGCTACGCCGCGTGCCACAGCCACGAGATCGAGGAAAGCTTCCTTATCCTGTCGGGGACGCTTGTCGTCGGCTGGGAAAAGCACGGCGAGGTCGTCGAGGTCAATCTCGGCCCCAAGGACATGATCCTCAACGCGCGCGAGATCGGCCACGGTTTCCGGGTCGACGGGGTCGAGCCGGTGTTCATGTCGATCTCGGTCGATGTCGGCAAGCCGCTGCCGCCCGTCTATCACTATCATCCCAAGGAGCATCCGGCGGAACTGGCGCGCACCTTCGGCGCCGAGCCGGGCAAGACCATGCCATTCGACCGCAATGGCACCCACGAGATCCAGAAGCTGATGGCCGACTACGTCGTGCGCTACACCGAACTGCCGACGATCTGGGAAGACGCGGGCTTCACGCGCAAGGTCTATGTGGGCGACGCGCCGGGCGCGGTGCAGCATGACAGCACGCGCAAGGAAATGTGGGGCCTGCCCATGGGGGCGAAACTGGCGCCCTTCACGCGTACCGTCGAGGATGCGTATCTCTGCGTGGAGGGTAGCGTCGAGGTCGTCTGGGTCGGCGAGGACGGCGAGGAAACCAGCGTCGAGCTTGGCCCCCGCGACCTGGTCAAGACGCCCGCAGGGCAGGCCCATTACCTGCGCAACCCCGGCGTCGGGCCGGCCACCGTCTGGACCGTTATCGGCACCTCGGGCGATGATGGCGCCGTCTACAGGAAGGGCTGAGCGCGATGAGCACACCCAGCAATCCCGGACGCCCCGACGCGTTCAAGGAGATGATGGCCGCCGCCCGCGCCGCGGGCCGGCCGGAACTGGCCCATCAGGGCCGGGGCCGCCCCCTCAGCGCCGCGGAGGATGACTTCGCCGGGGCGCTCATGGCACTCTATGGCGAAGGGATCGCCGGGCAGGCCGAACTGGCCGAAGCGCTGGCCGCCCGCGGCGTCATCCGACCATCCAGCGGCAAGCCCGACTGGACGGCCGAAACGCTGGCGGCAGAGCTGCGGACGATCAACGCGGATCTGGACGCGGCATATCTCGAAAACGGCTTCGGAGCCTGAGGGGAGGACACGATGGCAGTATCGGCAGAGATGAGGGCCCGGATCGAGGCCCGCGTGAACGAAGGCGTCCGCGATCAATGGTATCCGGTCGCCAAATCGGTGGAGATCCGGGGCGACCGGCCCTTCGGCGTCGTGGCGCTGGGGCAGAAGCTGGTGATGTGGCGCCGCTCGGACGGTACGGTGCAGTGCATCGAGGATTTCTGCCCGCACCGGGGCGCGCCGCTGAGTTACGGCGAAATCCACGGCGAGAACATCGGCTGTCGCTATCATGGCGTCGTGGTCGACGGCACCGGCACGGTGCAGCAGGTTCCCGCCATGCCCGATTGCCCGATGGAGGGACGCAAGGCGCTGCGCTCCTACCACGTGGCCGAGCACAGCGACGCGGTCTTCGTCTTCATGTCCTCCGACGAGGCGACGGAGCCCCCGCCCCTGCCGCTTTCGCCCGAACTGACCGATCCGGACTGGGCCGGCTTCCTGTGCACCGCCGTCTGGGACGTGAACTATCGCTACGCGCTCGACAACCTCGCGGACCCGATGCATGGCTGTTACCTGCACGCCGAAAGCTTCACGCTGGCCTTCGGCTCCAAGCAGGACCTGCTGGAGCTGGAAAACCGCGAGAGCGGCTTTCGCGTGGCGCGCGTGGGCCAGACCGGCGAGAATTTCGACTGGGTGGAATTCGAAACGCCCGAAGGCGGCATGTATTGCCACCTCGACATCCCCTATCCCGCCTCGGCCGGGCCCGGCGGCAACATGCGGATCGTGGGCTACGTGCTGCCCATGGGGCCGCAACGCTGCAAGGTGTTCTTCTGGCGGATGCGCAAGGTGCAGGGCTTCGAGCGCGACAGCTGGCGCTTCCTGTTCCGCGCGCGGCTGGAGGAACAGCACTGGAACGTGCTGGAGCAGGACCGCGTGATGCTCGAGGGTATGCCCGACGACGCGCGGCGGCGCGAGATGCTCTATCAGCACGATATCGGCCTCGCGCATCTGCGGCGGACGCTCAACCGTCTGGCGCGCGCGCAGATCGAGGCCGAGGACGCGGCGGCCGACGGCGTCGCCGCGCAATGAGCCTGAAGGGACGGCACATTCTGGTGTCCGGTGCGGCGCGCGGTCTGGGCGCCGTGATCGCCCGCCATCTCGCGGAGGCGGGCGC
>Ga0102934_1002384_pt1 | contig 12986 bp, 10 predicted proteins | sample SalPonR2_A_D1_MG_FD_78175 | JGI IMG/M metagenome (GOLD analysis project Ga0102934, IMG submission 78175) | Salt pond soil microbial communities from South San Francisco under conditions of wetland restoration - Salt Pond MetaG R2_A_D1_MG | ecosystem: Environmental > Aquatic > Marine > Intertidal...
CGCCTTGGTCCATTTATGGCTTATACAATCGCTTAGACGGTTTACCCAAACATCATCTGTCTTCGCCCAAAAACACCAGGTTCGGTCTTGACTATTTTTGGATTGTGGCTCAATCAGAACCACGCGATTTTGGTCTAAATATCCATGACGAGCCAAAGCCCATAGAAGGGAAAGTCCACCACCGCCGCCGCCAATAACTGCCACATCGCAGTCGAGGATCTGTTCAGCCTGAAGGGCGGTTTCCGGTGAATCTTTAATATGAGTATAAGATGACATGACAGTTACTCAAAGGAAGAAATGGGGAATTAGTTTAAAAATGCCTTTAAAAATCTATTATGTAATATAAAAACAGGCATCACGACATATTTTGTTTGGCAGAGAGCTTGTTTTTATCTGATTTATGTGGCTTTAACAGCTACTTAATGTTGTAGGAAGGAGATGCACTAAAAAAACCCTCTGCCCCAAAATGGGGCGGAGGGTTCTGACGCTTATTTGCGTGCGATATCTAATTCCTAGCAACCGGCCCGAGGATATAAAATCCAGATCGGCCATGCAGGTCATTAGGCTCATTTAGAAGCCAATGAGTCGTATACCTACATTCAATGGCATCATATCGTAAACATCATTATTGTCTGCATCGAAGAAATCATTTAATGCAAGATTACCGTAAAGCGTGATCCATCCATATCCAATTTCAGCATTTACGCCATATCGGAACTGATTGAAGTTGAAGTTGTTATTGGTGCGGTTGTCAAAAATATCAAACTTTTCCCGGTATTGAGTATTGAGGCGCAGCCCTACAAAACCTCCGGCTCCTACGCGGAAGGATCGTTTTGTGTTTTCAGGATTTGACTCAAAGTTTACCGTAAGCGGAACTGTCATATACCAGGCTGATAAGCGGTTAACATCGTAATCAGTGCCCGTGAAATCAAAGACAACATTGGGATCTCTGGGGCGCATGCTGACTTCGTTTTCCAAGTCATATTGGAAATATTCGAAACTCAAGCCCGACATGAGACTAATGTAGTTTTTATGCAGACTCAGTCTCGTCTTGAACAAGTGTATGTTGAAGTTCCACGAGCCCCAGACTTCCTGCTCCATAGGGTTTATGGCTCCTTCGATCTCGGGAAATATCTCGGATGGGGAGCCATCATTGTAGATATAACTTGCAAAACCAAAGTCAAACATTAGCCAACGCGTTTTCCAGGGGTCAAAGCTTTTTTCCTTTTCGTCGCTATCTTCAATTCCCAAGGTAATTTTTTTCTCGGGCACGGTGTCATTTTCCGACTCTTCCATGACCTGGATTTGAATCTTCTTCCCTTTGCGGTTGAGAGTAATCGTATCTCGGTTTTGCGCCCATTGGGGAGTCGATGAAAAAAGAAAAATAAAGGTCAGTAGAGAAAGGGGTAGTAAAGTTTTCATTTTGTTGATTTTGATGATGAAAAGTATTGAGGTGTGATCGCATCCGCCCAGCGGTTGCGGCTCACTTCTTCTTTTAAATTTTCGATGGGGCGCCATTGCGCTACCCAGTTTTTTTGATCTTCAGTTAATAATTGCGATAGGGGCTCATAAACACCTATAGTATTGGGGTCAATGGTTCCAGACGCTTCCCGGTCGGCTGGTTGTTCGACTACCTGTGCGCCATAAGCAGGTCGGGTAGTCACGACCACTGCATCGCCGTAGACAAAATTGGGACGATTAAGCGGCAATTGCATAACCACATCCATGGAGCGAGAGTAGCTCTGCGCGGCATCCTGTGAAGGCTGTTTGCGTAGGTCGGGAATAGCTACCGGTTCAAGCCGTGGAAGAGGCTGCACAGCTGCAGCTAAGTCTGACGCGATGCTCCTGGATTGCGCTGAAGGCGATACCTGCACGCGCTCGATAGAAACCATCTCGTCATGTATATGATCCACTGCAGCCACGGACTGAATCGAAGGTTGATCTGATGGAATCATCCACCATGTAGCGCTCAAGCTGATGAGCAAAAGCCATCCGGCGGCGGCGGCCCATCCCCAGTACGCTTTCTCTTCTCTTCTATACAAACTAGAAGCATTGGGGTAGACCATGGCAGGCGGAGTCAGTTTGATGTCATCCAAGCCCTCGATCTCGGCGGCTATCTCGGGGTGTCGCTCTAGAAACGCCTCGAAAGCCTCTTGCTCGTCCGGAGGCAAAGTACCCTCAAGGTAGTCCAGTGCGTAAGCTTCGTAATTTAAACTATGTATTCGTTTCATGATTTAGCTTCGTTTCGTTTGCGTATCTGCTTTTTGTTCCCGCTCCAGCAGGCTGCGCATTTTTTTTCGGGCGCGAAAGAGATATACTTTCACCTGTGAAATGGACAATTCGGTCATCTCGGCCATCTCATCATAATTGTAGCCTTCGTAGTCTCGCAGCGTTACCAATTGTCGCTGCACCGGCGATAAATAATCCAGTGCGCGATCCAGGATTTCCTGCATTTCCCACTGCTCCTCCGCATCTCGTGAACCCACGTGAATGGGAAGTACTGGAGTTGTCGGCTTTCGCTTTCGAAAGGCGTCGATCATCAAGCGATGGCCAACCGTAAACAACCAGGACTTCACGCGCTCCACTTCGATTTCTTCGCGTTTTTCCCACAATCGGGCAAAGGTCACCTGCATCACATCTTCCGCATCTGCATTCGTACGCATATTTTTTACCAAATAGCGATACAAATCATCCGAGTAGGTATCCACGATTGTATTGTATGTCCGTGTCTTCATTTCACTTATATTACGATTGCGCCCCACGAAAAGTTACAGCCTCCCCAAAAATATTCTAAATTTATTTTTATTTGGCCGCATCCCCCGAGGCTTGAGGGCCTCGGCGGTCGGGTCATTCGGGGGTTCCGTCCTCGACCAATGGTCGGGACCCGCTCGCTATGCTCCCGGCCCCTACTACCCCTTGCGGGGCCTGCGCGCCGGGCACGCCTGGGGTTTGTTGTTAAGTCGATTCAGTGTTGAAATGTTGAGTTTTTTAGAAGGGGGTCAGGACTGTTCTTGCATAGACCATTGAGAAAGATATCAAAGCTACACCGTATCAAAAATCCATCGGTCAAACCGGTAAATAAAGTGCTTTGTGTGAGGGCGAACCATATAACGGCTTTGCCGTTAATCTCTCGGGCATGAAGGCCGATCCGGTATTGCTCTCCATGAGACATTACCAGCAGTGCAGACGAGCAGACCATTTATAGGCGTGCCGTTAGGCACGGTCTATCGGTAGAGACAAAATATTCGAATAGTATGGCGTGCCGTAGGTACGCTCTGGGGTTTGTTGAGTTGAGCATCTAGTTAGTCGAATCCGGCCTGCCGCCTTTAACGCAGCGCTTGACTTAGTGAGCATTTGTAAATAACATCAACCGCCTCTCTCAGGTCCTAATAAAATTGTATCTTAGAAGAGCTTGTTATTGGATTACGCAATAATAGGTATAACTATTGCGATAAGGTTTTATTAAATATCTTCAGATAAACGAACACCGTAAAACACTTGTAGATCATGGCCAAATCTCAAAAGACTGTTGAAACCGAAGTCAATGTCACCGACTTTATTCACGATTTTGTGGATAATGAGCAGAAGAAAGCTGACAGCTTTGAACTCGTGAAAAAGATGACCGAATGGTCCGGGCATGAGCCGAAAATGTGGGGTCCAAGCATCATTGGTTTTGGTAAATATCACTACACCTACAAAAGCGGACACAGCGGCACAGCGCCACTGATCGGGTTTTCGCCCCGCAAGAGTAAAATCTCTCTGTATGTATTCACACCTATCGACAAGAACGAAAAGTTACTCGAAGATCTGGGGAAATTTACCATGGGGAAAGCCTGCATCTATGTCAAAAAACTATCTGACATCAACCTAAAGGTGCTAGAAAAACTGTGTAAAAGCACCATGGCCCATTTAAAACATACACACGGAGACTCGAATGAAGAGGCCGGTTAAGCGTAACAAAACGGTTTACTTTATACACCCTCAAACTATTCAACGATGAAATTCAATAAAAAAGATGCACCAATTGATGACCGGTTACTTCTACCTGCCTATGGAAACACCATAGCCTGGTTAACTATTCTCTTAGGCCTCTTAATCGTCGTACAAGCGGGTTTTAGCTGGGGTGTTCTGGGTAAAGAATTATCCTCATTTGTGTTTAAATGCGCGATATTGATAGGATTAGGTTTGTTTGTAATTAGTAAAAACATGTTCAATTTACGCGCGGGACTGCTCGGTCGCCTAAGTGCGATGATGGCTTCCGTGGTTTACGCTATCGTGATTGTGATAATTAGTCCCGTTATTTCCTATCTTAAGGGAGACGGCTTATCCACGAGTCTGGAGCCGGCCGAGGTGATGATCAATATTTGCATTTTTTACTTTATTACACTTTTTATACGAATTGAGTCTTCCTCTAAGGAAAAATCAGCAAAAAGATCTCAGGTTGAAAACTAGAGGAGTTTGTGCCCCTTTTTTCTAACTTACCCCTTCTCAAATAAGGGGTAACTTTTCCTTTTTGACCCGAACAAATGTAGCCGTTGAGCTTGACGATTCGGGTATTTTTTCAATTCATCCCTCATATTCTACAATTCGTCGGATTACATTCGCTGATATCGACAAAAAAGTTCGGTCTTTATCATAAAAAATGAAGGACCTACTACATCTGATGTTATTCTTGCTTAGCCCGATATGGATTATCGGGCAAACGGAAATTGAGGGCCACATCATCGACAAAGGAGGAAGAGGCATTGCCGGAGCCAGCATTTATCTGGAGGGAACCTATGCCGGAACCTTTAGCGACTCCACGGGTCGCTTTCACTTCACTACATCGGAAACGGGGCAACAAACTCTGGTTGTTGAGTTTTTGGGATTTCGCACCGAGCGCCGAACGCTGCGGGTTCAGGAAATGCGTGGGCTTAAGCTGCGATTACGACCCGCAACCAACACCATGCAAGCGGTCAAGGTAACGGCAAGTACCTTCACGGCCGGTGATAATGGAAAAACAGCCGTGCTCAAACCCCTTGATATTGTGACCACACCAGGGTCATTAGGCGATGTGATAGGAGCCATACAAACACTGCCGGGTACACAGGCCAATGCAGAAGATGGTCGCTTATTTGTACGTGGGGGCGACGCCTCGGAAACGGCCATCTATGTCGACGGGATGAAAGTGTTTACGCCATACACGCGAGCTGTAGCGGGAACACCCGTACGAGGTCGGTTTAGCCCATTTTTATTCAAAGGCGTCAGTTTTAATTCCGGGGGCTATTCCGCGGCTTACGGACAGGCTTTGAGCGGAGTTTTAGACATGAAAACCATTGACGAAGTAGATCAGGACGAAACGAATATTTCCCTCATGACCCTGGGGGCAGGTATCGGCCACACGGCAAAATGGGAGAATAGCTCGCTTTCCTTCAACAGCTCCTATATCAATCTGGCACCCTACCTATGGCTGTATCCCGGTCGGTTAGAGAATATCAAGCCCTTTGAAGGCCTTTCCGGAGAAGCAATTTATCGACGTCAGTATAAAGATGCCCGCTGGAAAACCTATATATCAGGTGATCAGGGACGCTTAGCCGTCCGACGGCCTAATATTAATACCGGGGAAGACGAGAAGCTGCGAGTTGCCAATCAAAACGCCTATCTAAACAGTACGTACACAGAAATAATTGATGACAACACTTCCTTATTTACAGGGATTAGCGGCGGCTGGAATGCCGATGATTTTCAAATGGGCGAGCAGCGGGTGGCTACCAAACTGGGCGGCGGGCAATACCGCTTAGCACTCAAACAACTCTACGGGGATCAATGGGTAATAGACTTTGGAGGCGAACATCTGTTTGAGCATCATACTATAGAAGTTAGAAACAAAGATCGGCGCACCTTCTCTAATCAATACGCTGTCAACCTAACATCGGCGTTTACGGAGGGACAGTATCATTTTAATCCAGACTGGGCCATCAAGTCGGGATTCCGGTTGGAGTATGATCATGCCTTGCAACGCTGGTCTGCGCTCCCGCGCATGACGCTGGCTCATAAGTGGACAGAAAGAACGCAAATATCGCTGGCTTACGGCCGCTTTTCTCAAAACCCCCAGCCTGAATACCTGCATGCCCAGGGAGAACTGGAGCAAGCGATAGGACAGCATTTTCTGATGAACCTAAATTATAAAAGCAAGACACATCTTTTGCGTGTTGAAGGATATTTTAAGGACTATGATCAACTGATTCGCTATCCGTCCACAGCGGAACGTCATCTTTCGACGGCCACCGGAAAAGGCTATGCCTATGGCGCAGATGTATTTTGGCGCGCGAATAACTGGATTCGGAACCTTGATTTTTGGGTTAGTTATGGTTGGTTACAATCGGGGCGACTGTATAAGGACTATCCCGAATGGGCCACGCCGGCTTTTACGACGGAACACAATTTCTCTATTGTCGGAAAACGGTGGATCCCCTGGCTAAACTCACAACTGGGCGTCACCTACCAGTTTGCCAGCGGGCGTCCTTTTCACAATCCGAATCGCAGCGGCTTTATGCAATCTCGCTCGTCTGACTTTCATATCCTTAATTTTAGCTGGTCTTATTTGATTACACCGCAAAAAATCCTATTCATTTCTGTTCAAAATGCACCCAATATTAAAAACGAATTTGGACAGCGTTTTGGCACACACCGTAACGAAATGGGACAATTTCCTTCTCAAACTATACGGCCCAATTTTGACCAGATGTTTTTTGTCGGCTTTTTCTGGACGATTAGTTCAGATAAGTCAAAGAACCAATTGGATCAGTTGTGAGGTGGAGGTAGAATTGGATGAAGGGTTTTCGTAAGGGGTTTGGCATCTTCTTGAAAGTGGCACAGCATCACTCGAATGGGGGCACAATGCCCTCCGGAATATGCAGCATCCGCCGGATTGTCAGGAAAAATTTTTCAAAAATCCAGCTTTTCATCTTTTACTCCATGGATTGGTTGGGTCAGCTTGCTGCGGAATATCCATAGAGCTCAAGAGGGGTTCCTTTAACTTCCAGATCGTCCCTCATCTTAAGTTATAATCGTTTATGACCTACTTCATTCCGCAATGCCTTTATGATTTCTTTATTCGCGCATCTAACCTTAGTTTTACTTAAATTCTGCATTTTATTAGGCTGCGATGCGGTGAAAAATTCAATCAGGTGCGTTTCAATGACATGAGATTCCTTATCGTTCAAATCACTTGCCCTAAGCACTTAGTATTCACGTTCATTTTCAAGAAAAGAGAAGATGTGGTCTTGGAATAATGTCTTTTTGTTGCTCAGCATCAGCTTTTCAATATTTTCAACAATTTATGATTCAAATACAACTTCTCTTTCCCTACCTGCTCACTTTTAAGAAATCCACCTTCTTCCAGCGCTCTCAAATAATTTCCTACGGTTTTTAAATTTCCCAGGCCGGCTTCTTCCAGAAACTGCCGCTTGGTGTAAGGCAGCCGGAATAAAACCTCTATAAGGTCTTTGGAGTATACTTTAGGTAGTCGCTCTTGAATTTTCGCCCCTACCTTAGCCATAAGGGTTTCGATCCGCCCGATGCGTTGGCGATCTTCTCTGGCGGTCCATTCGATCATGTCAAGCATGTATCCTACCCAGCCTTCCCAGTCATTTTGCTCGGTTACTGCCCGCAAGTTCTTATAATAAGCCGCTTTATTTTCCATAATATAACGGCTCAGGAACAAGGCCGGCAAGTCCAGCAACCCGGTTAGTTTCAGATAGAGCAACAAAATGATTCTTCCCACACGTCCATTGCCGTCAAAAAAGGGGTGGATTGCTTCAAACTGGTAGTGAATAATAGCCATTTTCACCAAGGGGTCAAACTCATCTTGGACATGGATAAAATCTTCCAGGTTCTTCAGTTTTTGCCGGATGTTTTCTTCTCCTTCGGGTGGGGTATAAACCACTTTGCCGCTGGTCGGGTTTTTCAGTTGAGTGCCAGGTGCATTGCGTATGCCCGCATTGTTTTCTTTGATCACTTGCACCAGCTTGATGAATAGGTTGGTGGTGAGTATAGGTTTCTTTTCCATTTCCTCCATACCCAACCAAAGAGCATTTTTGTAATGTAATGCTTCCTTTACAGCCGGGTTGTCTATTTTTTTATCAGCAATGGACTGCTTGAACAGCTCATCTTGGGTGGTGATTATGTTTTCTATAGCCGAACTAGCTTGTGCCTCTTGCAATTGTATGGTATCTATGAACAGCGTAGGGTTGGGTAGCTTGGTTATAGCCCCTTTCAATTCGGATAAAGCCCGGCTAGCAGCAATAGTTTTTTTGAGAATCGCCATAGTTTCAATCTTTGCCCTGGGCGGCAGCAGGGGCAAATCGTTATATGGTTTGTCAGGACTATAAGTCATTTATTCGTCTTTTTAACAAGGTCGTTTATTACACCCGAATCTATAACAAGGGCAAATATAACAAAAAATTACACTTGTTTGAAGTTCGCGGGCGTTTATTGACCTCGTTCCACCCCCACTTCTAATTAATCGATTTCTGCATTTTTTTGTTAATCATTTCTCGAATATTTATTGTTCTCTAACATCTTTGTAAGTCCCTATTGTTTACCTGACTTTTGTTTGATGGTATTCTTCGAAAGCGCTTTCCCTATTCGCCCAATTCGAGATTCAAAATTTTTTTCGCAATCATCTTTCCAAATGCTAAAATTATTGATCAAATGTTTTTTGTCGGCTTTTTCTGGACGATTAGTGCGGATAAGAACAGGAATCAGTTGGATCAGCTGTAGAGCAAAGAATGAATAATATGATAATTACCTTTTTATGGTCTTGGCTGAATCTATTTCAAGTGCAGGACAGTCGGTCTTATCCTGAGCTTTTATGAGTATATGAGTAATTGATTTGAGACTCCTTTTACTCGATCATACAGGTTTATCCCAATTAATTATTACCGAAAGAACAGGCACTTAAAGGCTCTAAAGTCAACTATTTGTGCCAGTTTTATAGCCATCTTTAAGTTTAGGTCAAGCCTTATCCTGGGGTCCAGTGCAGGCTTCTTTCAGAGTAGTTTTCCATAAAGACCAATAAATAGTAGCCGGTATTTGTGGAATCCTTATATTAATGTAATGGGCAGGAGAAAATTAGAACGAACACTGGGTTTGTTAGATATCCTGATGTTTGGGATAGGTGGTATCGTGGGTGCAGGTATATATGCTATTATTGGCGAAGCAGCTGCCTTGAGTGGAAATATGCTGTGGCTCAGCTTTATTATTGCATCCTTTGTGGCTTTTCTAACTGGATTGAGTTACGCCGAATTTGTCAGCCGCTTTCCGGATTCAGGAGGCAGCTTTGAGTATATAAAGCAAAGTTTAGGCGAAAAGGCAGCTTATTTTCTATCGGTATTTATGATACTTACCGGTATTGTGGCCGCCGCGGCCATTGCAATCAGTTTTTCGAGTTACTTGAGCAGGCTCATAGATTTTCCTTCATGGACGATTGTAATCGCTGTGGTGGGGCTGATGGCCTTATGTAATATTTTTGGCGCTAAGTACAGTTCATACTATAATGCCTTTGCTACAATCGTAACATTAGGCGGTTTAGGTGTAGTGATCGCAGTGGGTCTGCCCGAGTTTAGCAGTGAAAACCTTACCCGCCTTAATGATCAGGGGTGGCATGGAATACTGGCGAGTAGCGCATTGATTTTTTTCAGCTACATTGGATTTGAGGATTTGGTTAAAATGGCTGAGGATACAAAAAATCCAGAAAAGGTCATGCCAAAAGGTATTCTTATAAGTAGCGCAGTGGTTCTTGTCCTTTACGTCTTAATAGCTTTAAGCGCATTAAGTGTGTTAGACTGGAATACCCTCGCAAACGCCGACGGCCCTTTAGCATCGGTAATAGAAATTAAGCTAGGTAAAATAGGCTCAATGGGTTTGGTGGTAGTGGCCCTTTTTGCTACGAGTAAAACTATTTTGAGTAATATATTAGGAACTTCACGCCTACTCTATGATGTGGCCCGGGATAGTGATATAAACTGGTTGAGAAAATTCACGACGATTTCCGGTATAGGTAACGCTCCAAATTATGCAATTATAGCCATCGCGCTTATTGCCATTGCATTTGGTCTGCTTGGAGACTTAAAAACTGTAGCAAGTATTAGTAATATATTTATTTTCATTGTTTTTGGAATGGTAAACTTCTCTTTACTTGTTTTTCGATATAGGAGTCGAGGCAGCCGAAAAAAAGCCCCCTTTCGCATACCCTTAAACGTAAATAATATTCCCATTCCAACGATTATAGCCCTATTGACGATCCTCCTGCTATTCGGCTATAATATTTATAACTTAATGAAGGGGAATCTGTGAGTAAATGCAACTCAGAATCAATAACCTTCCCGTGTTATCTTTTCCATCGGATTGTATATAATCCATCTCAAACCGACCGAAGGGAGGCATGAACGATCAACGGTTTGTATTTGGTGTCGTGGCTGACGTCAGGAAGCCATGCACTCTACACTCTATACCTTGTGTGTGCCACGAATGGCAAACATCCTTTAAAGATAGCTGCTTTGAAAGAAGTAATCAATTTCTGCGGCGAAATTGAATTAGCTGATGGAGTGGCAGTCTCCTATGGACGGTAGTAACGACACCGAACCATTAGTAAGTCGAAAGCTGGTTTACGGAGAGGTATGCAGTGAAGTAAGCGAGACTAAAAGGGTTGGTTCTGACCCTGGCACGCTAAAGCTACAGGGCAAGCTGAACAGGATGGAATTATTCACAAAAACGGACACAGAAAGCTAAGAGGTAGCTTGGGTTAATAAAAGATATTTCTTTTTTGGTGACATGTATCCTAATGTACTGTGTTTTCGGTGTGGGTTGTACCACCTTTCAATATAATCAAAGATAGGCTTTTTGGCCTCTTCGAAGTTCTTATAGTCATTTTTATAGACTAATTCTGATTTAAGGGTTTTGAAAAAGCTATCTGCAGGGGCATTATCCCAGTAGCAGCCTTTTCGACTCATACTTTGTTCTACAACTTTAGATTGCCTTATGGTTTGCCTGAACTCTGCGCAACAGTATTGAACACCATGACCCGAATGCAGTAGAAGCTTTCGATTCATCTTTCTTCTTTTTAGGGCTATCTTAAAAGCTTCTGTACTTGTTTTGCGAACAGACATATCATTAGGTAGTGTCCAACCCAAAATCATTCGATCCGCTAGATCTAAGATTGTGGTCAGAAATGTCCAGCCGTTCTGAGTGGGAATAAATGTAATATCACTTACTCACTTTTCATTGACGCGCTCAGCTGCAAAATTACGGTTTAAGATATTCTTAAATACTTTGTGATCATGTGCTGAGTCAGTAGTATGAATATATTTACGTCTCGGTCGGGCTTGAAGGCCTTGCCTCTGCATGCTTCTAGCTACAGTAGATCGTGAGGCCTGCATACCACACTGCTCTAATTCCTGGTGAATCCTAGGACTCCCATAGCTACCTTTGCTTTTCTCGAATACTTCCTGAATATGTTTATCTAAAGCTATATTGGCCTTTTCTAATACACACCCATTTTTAATCTAGCGATAATAAGCTGATCGCGAAGCACCTAATACTTTACACATTTTTTCAACAGTATATCGCACTCGATTCATTTGAATGAATTGATAGGTACTCTGTCTTTCTTGGAAAAATGCTGATGGCCTTTTTTAAGATCTCAACTTCTAAGTCCTTGTCTTTTAAGGCGGTTTTGAGCTGCTTTATCTGTTTTTGTTCCGGTGTCAAAGATTCGTTGCCATTTCCAGAAAAGAGAACTTGACGATCCTCGGTATCTAAAAACTGCTTGCACCATTTCCCAATTACTGAGGGATGAATATCTAATTCATCTGCTAAGGCCTTAATAGTCGTTCCTCGAGACTGCGCCAAACTACTTCCAATTTGAAGCTCTTCTCATACTTTCTTCTTGTTTTTTTCATTATCTAAATGTAAGGGTTATAAACTACCGCTTAACTTTTTGTGTCTATTTATGAATAACTCCGCCTGATCTGTCCTCATCTAAAAACACTTCCACATAGTCACCTTTTCAGTAATTTTCAACCCCGTCTTTTTAGGGTGGGATGCAATACATCATCCACAACAGCGACTAATACATACAGCCGATGGCGATCCCAGGCTACCTTGAATTTACCATAATAATGAGTAGAATCAGTGGGTTCGCCCAGCCACCGATAATTCATGCTATACCAATTCATATCAGACCAAAGAGACTCTCTATTACGCCCGTCGATGGCCACAGGCGATGTAGTTCTAGTGGATACAAAATCACCACTCTGTTTATTTATAGGAGGGGTTGTAGTAACCAGGGAGATGCACGGAGAGTCAACCGCTTCTTTATTGGGTTGATCACATTGATATATGAGGGTAATTAGCCGCCCAGAATGAATAGATAGAATTTTGGGTCCATGAATGTAGATAAATCACTATTGAATCAAAAGGGATTGAGTTTCTACTGTTTGTCCTTGCTTATCCTTAAACACAATGATATAGTTGCCTTTCGACAGGTCCCTCCATTGGAATTCCGTAGTTGAAGAGCTGATCGTTTCCTTCCGAACAAGCTGACCGGCTGGGCTGTAAAGCTGCAATTCATGAATCTCTTCCGTCGGATCAGAAACGAAAAAAAGTCCTCGGCTTGGGTTTGGGTATATATCAACGGAGGTAAGTCTCTGTGAAAACCATACTACTCGTAAAGGAGTATAACTCCCATAACCATCGAGATCTACCATATAGATCCTGTAATAATTTGGTCCTTTGACGCATGCAAGGTGTTCATAGGAATAATTCTCCGGGGCATCGGTGTAGTCCTCCGGGTACAAGTGCTGAACTCGGTTCCAATTTTGCCCATTGGTGGAATGCTCCACCACAAAAAACTGAAGCTCAAGAGGGTTACTTATGCTCCATTCGAGGCGGGCTCCGGACTTTGTTGCTTGCGCTGAGAAGTTGTTGAGATAAATAGGCATGAG
>Ga0102934_1002386_pt1 | contig 12983 bp, 10 predicted proteins | sample SalPonR2_A_D1_MG_FD_78175 | JGI IMG/M metagenome (GOLD analysis project Ga0102934, IMG submission 78175) | Salt pond soil microbial communities from South San Francisco under conditions of wetland restoration - Salt Pond MetaG R2_A_D1_MG | ecosystem: Environmental > Aquatic > Marine > Intertidal...
ATCATATTCAACAGACTTCCAGCCCACTCCCCATTCATCAGTATAAGAGCCTTCTTCTTGGTAATAAGAATTAGCCCAACCGATAGAGGTAAGCAGCAGGTCTGAATCAATATACCGTTCTAAAAGATAGTCATTACCTCCTCCGTGAGGGTTGTGGTATTTCTTATTATTCTCTATATCGATATTTTTTCTTAACCTAGCAGCAAATTCCGGTGTGAAGCTAATCTGCATCGGACATCTATCCGGTTTTTCATGGTTTAAGGCCATTTGAACCCGTTCTCTGTGCTTCATCTTATCTTCCTTTCAGATAATATGAGTATTGGAATTATTATTAAAAACTAATTATTTTCTAGCTTATAATATACCTCATTAAATCTTAACTTATCTTTCAGTTCAGAAATATTGGTTTTTTTATTAATATGAATGTATTCAATACCGGCAATATCAGCAAAATCTTCTATATATTTTGCATCGATAGCCTGACTAAAACCTGTATGGTGAGCACCACCACTTAATATCCAAGCTTTAACAGCTGTCTTTAAATCTGGTTGGGGTTTCCAAACCACCCGAGCTACAGGCAGCTTAGGTAAAGACTCATCGATTGTTTCCACCTCAACATCATTTACTATCATTCTAAAACGGTTACCAAGATCAACGATAGAAGCATTAATAGCTGGTTGGTTCGGTGTGTTAAAGATCAGGCGGGCTGGGTCTGCTTTACCACCGATGCCCAGTGGATGAACTTCCAGGGAAGGAGTTTCTGCCGCTAATGTTTCACAAACTTCCAACATATGAGCACCCAATACTTTCATGTCATCATCTGCTAAATGGTAAGTATACTGTTCCATAAAGGAAGTACCGCCTTCTAAACCTTTGGACATAACCTTCATTGCCCTCACCAAAGCAGCCGTCTTCCAGTCTCCTTCTGCTCCAAAACCGTAACCATCAGCCATTAATCTCTGTACTGCCAATCCAGGTAATTGTTTTAGACCGTGTAAGTTTTCAAAGGTAGTAGTAAAGCCTTTGAAGTTTCCTTCTTCCAAAAATGCTCTCATTCCCAATTCAATTTGAACAGCAGTTTTTATAGACTGATTAAAATCTTCATCGATTATCTGAGGTATTTTATAATTTTCTTTTATCAATTTTACTTCTTTTTCTAATTTATTTTCATCGACATTATTAACATATTCTACCAGGTCACCGATCCCATAGCCGTTTACAGAATAACCGAAGCGGATTTCTGCTTCTACTTTATCTCCTTCTGTTACAGCTACATTTCTCATATTGTCGCCAAAACGGGCGATTTTTGCTCCCTGTGCATCGTGCCAGGCTGCCGCAACCCTGATCCATCTTCCCAACTCTTCTAAGACTTCAGGGTCCTGCCAGTAGCCGACAATCACCTTTCTGCGTTTTTTCATCCGAGAAACAATATAACCATATTCTCTACCCCCGTGGGCAGACTGGTTGGTATTCATGAAGTTCATGTCTATTTCTGACCAGGGTATTTTTTTATTATATTGAGTGTGGAGGTGAACAAAGGGCTTATCTAAAGCCTTTAATCCAGCTATCCACATTTTGGCTGGAGAAAAAGTATGCATCCAGGTTATTATACCTATACATTTATCATTACTATTTGCTTCTTGAAAAAAATCTTTTATTGCTTTGGGATTAGTTAATACTGACTTAAATACAATCTTGTAAGGAATTTCATCTGATTTATTTAAGCCCTTTACAATCTTTTTAGAATCTTCTTTTACTTCTTTGAGAACTTCATCTCCATATAAGTGTTGACTGCCGGTTACAAACCACACTTCGAAATCATCTATCTTTTCCAATTTTTTCACCCCGCTTTTTGGATTCTTTTCACAGAACCTCTCTTTACTAACTTGGGTTTAAACATAACATCTTCACAGTATTCAAATTTACCATCATTAATTCTTTCTAAGGTTATTTTGGCTGCTTTTTCTCCTACTTTTTCTTTTGGGTGGGCCACAGAGGTTATATTCTCTAAATTAACTTGTTTGGAATTATCAAAACCAACAATTGAAATATCGGCTGGTACTTCAAATCCTTGTTTTTGCAGTATTTCTTTAACAAGGATGGCAACCTGATCATTAAAGCAAAATATAGCTGTTGGTTGGGGGTCAGCCTTGATCAATTCTTTGGTAATTTTCTCTATTTCTTTTTTGAAATTAGTTCTGTCTTCAAACTCAGAGTTTAAGTACTGTTTTACGTAATTATTATAGACAGGTATGTTGTGCTTCTTTAAAGCCTGTTTATAGCCCCTAAAACGCCCCAAAGCCGGCTTATGTAGACCTTTATATATCATAGCAATGTTTTTATGACCCATCTCTAAGAGGTGCTCGGTTGCCAGGATACCGCCGTGTACATCATCTACAGTAATATTATTAAAGTTATCTTCTTCAAATTTACTGTCTAAAATTGTAACGGGAATATTATTATTTACGAACCTCTTTAATAAGGAAGTATTGGGGTAATTTCGAGCACTTTTAGCAGGTTCTATGATCAGCCCATCCACATTCTTTTTTATGAATTCTTTTAAGATCTCTTTTTCTCTTTTGTGGTTGTCCATCGAATTACCCAATAAGATCTGATAGCCATTCTCATAAAGAATCTTATCAACCGAGCTTAACATATCGGCAAAGATATAGGCGTGCAGACTGATACTAATAAATCCAATATTTTTAGTTGTTTTATTGGAATTATTCTTATAGAAAGTGCCTACCCCCTGTTTTCTATATAATAGTCCTTCCTGCCTTAATATGTTTAAAGCCTTACGTACAGTATGCCTACTAACTCCATACTTGGCTGATAACTCATTTTCAGTTGGTAATTTACTACCCGGTTTAATTTTGCCTTCGTTTATCATATCTTCAATATCATTTTTGATTTTTATATATTTTGGTAAGTATTCATTTGCCATAAATTTATCACCTTCAAAGTCATTTTACATCAAATATAGTCGTTCTGTAAATCTAGATAGAATATTTAAACAAGAGTATATTTTTCTTTCTTATATAAGATAGTTATTTCCTTTCTTTAAGTACAGTATGAAGTGTTACAGCAGCTATGATGAGAAGACCGTAAATAAAACGGGTCCAAAAGCCTGATAAGCCAGCTGCTACAATACCAGCTTCGAGAGAACCAATTAAAAAGGCACCAATTAAAGTACCCAGGATAGTGGCATCTCCACCATGCATGGAAGTTCCACCAACAAATACAGTAGCGACAACCATCATTAAGTATCCTTCCCCCATGGTCGGCCACCAAGTTCTCATTCTAAAAATATCCAGTACACCGGCAAAGGAAGCCAAAACTGCCATCAAAATAAAAGTAGCAATTTTAACCCGGTCAACATTAATACCCATCATCTTGGTGGCATCTTCATTATCACCGGTAAAAAGGATGTGTTCACCAAATTTATGCCTAAATAGGATAAACCATAAAAAGATACCTAAGCCGATAAACCAGTAAGATTGAGAAGGTAACCCAAATATATTACCGGCGAAGATCTTATAAAAGATACTGCTACTTAAGTCCATAGGATATGCTCTACCCTGTGATAGTATGTTTGAAAATCCTCTGATGAAAAACTGCATACCAATTGTAACGATGATCGAGGGGATACCGATTTTCGTTATCAAGAGCCCATTTAAAAGTCCGACCACCGCCCCGGTTGCAATAGTTGCAATTAGAGCAATAAATATACTGCCGGTAGTTTTAAAAACTATTGCAAAGACAAAGCCTGATAGGGCCATTACAGAAGGGAATGAAAGATCTATCTCTCCCATCGCTAAGATCATGGTCAAGCCTAAAGCCATAACACCTACAAAAGGCACAGTAGAGAGGAATGATTTATAGATCTGTGGTGATAAAAAGACATCTGGACTTGTTACCATAAACAATAGTAATACAATAATAGCTATACCTATAAGGCCAACCTGGGTCCTGTATTTTAATATTTTTTCTTTAGATAATAATTTAGAGTTAGAATTCATTATATCACCTAACCTTCTACTTTAGTAAGTTCGACTAATTCTTTATTTAAATCTTGCAGAGAAATCTTTTCTCTTTCATATCTACCGACAATTTCGCCCCGATCTAAAACTACAAAACGGTCAGATACAGGGTAAACATTTGCTACATTATGCGAAATATAGATACATGCCTTCCCTCTCTTTTTTATATCGCGAATAAAATTAAGAACCTTTTCAACTTCTTGTAAGGATAAGGCCATGGTTGGTTCATCGAGGATAACTAAATCGGCATCAAAGTGCATAGCCCGACCGATTGCAACACCCTGTTTTTCACCACCAGAGAGGGTTTTTATGTTTGAATCAGGGTTAGCACCAATTCCTGTAAACCCCATCAACTCTCTCATTATTTCGTTGGTCTCTTCCTTCTCTTCTTTTACTTTAATAAAGCCCAATTTATTTGTTTTTTGACGACCCAAAAAGATATTACGCCAGAGAGACTGCTTTTCAGCTAAGGCCTGTTCCTGATAAACGGTTTCAATCCCGATTTCATGGGCCTTTTTAACCGAGTATTTTCTGGGATCTATCTTTTTGTCTTTTATATACATTTCACCTTTATCAAAGGGATGTAAGCCCGTGATAATTTTGATCAAAGTGGATTTACCTGCCCCGTTATCACCCATAACTCCCACAACTTCATTGGAGCCTACTTCAAAATTAATATCTCTAAGGGCCGTTACACCACCATAATGTTTATGTATGTTTTTCATATTAACCAAACTCATAGTTAATAACCTCCTAATAAGTAGGTGTATACATTAATTGAATTAACTAGTTATATTATAAGTGACAGGGCCTAAAAAGGCCCCATCACTTCTTAGTGTTCTATATGTTAATTTATCTTATACCTTCTTCTGCTAGTGGAGCGATCATGTCTATGTTACCTTCATGTACTAAGCCAGCACCTGTATCGATGTGTAAGCCTGAGAATCCCCATTTTTCTGTAAGGTAAATTTGATAAATTGGTAGGAAACCTTGTAAGAAGGGCTGCTGATCTAATACTAAGTCTGTATAACCATTTTTAATACCTTCTGCAGTTGCAGCGGAAAGGTCAAATCCTGCTCCAATAATATCATCTGGTCCTAAGCCAGCTGATTCTATATATGTTTGTAGAGATGAGGTTAGATTACCATGATCAGTAACAATTAAGTCACAATCTGGATTAGACTGTAGATAACCAACTATTACGGGAATACCGTTGGAAGCATCTTTATCAACTTCGGCTGAAATTTCCATGTAGTCGACCTCTAAACCTGCATCTTCAAGTGCATCAATTACACCTTGAGTCCTTTGTCCACGGGTTGGTTTTGATTTTAAACCCCATACTAAGGCTTTGTCTCCTTCACCTAGACCAAATCTTGCAACACAACCTTCTCCCAGGGTCTGACCGGAAGGATATAGTTCCTGACCAACATAACCAAAACCTTCACCTTTATACTTGGATTCTAATTCTGGTAAGGTTGTATTTTGACTGGTAACAATAATGCCCTTTTCTCTTGCTTCTTCGACAAATGGTCTGTATGCTTCATCGCCCGGGTGACCCATGATAGCAATCCCATCTGGATTAGCAGCAACAGCTTGTTGGAACTGAGAAACCATTTGTTGTGGACTCCACTCTGACCATCTGTAGTGAACTTTAACTCTATCACCTAAGATCTCTTCGGCCTTTTTAGCGCCATTATAGACAACAGTTGCGAATGTACCACCTGGAGAACCACCGGGGAAGAAATATATTTCTACCGGATCATCAGATTCTTCCTGGGCCATTGCTGGAAAAGCCATGAGGCCGATTAATAATGAAACAGCTAGCAAGATAATGCTTACCTTTTTAAACATTTAATAAACCTCCCTTTTTTATTAAAAGTCTCCTAATGCCAATCAATTAGTGGTTAGTAAGTCAATCTACACCCCCTTTATGGTTAAGCTAAAAATAATGGTATCTTTCTCTTGATGTCTATTAATTACTACAAACTCTATAATATTTAAATCTAATGTATGTTTGTATAGACAAATATAGTAAAAATTATTTGGAAATATTAGCTGTTATTTTTGAGTATTAATATTCCCAATTCTTTTTTAGGGTTTCGAACATTTCAATTATATTGGCGGGTGGAACCATATTTTGTATATTATGTACAGCCGCAAATACAAAGCCTCCATCTTTAGCTAACTCTTCAATCCTGTTTTTGACTTCTTTTCTCACATCTTTTTTACTGCCAAAGGGAAGGACATTTTGGGTATCAACTCCCCCTCCCCAAAAGGTTAGATCTTTTCCATATTCTTTTTTTAACTTTTTGGGATCCATACCTTTTGCTGAAACCTGGATTGGATTCAATATATCTACTCCAATATCAATAAAATCAGGTATGAATTGAGAACTAGCCCCACAGGTATGAAGAAATATTTTTGCATCACTCATTTTACGAACCGTATCAAAAAGCCTTTTTTGCCGGGGTTTAACATATTTTTGATAAAAACTAGGCCGGATCATGGGCCCATTTTGCATGCCAACATCATCCCAGTAAGCAAATACATCTATATATTCTCCTACTTCTGATAGGAAGTTTTCAGTGGCCTGAATATATAACTGGGTGAATTTTTCCATAATAGCTTCCGCGAACTTCTTATTATTAACTGTCGACATTAAAAAGTCTTCCATACCCCTCACCCGGGCGGGATGTTCAAAGATACCGCCGCCAAAAATGGGTGAACCAACAATGGCATAGTCGGTTTCCTTATATAATCTTTCAGCCTTTTCTTTGATACCTTTCATACGGGCGGGATCGTTGGGTTCAGGCCAGGCCATTTCTTCCAGGGCTTTAAGAGAAGATTCCTTGATGGGAAACTCCCGGTAATCATAATAGAATCCATCTTTAGGCCTGTATAGCTTAGCTCCCCACTGATCAACAAATGTATAGTAATCTCTTTCTTCCTTAATTTCCAATTCCCAATCGGAAGGACCATTTGTCATTAAGGGTACTGCATCAACTTCAGCCCAGTTTAGTAACCTTTCATCCAAAAAAGGTAACTGCTGTACTACATCCATTATTTCCACTTCATTTTCTTCAATCTTAAAGTCAAGTTCCTTCATTAGGTCAATATAAGCACCCTTACAGATTGAAGTTACAATAGTTGAACCAAGATCAACCGGAATCCGGTCTGGTTCTTTATGGTTTAAGGCTGTATTTATTCTTTGTCGGGAAGTCATTCCCATGATAGCTCCTCCTCCGTAATAAATCTCTTATATAGTTTTGTATGGTTGTGCAGACAAATTTATTCAAAAAATATATATGTTCTATTTTATTCATTATAGATTAAATTTAAAACTCCTTCATAAAAGTTTAAATTATTCTGAAAATTTACAACTTTATTACTTTTTAAATATTTATGTTAGTTTAATGATAATATTCTAGTAAGGCATCAACAAATTCATCTAATTTTTCCACCTGGTTTAAAAATGTTGTTACAGTATATCTTGTTCTAATTTCAAAGCCGTACCTTATAGCATTTTTTAACAGTTTTTTTGAGATATTTTCAGTTTTATCGGCCTGCAGAAAATTATTTTCTGTTAGTATCTTTCTTGCTTTTTTAATTATTTCAATATTGTGATCAATTAGATTTTTTATATCATATTCCTTATTTTTTATTTCATCTTTTGTGATAGATTCTTTATTCCAGCGTTCATATAGATTATCTAGAATTGGCTGGGCCCTATCCCCATAGATCTTTTTTATCTCTTCTTCTCTCTTGTCTTTATTCAATCTAATCTCCAGTTTGGAAAAGTCCAGTTTTTTTAATTTAAGATAAAATGAAGTGGTAAATAATGTCCCTATTCCTACTTTAATACCGTGGTATGGTAGATCTATATTTTCTTTTTCACCGAACATTTCCAAGTAATGAGAAATATGGTGTTCACTACCGGAAGCTGGTCGTGAGCTATCAACCATAAGCATCGCAATACCAGAATAGATTAATCCTTTAATCAAAGTTTCAATATTTTCAGCTGCTCTTATGTTTCCCTTTTTGAGAAGTTGAATGATATTTTTCAATTCATTTTTGACAATACTGACTGCTTTTTCACAATAATATTCATTGAATAAAATATCAGCCAGTTTCCAATCTAATAATGAGGTGGTCTTACCCAGTAGATCACCATAGCCGGCCAGAATTAGATCAAGTGGTGCTTTTCTTAAGACCTCAATATCAGCAAAGATCGCTTCAGCAGGAGCTGTATTATAGGTTTGCTTTACACCTTCGGCTGTTATAGAAGCAACTGAAGAGGCATAACCATCCATAGATGGGGCAGTGGCTAATACTGAATAGGGTTCCCCCATTTTATAACTGGCATATCCGGTTAGATCATTGATAGAACCTGAGCCACAGGCAATGATATATTGATTTTCGGTATATTCCCTGATTATTTTAAAAAGATTTGTAGGGTTTGGTTTTACTTGATTACCTGTAAGAATTAAGTTATTTACTTTAAAGCCAGCTTCTTTTAAAATTCGGCTGGCTTTTTCGCCTGCCGCCTGATAAGTATTATTATCACTGACCAATAATACTTTCTTTTTATCAGTTAAAGCAGGAAGAGTCTTTGGTATATTATTTAATATATCTCTGCCAACGATTATTTCTTTAATATTTATATGGTGTTCTTTACCGCAACTACAGGTAAAAGAACTGTTTAGTAAATCTTCTATCATTAGAAAACTCTCCTTTTGAAATAAAGTTTACTTTATCTTTTAATTCAATTATTCAATTTGTTGTTTGATATTCTTTAACCTTTTCATCACATCATTTTCTCCCCGACCGAAGTAGTCATGCAGCCCTTCATATTCTTGATATAATTTTTCATATATTTTGACATTTTCTTGATTGGGTTGATAGATTTTATCTTCAAGATGGGCCATTTTTTTACTTGCTTCGTTTATATCATCATATCCACCCTTTTTACTACCTGCCGCAACTGCGCCGTGCATAGCTGAACCCAGAGCGGGAGTTTGTTCAGAGGCGGCTATTTTGATCGGTTTACTAGTGACATCAGCATAGATCTGCATTAATGTCTCATTCTTTTTTACTAAACCTCCACAGCCATATAGCTCATTAATTTCAACTCCACTGGCTTCAAAGGTCTTGATTATTTTATTGGTTCCAAAAGCAGTAGCTTCAATTAATGCCCTATATATTTCACCTGGTTTTGAATTCAAGTGAAGACCTAAGATCATACCGGTTAAATCGGCGTCAACTAAGACTGAACGGTTGCCGTTCCACCAATCAAGAGCTAATAGTCCACTTTCACCCGGTTTTAGTTCAGCCGCTTTTTCTTCTAAGTATTCATAGATATTTTTATCATTTTCTTTTGCTTCTTTTGCAAAGTAGGCTGGAATACCTTCACTTACATACCATTCAAAGATATCACCTACAGCAGATTGGCCTGCTTCATAGCCATAAAAGCCCGGTAAGATACCATCTCTTATTACCCCGGTCATGCCCGGCACAAACTGTTCCTTGTTATCAATTACCATATGACAGATTGAAGTTCCCATCACCATTACCATCTTAGCCGGTTCAGATACTGTTACAGCCGGAACTGAAACAAAAGAGTCAACATTAGCGATGGCAACTGCTACCTCAGGTGTTAAGTTGATTTTTTTGGCAATTTCTTCTTTTAGGTTACCTGCTTTTCCGCCTAAATCATAAATGTCGTTTGAAAGTTTTTCTTCTACTACATTTTCTAAGCGGGGATCTAAAGCTTTAAAGAATTCTTTGTCGGGATAACCGCTTTCTTTACTCCAGATTGCTTTGTAACCGGTAGTTGAAATATTTCTTTTTTCTACCCCGGTTAGCTGCATTATTAACCAGTCAGCAGCTTCCATAAAACGGTCGGCCGCCTCATAGATTTCAGGAGCCTCATCTAAAGTCTGCCAGATTTTAGGAAATAGCCATTCCGAAGAGATCTTTCCCCCATATCTATTCAAAAAGTCTTCTCCTCTTTTTTTAGCAACTTCATTCAATTTATTAGCATGGGGTTGGGCAGCATGGTGTTTCCATAATTTAACCCAGGCATTTGGTTTATTTTTAAATTCATCTTTATTACAAAGTGGTTCACCTTTTTCATCAACAGGCAGCATAGTACAGGCTGTAAAATCGATACCCAGTCCAATTACCTGTTCGGGGGCAATTTTTGCTTTCTGAATAACTTCAGGTATGGTTTCATAGATAACCTTCATATAATCATTGGGGTCCTGTAAAGCCCAATCAATACCCAGTTCAACTTCTTCATCTTCTAAAGGTAGCCGTTCATCTATAACCCCATTAGGATATTCAAGGACTGAAGTAGTTACTTCTTCACCCGTATCTACATCAACTAAAACTGCTCTACCTGATTTTGTGCCGAAATCAATTCCAATTGAATATTTTTTACTCAACTTTGTCCCTCCTAGTTTTCATATTTTAATCAAAAATTAATCTTGGCCATAATATGATTCTTTACCATGTTTTCTAAGAAAGTGTTTATCAAGTAGGGTAGGATTAATAGAAGATCTATGGTCATCTAATTGCACAGTTCTATAGGCCATCTTAGCAACTTCTTCTAAGACAACAGAGTTTTTAACTGCGGCCATAGCATCTTCTCCCCAGACAAAGGGGCCATGACTATTTACTAATACGGCTGGTATCTCATTTTCATCGATTTGATCAAAGGTTTCAACGATAACCCGGCCGGTATTCTTTTCATATTCTTCTTCAATTTCCGGGTTAGACATTTTTCTTGTACAGGGGATTTCACCATAAAAGTGATCAGCATGGGTAGTACCAAAACAGGGGATTTCCTTACCGGCCTGAGCCCAGCTGGTTGCCCAGGGCGAATGGGTGTGTACTATACCACCAATATCTGGAAAGTTTTTATATAGTTCAAGGTGGGTAGCGGTATCTGAAGAAGGATTTAAATCACCTTCCACTATTTCCCCTTTAAGGTCAACGACCACTAATTTTTCTTCCGTTAATTCTTTATAAGGTACTCCACTGGGTTTAATTACTACTAAATCATTTTCACGGTCAATTTCGCTGACATTACCCCAGGTAAAGGTAACTAGATCATATTTTGGTAGTGATAAATTGGCTGTTAGAACCCTTTTTTTTATTTCCTCCAGCATTTTTAGAACCTCCTTTATAACATATTATTAAACAAAAAGAGACTTTAACCCTTTTTTAATTTTTTCAAAATTCAAAAATATAAGTAGAATATTAATTTAAATAGCCGCTTTTAATCTTATTTTAGTTGTAATTATAAACAAAAAAGCCAACTGATGATAAACCAGTTAGCTTTTAAGATTAATATTTATTTTTATAGATAACGGGCCGCATCTTTATCGACAATCACAGTTACATCAGGATGGGTCTGCAGTAGGGTGGAAGGAGTACAGGTATTGATCTGGCCACTTAAAGTTTTATTAATAGCAGAAGCCTTATTTTCTCCGGCCGCCATTATTATTATCTTGTCAGATTTAAGAATAGTCGATATGCCCATTGTTAAAGCTTTTTTAGGTACCTCTTTTTTACTTTCAAAAAATCTACTGTTGGCTTCTCTTGTTTCTTCTGTTAGTTTCACAAGATGGGTTTTGTCTTTTAAACTCTGGGAAGGTTCATTGAAACCGATATGACCATTGGGTCCAATACCTAATACCTGCAGATCGATTCCTCCGGCCTGTTCAATCTTTCTTTCATATTCTTCGCATTCTTTTTCTATATTTTGAGTTATTCCATCTAAAATATGGATATTTTCTTCCCTAATATTTATATGGTCAAAGAAGTTATCATACATATAGTAATGGTAACTCTGTGGATGTTCGGGAGATAATCCATAGTATTCATCTAAGTTAAAGGTAACTACTTGCGAGAAGTCCACCTCTCCTCTTTTGTACATCTCGATAAGCTCACTATACATTTGTAAAGGAGTGCCGCCTGTAGGTAAGCCTAAAACTGAATCGGATTTATCAATTATTTGATGTTTGACTAACTGGGCTGCTTTTTTACTCATTTTTTTGTAATCTTTTTCAACTATTACTTTCATAATAATCACCTTGTATTTTTGATTTATCTTATTTTATTATACGATTATTCTCTTCACTAATATTATTAACATCTTTTCTTTCTTTTTTCAATCTTTTTCTGATTTATTTATCGTTATAATTCAGAAGACAAGTGAATAATTTATTGTTTCGATATTTTCTGTTTTATCTTATTAATAATCATAAGGTCTTCTGGTTCTAAACCAAGCTTCCAATTAGCAAGAATATTAACTGATACAAAAACACTTCCAATGATAACTAATTGAATTAAATAGTATAAATCTAAAAAAGAATTTAAGAGATAACTGATTATTAAAGCAATTAGGGCTGAATAAATTACGTGTAAATAATTTTTGTTATAGGGTAAAAATTCTAGTCTATTATATAGAATATATAATCTTAAAAGATTCATAATTCCAATTGATATTAAAGAAGCAAAGGCCGCTCCTTCTATACCATAGATGGGAATTAGAAAATAATTTAGAGTGACATTGATTATAAAAACAATAATACTTACATAAAGTTCTGATTTAGGATAACCGGTCATGATATTAATTAGGCCAGCTGAACCAACACCGGCATTAACTACCTGGCCAGCTGTAATTAATATTAGGGCCAACCAACCGACAGTAAACTCAGCTCCAAAAACATTCATCACATCTTTACTTACGATTAAAAAGAGAAAAAATACAGATAAATTAATGGCAAATATCCATTTAGTAATAACCTGGTATAGTTTCTTTAATTTGATTATTTGATTATTATAATACAAAGTCGTTATATTAGGTGCAAACATAGAGTTAATTGAAAATAGCAAGAAATTAGATAAAGTACCGATCTTTAAAGCTATAGTATAGAT
>Ga0102934_1002389_pt1 | contig 12973 bp, 12 predicted proteins | sample SalPonR2_A_D1_MG_FD_78175 | JGI IMG/M metagenome (GOLD analysis project Ga0102934, IMG submission 78175) | Salt pond soil microbial communities from South San Francisco under conditions of wetland restoration - Salt Pond MetaG R2_A_D1_MG | ecosystem: Environmental > Aquatic > Marine > Intertidal...
ATATTTTGTTTTCATTAATTTTCATATTCAATACACTTATTATTTTTTTTTAGGCGTAATATGAATAGTGTGGTCTTTAATCGCCGGTTAATATATTTTTGTTTAAAAGATTATATTGTATTATGCAAAATGGAAAAGAATATATTGTTGATAGCCAGGTACATAAATCTGTAGTTAGTACCAGGCGTACACCCACTGTTATAATTGATCCGGTAAAAGGGATGATAAGTATTGAAGGCCGTTCAATGCCGGTAAATGCAAACGATTTTTATTTGCCAATTATTAAAAAATTAGGTGAATATATAAAAAGACCAGCCCTGAAAACAACCTGTAATTTTAAAATTGAATATATTGATTCCTCTTCTTCTCAATTAATTCTTCTGTTTATCAAGAAATTGAAATATCTTGAAGAGTTGGGTTATGAACTAACTGTCAATTGGTATTACATGGAAGATGATTATGATATCCTGGATACAGGGAAAACATTTTCGTACTTATCTGATGTAAAGTTTGATTTTATTGCCTGTTTTAACTAAATAAGGATTTGTTATGGACGAAAGAGAAATATTCTCAATAAAGAAATTATACGACCAATTACAACATGTACCGAATCAGGATGTTGTAGATATAAAACCAACAGAAAGAACCCCCAGGGTCGTTTTGAATAAATATGACGGGAGCATTAAGTTTTCTGGAAGATCTATGCCGGATAATGCACGAACTTTCTATCAACCTATTATAGAATGGATTGAAGATTATAAGAAAACTCCGGCGCAAAAAACAACCCTCACTTTTAATTTGGAATATTTTAATTCTTCTTCTTCAAAGATGTTTTTGCAGATTATTAATACTTTGAAGCCCCTGGAAAGTAAAGATGGAGGCTTATCAATAAGATGGTATTATATTGAAGATGATGAGGAAATATTTGATTCAGGGAAAATATTTGAGGAAGTGAGTGAGCTTAAATTTGATTTTGAATGTTATCAATAATTAGTTTGATCAATGCTATATTTTTATTGGTTAATTGAATTTTTATAAGTACTAATTGAATACAACTGCTTATTTTTTAATATAACATGTTATTTATGAGACGGTTAATCGATCATTTGCTTATCAGGTACATTTATTTAGAATTCATATACGAATAATAATTGACTGAATCAAATAGTAAATATTGAAGTATATTTGAGAGTAAATAATAATTTTTTATGGAAATAATGACATCGAGAGAAATATTTGAAAAACTGGAAAAAATCCCTGATGAAAGACTTGTAGAAATTCCCGGCGGGGAAAGGACACCGAAATTGTTACTGGATTCTCAGAGAGGCCTGATCAAAATTACGGGGCGTTCCTTACCGGAAAATTCTAATATATTCTATAAACCAATTTTAGCCTGGATAGATAAGTACATAAATAATCCAAAAGATGAAACGCACGTTGTTTTTGACCTGGAATATTATAATTCATCTTCCTCGAAAATGATCTTAGAGGTATTTAAAAAATTAAGCAATCTGAACCAGCATGGGAAACATGTTTTCGTTGATTGGTACTATTTAGAGGGAGATGATGATATGTTGGATTCTGGTAAGACTTTCGAGGAACTGACTGAAATAAATTTTGATTTTATTTGTTATGTATAGAAAAAAAACTATAATATGGAAATACTAGCAACAAAAGAAATTTTAAAAGAGGTAGCCGAAGCTGCAGATAAGGATGATGTTTTTATTAAAGGTTCAGCAGAAACACCTGAAATTGTTCTTAATTCAAGTGAAGGTGAAATTAAATTTTCCGGTCGTTCTATGCCGGAAGATGCAAAAGCATTCTACCAACCACTAAAAGAATGGATACAAAAATATGCCGAGAGCCCGGCTCCTGGAACACGGGTAGTGTTTGGTTATGAGTATTTTAACACGTCCTCCTCCAAAATGATAATGGAACTTATTGAAGAAGTGAAAAAGATTCAGGAAAAAGACAGTCAATTAAGATTGGAATGGCACTATCTTGAAGATGATGATGACATGCTGGAGGCGGGTGAAGATTATGAAGATATTCTTGATGTGAACTTTGAATTTGTTAGTTTTGAATAATAAGTGGGATGCCTGCAGAAAACAGTAATTTTTGTGGCTCCTTTTGTTTGCTTTGATTATAAATCCAGACGGGACCGTCTATCATATCATTTTTAAAGGAAACAATTCTCTTGTACTCTCCTTCTTTATTAAGATATAGCCACGGTCCCTCTTTGTTGTCATTGATATACATTCCTTTTTCTCTTAGTTTACCGTTCTTATAGAATAAATGCCATCTGTCTTCCGCTTTACCATTTTTTTACGTTCCTGATTGTTTAATTTTTCCATCGGGGTAATATACTTTCCAGGGTCCGTCATATTTATCATTGTGGAATTCTCCCATTGCATGCAGCGCTCCGTCATCATAATAAGAGCGCCAAATGCCTTGTTTCTCGTTTTCTTTATAATTTCCGGTTTGCAGAATCTGTCCATTTTTATGAAATTCGTAATATTCCCCTGTTAAATTTCCATTTTGGTAGTTCGCTTTAATATTTAGATGTCCGTCACTATAGTACGCCCGATATTCGTTGTGAAGTTTACCGTTTTTATAGAAACATTTTCTTTGGAGATTCCCGTTTTCGTAATATACAAGGAGAGTATCCTCAAATTTTCCGTTCTTTTTATACCCTTTATAGTTAATTTGTCCGTTTTTATGGTACTCTTCCCATATTCCGTTTTCTTTCCCCTTTTTTATATGATATCTTTTATAAAGGTTTCCGTTGGGATGGAAAATTTTTGTCAGCCCTTCGACTTTACCTTTGTTATATTCAACAATCGACTCTTTGCTACTGTCTTGATAAAATGTTTTGAAAGGCCCATGTAGATTCCCTTTTTTGTATTGTCCTTTTTGTTTTAACGTGCCATTTTTATAATATACTTTATAAGGTCCTTCTTGAACCCCTTTTTTATAAGTAATCTCTTTTTTTATTTCTCCGGTGGGGTAGTAGATTTTCCATTTTCCTGTGGGCAGCCCTTCGGAAAACGTTCCTTTTTGTTTTAATTGCTGATTTTTAAAATAATAGAAGTAATCCCCTTCTTTGATGGTATCCTGATTCTTATTCAGATATCCGAAGTATTTTTCTTTAAGCAGGGTATCCTGGTAAAAGGTTTTAAATAGTTTGTTTTGTCCATGCACAGGAATACTAAAAGATATTGTAAGCCAAATACCAATAAAAAAGAAGAAAAAGTTGAATGAGTTATTCCACATTAATAATAATTTGTGTTCCTTCTAAAGATTCATTATTTCCATAATCTAAGATTGCGGCTAAGGAATACTTTCCTTTTGGTAAATTATTCGAAACTGGCAATTCTATGGTTCTGGAAGATTGTGGATAGGTAGTAATGGTAATAGGTTTGAACTTTTTCTCATAGGCAGTATTTAAATTAGAAGCAATAAGGTACACTTTGCAATCTTTTATTTTATTTCCCACATTGTCAATATTTACTGCAAAATTCCTTTTATTATCCTCCTCCACCTCTTCCTGCTGCTGCGTAACTTCTCTGAGATTATTAATGATAACCCGGGTGGATTGACCCGATTCAGGGGTATAAGTGATATAAACGTCTATTCTCCCCAGGATATTTACACCTGTTTGAAGTTCCTGATCTGCAGAATAGGCAGTTTGTTCCTTGGCTGTATTGACACTTAGTATTCCCCACTTTGAAGTATAATCATCATTGGGTGCCTGCATGGTGACCTGAACTGTCTGTTCATCATTCGGATTTAATTCCACATAGGAAGGATTGATCGTTAACCATTTTGCTATTGAATTTTTTGTGGATTCTGAGGGGAGTATTTTAGTTTCACCGTGCTTATAAATCAGATAATCTCTTAAGGTAATCGAAAACCCCATTTTCTGATTAGCGTGGTTTTTTACTGTGATGGTCTTTGTTTCTGTTTCGCCAGGGTTGGCTCTGAAGTTAAGTTTGATCGGAGCCACCTCAAAATCTTGGGCACTTAAGGAAAAGGACAATAAAGAAGAAACTATAATTAGATATGAAATATAGGTTTTCATGGCAGCTATTTATTAGTGTAATTTTCACTGCAAAAATAATAAAATATTATCAATAAAAATCAGAAAAATCTGATTGATACGATAAATTCATATTTTTTATTAAATTGCATTATTGATTTTAATTCATCGTGTAAGAGAAAATTTTTAGTATTTTTACATTAAAACAACAGAAAATGAGAATTTATTATATTTTTTTAATTTTTTTATTCATTGGCCTTGTTCAGACAGAGAATATAAGTGCGCAACAAATGGAAACGCTCACTCCTGAAGAAAGAGAACAGGTAGGGAAGTATGAAGAACTGGTAACGTATAACAAAAACAGGGATAATTATAAAACAGCCATTTCTTATCTGAATAAGATTGCATTTATATATTGGAACAGAGGAAATCCAAATAAAGCCATTGAGTATTTTTTAAAAACGGTTCCTCTGAATCAAAAAATTAATAATACTGAAAACATCAAAAAAATCTATAGCAATATCGCTCTTATTTATGCAGATTTGGAAGACATCCCTAATGCAAAACGTTACTTTAAAAAAAGTCTCGAAATCAGAAGAAAATTAAATGACAGAAAAGATATTACCTCAGGCCTGATTGATTATGCTTATGCGCTGGCTTTAAATCGGGAACATGAGGAAGCAATCGAATATTTGTCTGAAGCTCAGGATATTGCGTTAAACCAGGATTATGCAGATTTATTGCCTAATATTTATCGTCAGCTTTCCAAAAATTATAATAACCTGGGAAATATAAAGAAAGGCCAGGAATACGAAAATAAATATAAGTCATACCGCGAATACGTGCAATCTGAGAAGATGAAAGAAGAATATCAGGACCGGGAGGAAGAGAATTTGGCTGAGATTCGTAAGACCAAAGCCGAGAAACAAGCACAGGAACTGGAAATGAAAGTGAAACAATTGGTCTTTCAGGAGAAGCAGGATTCTATAAGTGAGGTGGTCCAGGCCAAAGAAGATTCTCTGACAAAAGCTAACCTGAGAGACAGTCTGCATCAAAAGCAAATAGATGAACAAAGAAATCAAATGGAACTGCAGGAAGCACAATTGGCAGAACAGAAAGCAAGACAAAGGGTACAGAGATTGATCATTTATTCAATTGCAGGAGGGCTGGTGCTTTTTCTTTTCCTGATTGTTGTGATGTATCGTAGTAACAAAGCCAAACAAAGAGCCAATAAAGAATTGGCACAGAAGAATAAGGAAATTGAGAAAAAAAGTGGTCAATTACAAGAGGCTTTTTATAAAATTGAAGATCAGAATATTAAAATTACCCAAAGCATTAGTTACGCCCAGGGAATTCAAAAGGCTCTATTCCCGCCAAAGGATACTTTAAGAGATTATATTCCTGAATCATTCATTCTTTTCCAGCCAGTGGATCTGGTAAGCGGTGATTTTTACTGGTTTAAAGAAATTGATTCGAATATTGATCTTTATGAGTCCCAGGAGGAGCACAAAATACGAATACAAAAATCTGACTATGGGAATAAAGATTTTATTAATTTAAAAAGCAATAAATTTGTGGTTTCTGCTGTGGATTGTACAGGTCATGGTGTCCCCGGGGCTTTTATGTCAATGATTGGATACAACCAACTGGATGAAATTACCCAAAATGGGGTGACCCGGGCTGACAGAATTTTACGCGAATTACATAAAGGAATCCGGAGGCAATTAAAACAGGAGGAAACCAACAACCGGGACGGAATGGATATGTCTTTATGTGTAATTAACAGGTATGCACGGACAATCCAGTTTGCAGGAGCCAAAAACCCGCTGGTATATATTCAGGATGGCGAGGCAAAAGTCATCAAAGGAGACCGGGTGCCTATCGGGGGTATGCAATCCGAGAAAGAAAGGTATTTTACAGAGCGAACCATTAAAGTAGACAAACCCACCTGGTTTTATATCTTCTCCGATGGCTATACCGATCAGTTTGGGGGACCTAAAGACAGGAAATACCTGCTGAAAAATCTTAAGAATTTTCTGTTGGAAATACATGAGAAACCGATGAAAGAACAGGAAAAACTATTGACAGACAACCTGACTCAATGGATGGGGGGAAGAGATAAACAGATTGATGATGTGATTCTGATAGGATTCAAACTGGGATAAAGAATGAATCGTTCATTCGTTAAATTCCAACGCTTATTGATTCTAATGGCACGCTCAATAAGTAATCCTTGCTTCAATTTTGATTTATAATATATTTAACCTGATGAAATCGTTTTAAAAGTTGACTAAAAAAGAGACATAATTTGATATTTAGGAAATTATTTGATATTTTTATCGTGTTAATTTTGAGTTATAATTTGAAAAACAAATACTTTTTATTATGAGAAAATTTATTACTATCGTTTTTGGACTCGCCTTGCTAACCAATGTAACATTTGCCCAAGGGGTAAGTGATAAGGCGGTTATCCCCGTTGCTGTGACATTGAATTCTATTTTACGTCTGAATATTGTTTCCGGGGGAAATATTGATTTTGCATACAATAACCTGATGGATTATCAAAATGGAATACCCAATTCAAATGCTTATGACACACGTTTCACCGTTGCATCATCGCAGGATTTTCAAGTGGATATGTATGTGGAGGATGATGTTTTTATAGGAACAGACTACGCTGACACTTCCGGTGGTAGTCATACCATGCCCCTGAATAACGTAGGTTTTATAATGGAGTACGTGGGAGGAGGAGTTGATGGAGATTATACCTACAATACCTCTGCCCTCGGATTAACAAGTGGAGAAACGACCATCGTTGCTCCTGCTGGTGCCAACAGTATTGCAGGGCCGGTAACCCAAAATGATTTCGTTATCCATTGGGAAAGTGGTACAATGAATGGTACAATGAATGGTACTACAATGTTGTCGCAGAATTTAGCAGCTGACAGGTATACTACGAATGTTTTTTTAATTCTTAGTCCAAATTAATTGATTAAAAATATTGAAATGAATAAAAGTCAAGCGGAAGACGTTTGACTTTTTTCAATGTTTTTCAGAACTTGCCAATGGCATATAAAATTAAGATAGATGAAAGTGATAAGATGGTTTATTTTTTTAGGCTCTTTATTTTTTTGTCTATCCGGCTATACCCAGAACCCCCGTTCCCATTTGATATTCTATGATTTTGGCACAGTAGATTTTAATGTAAATTCTTTGTACAAATATCAAAATGGAATGGAATTGAGCAACTGGAATTTATTGGCTGTTTCTTTCGAAGATACAGTCGATAGCGGGAATACCTGGAAATTACAGTTTATGGCAAGTGCTTCGGAAATACAATCTGATGGCAGCAGTACCAATCTTGATCTGGCAACGATTGAATTATTGATAGAAGATGGAGGAGGGACTACTGACCTGACCAGTTATATTGAACCATCAGGTGATGGGGATGATGATTTTGACTTGCAGGCAGGATCCTGGGTTACGGTTATAAGTGGGGCTCCTCAGGGAAGTTTTGAAGATAACAGGGTAAGGATTTCATATAAATGTGGAAAAGGAAGTGTATCTTTAATGAATAAATCTCCGGATTATTATACCGTAGACATATACTATAGATTGAGTGAAACCGTTGAATGAAAAGAAATCTTAAATATTGTGTAATACTATTTTTTTTACTCATTTCTTATAAAAGTTTCACGCAGACTTTTAATGATAATGCTTCTCCAATTATTACCTCCCGTTTTCGCCAGGAACAAATTCAAATCAAACCTTATACTACATTATTTAATGTTCTGGTAATAAGCAATAAAACCGATAATAATGAAAGAGTAATAGTCAATTTTGAAGTTCCTGTCGGATGGAATTTGATCGGACAGGATGAACGAAATATTACCATTCCTGCAAATGATTCTGTATTGTTTCCCATCAGGGCTTCTACCTCGAAAAAAGTGAAGGGAGAAATCGGTTATTCAATTATTGGTACTATTGAAAACAGAGATGGGCAGGTACTTGATAATTCTTATTGTTTTGTGAAGGTTCCCCGTATCAGTTCTTTTCGATTTGAGCCTCTTAACAGGGTATCCTATTTTGATCAGAAAAGTGGAAAAGCTCATTTTCAGTTTCGCCTTAAAAATGATGGAAATATTGATGAGATCGCTTATTTAAATTTTGCGTCAAGCGAAAATCTTGAACTTGAAAATGAAGTAGATAATGAACTTGCTGAAGATGTGGTTGTTCCGGCAAAAACAGACACAATTATAAATTATAAGGTGCAACTGCACAGGGAACAAAATGGAATAAGCAGAAGCCTTTATCGTGTTGATCTAAATGGAAAAACCGATACAGAAACTTTTAATTCCACCTTTTGGTTTAAAAACCTAACTAATTTTTACCGATATAATATTCCCGAAGGAGAAAAACCTTTAGTGGTGCAGGTTACAGGGATGAATCTTTTTAGTGAATATGATCCGCGTTTTGAAGGCTCTGTGAAGGGGAATATATTATTTAAAGACAATCGTGAATTTAATTATTTTTATCGGCAGATGCAACAACACTCAGAAACCAATTTATATAAAAACAGCCGTATGTTTTTGAATTATTCTTCAAAAACATTAAATGTTAAATTTGGTGATAATTTGGGTCTGCCCGTCCGGTATAGTTCAGGTCGGGGGGTTAAAACAGAATATTTTTTTACTGAAAATTATGGAATAAGCGGTGCTTATAGTTCAAATCTATATCGCGATATAACTAATTATGCCGGAGAATTTCTATATCATAATGAGGGTTTTGAAATTTCGGGAGCATATGGGGAGGGAAGAGATAATTTTAATCAAATTAATAGTAAAGTAGGCGAAATATCTTCAAGATTTGCTTTGGCCGATGGCCATTCAGTAAATTTAACGGGTGGTTTAAGTGCTGCAGATTATAATTATAGTGATTCATCTTTCTCCAAATTGGGTTATGGCTTTCGTATGAATTATTACGGAGAGTTTAACGATAAGATCAAAGTTTTTCTAAAAAATTATTATGGTTCACGATTTTATTATGGAAGATATTTTGGGAAACATAGAAGAACCGGGAAGATAAGTTTTCCCCTGAAGAATCAATTTTATGGGAATCTGAATTATCACGGGTATACTTATAAACCTTCTATTTTATTGGGAGATTCTCTTATTGCGGACAGAACATCTTCGTATGATAAGTTTTATTTTCGAGTTAGAAAAATATTTTCATCAGATTTAGTGGTATTTGCATCACCCATTTGGGAACACAGGAAATCAAATAACCTGCATAATTATTCCGGGAAAGAACCCTTCAAAACTCAGTCGGGTTATATACGGTTAGGACTAAGAAGTGGAAGAGGGCTCCATAATCATTTTTCTCCTTCTGTAAAATTAGGTTATACATGGATCACTGACTATTACTATGAACTTCGTAATGAGGCAATGGCTGAAGAAAACCAGCAATTTTTTAATGCACGCCTGAATCTGAATTATCACAATCCCAACTGGGGTTTTTATATCTCCTATTATTACGGACCTTATTCAATCGGACAGCAATACTCGTATTTTTATTCTGGAAGTTTTAACCAAAGCCTCAGAGTAATGCCCTACTATGAAGCTTATATTTATGAGGATCTTATAAAATTTCAGTCGAAATTAAGTTATCTGAATAACTTAACGAACAAGACCCAGAGAATTAATTTAATGAACAAATTAACGGCAGAACTGAATTATGGAATTACGCTGGATCTGCTTAATACTATTACGTACCAGGTTTCTACTGATGTCGATACTGAAGAAAAATATAAATATTCAAATACTTACTTTGAAATCAGAGCCAAAAAAGAATTTGGATGGAGTCAACCCAGGTTGAAGTTTCATGATCTTAATTTGAATTTATTTAAAGACTTGAATGGCAATTTACGAAAAGATAACAATGAACCGGGTGTTAAAAATATTTTGGTGACGATTGAAAGACTTGATCCTTCACAGATTGATACAATGGATGCAGACTACCAGTATTCCGGACCCCTGGCAAATAACAAACTTTTGACAGGTCCAAGGGGAAATGTGACCTACGAGAACATTACTGAAGGGGTTTATCGAATTGGCTTTTCGAACATGGGAACTACTGAAAGTAAATTCTCAGCGGATGAACCTGAAGTGATAGTCCATGTAAATAGAAACAGGGAAATTAATATCCCTTACCTGGAGAAAAATAAAATATATGGAAAGATTATTCTGAACCGAAGCAAATTATCAAATCTCGGAAATATTCCGGTTGATAATATAAAAATTAAAGCAGAAGACAGTAAAGGCAGGGTTGTTTCTACTCTGACCAATAAAAATGGAGAGTTTACGATTTTTGCCCCCAGCGTGGATAAATATGTAGTGTCTGTGAATAATATCTTCAAAGAGAATTTTAATCTAAGGAAAAATAATTATATCGTTCAGTTGAATGGTTACAAGCAGTTTGAGGTAAATTTTGTTTTTGATGAAAAGCGAAGAAAAATTAATTTCCGCCCAAGCTTTGATACTGAGGATATTGAGGTACAAAGGGTAAGAAGAACAAACCTGATGGGAACCGTCAAAGATGGAAATACGCTGCAGCCTGTGAGAGCAACTATTGAGATTGTGGACAATACTTCTGGTTCTACAGTGGAAACAACTAAATCTGATAGAAATACCGGAAGATTCAGTACAAGCTTTATGACAGGGAGTAATTATTCTATGATTGTAACAGCCCCGGGGTACTGGTTTCATTCGGAAAAACTGGACCTGGATCAAATGCTCACTATTCAGGATGTTGAAAAAGAAATCTTGCTGGAAAATATTATTATAGGAGCGAAACTGGAATTGAATAATCTAAGGTTTGAACCCGGTAGCGCAGAGATCCCTAATGAAGCATATCCTGAATTAGACCGGTTGATTGAACAATTAAAGAGGAATCAGAATGTGAGAATTCAGGTTGCCGGACATTCAGATGCACTGGAGACACTTGATAATGAAAATCTTTCCGTAGAAAGAGCCAAAGCAGTTACCAAATATATGATTGAGAATGGCTTCAGTAACATTGAGTATGTGGGCTATAAAGATAAAAAACCAATTGCACCGAATGATTCAAGGGAGAACCGGACAAAAAACAGAAGGGTTGAGATTATTGTTGTTGATAAATAAGGGATAAATTATGAATATTCGTTTTGTCTTATTCTTGTTTATGATGTTAATAATATCTTGCGAAAAGGACAAGGATTTTAAGTATGATATGAATGATTTAATTGATACGGAATGGGGGGTTCCGGAAATTGAAGAATTGGCTCCCGGTGTCGAGGAGTATGATAAATCGGCACCCACCATATTTTATGAAAACGGCCAGGTACAATTCGGGAATTCCAGGTTTGATTCCTGGGAAGTTTACGATTCCGAAAGCCTTCATATTTTTGATAAACAACAAATCTGGCAGGTAATCAAGCTGACTGAAAACGAACTCCACGTTGAAAAACTTAAATACCCGGGCGGAAGCTTTATTCTCCGCTGCAAGTACTATCCAATGACCGAATAGATTCAGAAATTCTGTAACGTTGGTTTCAGAATGTTTAACTTGCCCTAAACCAAGACAAAAACAATCATTTCATTTATTTTCGGATCCGGCAAATCCGCCCAATCAAACCAATCATCCCCGGGCCAAAAACGATTTCAAAACCAGGGGCAAAATACAATATCATCCATTATAGGGTCGTACAAATCCATCATTACCAAACATGCCAGGAAAATGAACCCTGTATTCGCATGGCAATTCAGGTTCTACGACCCTATTATAGGCAGCAATGCATCATACGAAAGGATCAGACAATATATTATGGAAAATCCGAAGAATTGGGACAATGACAGGTTTAATTAACACTTATTCCAATTCATTAAGTTTTACCCGGTAATCATTTAATTTTTGCATTATTTCCATTCCATCTTTGTAGGATGTAATGTATGTAGCATCCTCAACTGTAATAATAAAATTGAATTTCTGACTGAATTCTACATTTGCAATCTCAGGGTCATATTTCATACCTATTTGGATTTTATCACTTAAAGTCAATTTATAAATGATATAATTTTTGGCTTTTCGACCTCTTAATGATACAGCTTTATTCATAAACTCGTTTATCGTTTTAAGGTCATTATAAGTTAGGAATTTATATCCCTCCTTTTTAATTGTTTTAGTTGTTGCATTCACAGATGACCCCCAAAGACTACCCAGATTACCAAGAGCAATTGATGTACTTAAAATTTTATTTTTTTCTGTGCTTAAGTTTACTTCTACACCATAAACAGTAGAATCATTCATAAGATTTTGTAAACTAATCAAATTAAATTCAATATTAGCTCTTTTATTGCCAAATAAAGGATTGGTAACTTTCTGAATCTGATCAAGCCTTGTATATTTGATTTGCTGAGACTGTATTTTTTCAGATTGTCCAAACACGGTTATTACTATACAAAGCATTAAAATGGATGTAATAACTTTTTTCATAATAATTTGAATTTATAGTTAGACAACATCAAATTTAAAGAAAATACTTTGAGTTTTAAAAACACCTATTAATTAGCCGTTTGATAATAGCAAGTTATCCAAACAACAAAAAAGGCAAAACCGGAATTTTTGATGGTCATAAAAAGACTTTCACACGAATAAGAAATTAACCCTTTTGCTACCCTTTTATAACCCTTTCGAACCGTTACAAAAAGGCAATGTTTAATCAATGCTAACACAATGCGGACGCAATACTTTCGAACCGTTCCAGGGTTAAATACTGAATAATTATTAAGGATTGTTATAAATAGTGGTGTGTGTTAAAATGTGTGTAAAGTTTGAAAAACGTATTATAATCTATTTTTCTGAAAAACCTTGTGCCCGAGGCGGGAGTCGAACCCGCAC